>JADEYI010000635.1_pt1 | contig 42233 bp, 48 predicted proteins | sample 8542331 | NCBI WGS metagenome assembly JADEYI01 (sample SAMN16510988, study PRJNA670497) | mine drainage metagenome | isolation source: biofilm near Copperflume 1 | place: Germany: Marsberg coppermine Kilianstollen | collected 2018-02 | reverse complement strand
AGGATTCTGGCAGCCTTTACTGCAGCTTGTCTGCAGACGCACCTTGCTTCTGGCAGGAAAGCGTGTAATAATAATAATTAAGAGTGTTTTCTGCAGAGCAACTCTACCCACCTTGCAGGGATCCATTTCCTGGTGCAGCATGTCGACTATGCTGCGCGTTGGTGGCTGCTGCCTCTGCCGCCTTGCCTCACCTTGGTCCTGCATTTGTCAAATGCTCTCACATGCCGTCACATGCCGCTGACATCACCTCAGTACCACTAACTCGTCGCTTATCAGAATTCTCATGCACACCAAATCGCTCCATGCTGTGCAACCCTGAAAGCACACTTTTGCCTTTTAAGACCTTTCATCCTTGAATTGTGAGGTCAAGGGGTCCCAGGAGAAAGAAGGCCTAAGCCTTTCCTAGACCAGGTCTTCACGACCAAGGCCTTCCATATTTCTCTCATGTCAGTGGGGTACAAGCCTTACTTCGTCCAAGCATTCCGTTTCTGATGTCTACAAGTGGGGGATTGAAGTAGTGGCTTTTTGCAGCACAATCAAGAATACTAGCCCTTGAGCAGCTTTGCAAAGAGCGCCTACCAAGTAGTGGTGGGTCTTGGCAATGAGTTTGCGCATGGAGGCTCGCCTGCGGTAGGGCCACCGCAATATGCCCAGCTGTCTCACCCGCCTAGTCAGCACTGTCCGCCCTACGCCCAACCGCGCGGTCGCCTCCTGCGCAATGACAAACTCGCCTTCATACAGAGCAGCAAGGCTTCAAATGCTTCATACAGAGCATTTCAGTGGCGTGATTCACTGCTGAAACACTGTGCAGATGTGAAGAAGGAGAGGATGGGCGTGATTATTAAATTAGTAGCCCTTTTTAAATGCCATTTCTGACGAGTTAGCCGGAGGCAAGGTGCGTCTGCAGACAAGCTGCAGGTGAAAGGCCGCCCATGTTATATGGAATTGCTTGAAGAAATGAAACTTACTGCAGGAGCTGCACAAATTATGTAGCGATCAATCGCTGAGTTTCCCTGCTGAGCATGAATTTGGCGAGCAGCCATTGTGTGGAAAAGAGAAATTCATGGCAGCGGGCTGACCTGGATCTGCATGTCAAAGTAGCCGCCCTCCTGGAAGTTCTGCAGAGTCATGGCCTCAAGCTTTGGCACCGGCCCCGGTCGCAGCCGCTTCCTCACTCCTCCACCCCTGTCTCTGTCTGCAACATTAACCCTTTGCTGATCTGTCTCTGCTGCGCTGTCATCCGAGCCGGAGCCACTGCAACTGGAATTTTGCGCACATGCATCCTGCTGACACCTGCAGCAAGTGCCCACTGGATTGAATTTAAGGTTGCTCTTTCAGCCAGCTGTTTTTAATGCAACAGCAATATAATTGTGAAGTACATCTGTTCCATGAACTATTGGGCAAGTTTGTCCACTAGAGCTTGCCAAAGGGCAGCACCTTGCCGGGTTGGCTGCGTTGATGTGATCTAATCTGGGCTCCGATGAGTGTTTGGCTGTTCTGGCGGTCTTCCTTTGAAGCCACGGCACCACAAGGGGCGGTCTGGGGGGTCCTCTCAACTCGTTCCCCGGCCACTCGAGAATGTCTGTCCCGATTGTAGGCATCGACGGTGCTGTAGCACAGGCACACGCAAGCACCTCAGGTCTTTTGAAGGCTCCAACGAGCAGAGCCGATGCTAGTGCAGGTGTTTCGAAGTGACAGCTACAGGGATTCCTTGACACAGGAGAACTGGAAAGTTTTCGAATTCTGAAGTACCTTGGGTTCCGGGAACGGGGCGTGTGGGAACGTGAGTGAGCAGCCTCCTGCAGGTTCCCATCGGCTGGTATTCCGGGTCCACAGCTTCTTGTATGCTCTGCATTTGACCACCTGAAAGGTCACATAACCATCATATTTCTACTTAGTGAAAAAAATCCCGGCACACAGATCTCCATAATTGTTGTCCAGACTCTCAAGGTCCAAAGATACCTCGGACGATAAATCGGACGATGAGTAGACCGATATCTCTTCGAATGGAACTGGACAATGAGTATCCCAAAGCGGTATCAGATAAGGAATCACACGAGTACATCAGATAAACCTTGTACTTCGGCGTCAGGCTGCGGAGATGGCAAGATGCTAAGGGATCGCACCAGTACGGTTGCACCCACGTCGCTTTGGCCTTCGCTCTAACTGAATATAATATCAATAAATCTACAAAAGATGTTTGGAAAGACTATGTATAGCTATTAAGAGGGATCGTGCTGCTGCGCAACGGGGAGACCGTGCGTTACAGTTGAGCACGCACTTGTATTACCGACAAACGAAATGAGTTCTTTCAAACCCTTTGGCACAATTGAACATTTGCTGTGGGTACTAGAAGACTAAAGTGAAGTGCGTGAATGAGAGAAACTCTGTACCGCAATAAAAAGCCTGTAACGCCCTGCCACGTGCATGCTATCACGTGGACTTCTTTGACCCAGTGGTCCTCCCATTCCTCCAGTAGATCCGCCTCAAATAGCACTCAAGATGAGCCGCGCACAAATTTGAAATCTTCTGGTTGAGAGTTTCGCACCGTGTGCACGAAGCAGAGGCTAGCGCTAAGTCTTCAAAGCTCTAGAGCGCGTCACATGTAATTTTCTGGTTGCGCTAGCTGCATGCATCAAGATAGCACAGCTTGCCTGATATAGAATAGACGACATTGTGTGCATATTTAATGTTTCGATCTGCAGTGTTCTTATGTCTTTGGCAGATAGGTTTCATCCCCACAGAGACATTACAGACAACCCCGTACACATATGTTGTACAGTCATGTTAAACAGAGCACATAGAAGCAGAAATGTTCTCTTTGCATCCAGGTCTGTCCCCAATCCCCCCGCAAAGCAAAGAATATCTCAGACAAAAAAGCAAACTTGCTCAAAAGCCGACTGGACTGTCATCAAAGTAGCACAAGACTTGATAAATCGAGATGTGACTTAAAGTGAATCCCAACGTCAGACTGGTCAGATGTCACAACAACAAACACATGCAACACTCAGTATGACTGGCTGGCAGTGCAGAGCCAAGTCAATGTCCCGAACAGATATGTCAGCCTCCCCTCTGGCAAGCCAATGGCCTTGCCAGAGCAATGCAATGGCACCAGCTGACTAACCTTGCCAAGTCAGCAGAGCGGAGAAGAGAGCAGAGACAAACAATCAGCCATACAGCAAAAGTAACATCTTGAAAACTGAATCAGTACCAGGATAGCGTCCATAGCACAGCTAGGAACTCCCAGGTACTCATATTGGACCTGGCTTGTATCAGTATCTCGAAGGGAGCCAGGTCAGAAGTGCCGCCTGTACGGCTCGAGCATCAGAAGCTCATTCCTTGGAAATCTTAGGGCTGTAAGTGACCCCATTTTTAGCCAGCCAGGCTTCGGTGAAGGCCTCATTTGGCACCCCAATGCCAGTGCACAGATCATAGCCGATCTTTGCCTTGTACTCGCCATTGCTGCCCTCTGTGATGTCGGTCAATTTCTCCTTTAGGGCATATGCAGCCTGCAACAAGATAAGGACATTGACATAAAGTTACTAACTGTAGCGTGCATGCATTTTGCAGATGAAGAACAGCAAAGCCTCCTTATAATATATTGAACAAATGAGCGACGCAAATGATGTGAGGCTCTCAGATTCTAAAAATTCGGACAAAGTCCCCTCAGACAGAATTTCAGGAGGTTCCAAACAAACATTTCTCCAATATTTATGACCCCTCTACCATAGGAATTGTCGGACCACAAAAGCACACTGTTCGCCAACATACAATTCAGAGGCTCGCCAATGGCACAGGCTGGATCCTCACAAGGCCACTTGCACAAGTGTGATATGCACAAAGCAGCCACGCTGCAAATAAGAGCAAAAAATTTCCCCACCTCTGCAGAGAACTTGAGAGTCTTTCCAGCAACGGCGTCGGTGGCAGCTTTCCACGCAGCCCACATTGGGGCAACGGCCGAGGTCCCTCCAAAGATGTACTGGCGCCCGTTCAGAATGATAGTGTACCCGCTGTTGGGATTAGCTGCTCACGCCAGCTTATCAGCCAATCAGGATACAGGTCGGTGAGAGTGCGCTTCTAACAGCTATTAATATTCAATCTCAAATCAAATTATGGTGTGACCAATATCGGTTGGCTGTTGGTTTCACTGGCCGGCACAGAAACAATTAAGGGCGCAGAGATTGATGGTCCAAGCAACAATATTAATTGGAATTTGAATTTAAGTTCTTGCTAGCTGTTGTGCTTTAAACAAGGCCATTTGCACACTTGACATGCGCTTTAATGGCAGTATCTGACTAACAATCAAAAAATCATTTTGACCATAAATGTGAGAAATTGTAAAATTTGAAAATCAACTTGAAAGAATGGGCCGAAACATACCGTCCATGGCGCCATCTGGCACACAGCGTTTGCCGTTGGAGTTTGGGATCTCATTCGCGACGATAGGAGCCTGCATGGCAAAATTACGCACCTGTTCAGACAATCCAATAAGATTCCCTAGTGTTTGAACTGCTGTTCACTCGAGCAGGAAGGTGTAGATCTCAAATGATAGTACGGATGCACTATTTGAGGCACAAGTTTACATGACATGCAATCAAAAGCAGCACCAGCCCAAGGAATAAATATAGAATGCAAATGCAAATGCAAATTCAAGATCCAAGCTGAGAGAATGACCTGCCAGGGTGGCGCATCGTAGACCTGGGAAATCCCACCGCCACCATAGGTCCATGCAATCTCTGTGTCAAAATCCCTGGTGCAGGCATGCAGATTTTCTCATCAGAATATATTTTCAATCTAGAAATTGATAGCCACCCAATACAACATTGGGCAGGTAGCTGCAATAGGGAGCGGCACAGTCACGATTGGTCTGTTCTGCATCAGTCAGATGAGCATGAAATTGCGGGGTAGATAACTAAAGATTACTGACATAGGATTATCTTCTGCCTGCTGCCCTGTCATTCTTGCCCATCCATGATGCTTGCACTGAACAATTGCCAAAATTCAAATCAACTAATACTGAAAAGTGACTAAAAACAATGGCAGAATGCAGTGCCTTACTCGGGAGTGATGGTAGTGCCGCCGCAGCCGAAGGCATAGGGCGAAGATGACGGGTAATCCACATTCAGGAGCTGCCCGCTGTTGCCTGCATCACAGTCCACCCAGCGCACCGCACTTGAATCATGGATCCAAGGAAGAGAGGGTGAAAAGACAGCGCAAATGAGTCAAAGCCCGCCCAAAACACAACAGCAGGAACCCCACTATCAGTGTCAGGTGTAGCTCTCTGGCATCTGGGATCTAGATATGACCAGCAACACTGGATCAGATTTATCATAATGTGCGGTCGTGGCACTGACTCCACCAATGCAATGAGAACCCAATAGACTCCAAATCCCACTTACATAAACCTCTCAAGCAAGATGTGTCAGAAACTTAATGTGGCACGGTCCTTTGGAGTGTGTGTCCTGTGAGTACCTCCCATTCAGGGTAGGCCCAGACCTAATTAGATCTTATGATGTTGGCCCCGGCTGGCGGGGGTCGGTATATATGCTGAGGACCGTGCCGATGGTTGATTGGGTCTCGCTTGGGTCTGGCGAGTCCAACAAGGGGTAGAACTGTGGCAGCCTTAAAACTGCAGCTTGTCTGCAGGACGCACCTTGCCTCTTGGCTAATAAGGCGTGTAATGATACTAGTAAGATATTATTTGTAAAGTACCGCCCCTGGAACCCTAGGCAAGGGTGACGTAAGATAATGTAATTATGGAGGGGCATCTAGGAGGACAGTATGGATACGAAACCCTAGTTTAAGACCCTTGAAAATTTTTCAATACTTTCATGTTCAGGGTTTACGCACCGTCGGGGTCATCCCGGCTGCCGTCGTCGCCTGAGGCAGTGAAAGTAGTGATATTCTTTTTCAGCAGCTGCTCCATCAGCAAATCACAGGCTTCCATGTCAGCGGGGTCATTGTTCCGCTCGTCGAGGCCCCAGGAATATGACACCGCACTAAGCTGGCCGCCATCCGGGAGTTTGTACGTCAAAAGCTTCTTCAGAGATTTCTGCACACATACAACAATTGCTTGAAGCAGGGGTTTGACTGGGCCTCAATAAATAACCGGGGGTGCAAAATTCCCCCGGGATGTCTGCTTTTCAGGACAGATGCACAAAATTACTGATTGGATCGAATGGAGGCCAGAAGATGTGCATTTTTTCGTCCAACAGTCACACTTTCTTGATCAAGCCCTATGCCCTAGATTCAGACCGCCCAATGCCTACCGTGTGGTTTTGTACTCATTCCTGGTCTGCCAGGCTTCAGGGCAACAAATTGCTGTTGTTAACTTCTAGGGCCATTGCATTTCAAGAAATAAGGGGTCCCTGGCAGTGCACAGGAAGATCCACCGCTCAGGGAGACATTATCATCCCTGCAGCACTTGTCATATATATGATCAATTAGACATGTCAATAGCCCCCAGCAACTCATAAAAGCCATACCTGGAATCCGCCCCGATTGGGTGCATTGATGAGCAGCAGACCAACATTGCCCAGAGTCGCCCCCGCCACAACCTGGATACCAACAGCATATGTCACCTGCTGTGGATTAAGGCCATTTGGGCTTCAGGGATCCCAGTCAAAGGCCTTTCCAGGGACATTCACTGCCAAATTCATCAACCAGAGCACAATGGTGGTTCTGAGGGGGTGCTATAGACTGTTGATTAAAGACCAAGACCAATGCATAAAGGAACCACTGATAAACTGGGGTTTGACTACTGTGAGAAAATTGAAATTTAAAGGGTTGACGTTACATAAAGAATCCAGTGGCCATCCTGACTGCTCTCGCGTGAAGAAGGGTCCACGCATGGTTAAGAACTTGTAGAGGTTGAATTTCTACAGAGCTGTAGGATAAGGACATAAAGAAGGGATGACGGATATCAAAATACGGACCTGGATGTCCAGAGCGTACTCGCCATCGGCGCTGCCGGGCTTGTTGCCGGTGAATTTGTTGGTCGCCGGGGAGATGTCAATCGAGTCAGTGGGAGGCTCCTTGATACCCAGCTGCATTTGCACACATTTCAGAGCTTCAGAGCTTCAGATGATCAATTGATTATGTATATCTAAGGGTCACCAGGTATATATGTGCTGTGCCTGTCATGAGGCAAGTTGCCTCTGCATGCAAGCTACAATTGGAGGCAGCAAGAATAGCTGCCCCTTGTTGGATTTGCGAGACTCAGACAGGACCCAATTCAGCCGGGGGCACAGTGCTGAGATACAGGGGGCTGATGGTGTTTGACAAAAATGATTGCAATTCAAGCATTCCTGATGAGCCAGCTGCTGTACATGTGTTGACTCAGGTCTCTCTGAGTGGCAGTGCCTGGCATGTGCCATTCAAAGAGCTGCAAATAACAAATTCTCAAGGGACTTTTGTATCAAGAGCACTCTTTGGAGCATGCAAAACACCTCTGTTAATCCTCATGCAAGCAAGAGGTCAAGTACCATCGTGCATGAGGAACATTAAAACCCCAAAACTTAAAAATGAAGAACCAAGAGTGGTGTACATGGAATGGTCTGCACCTGCTTGCAGTACTTGGTGACATCCTTTGGGGAGTAGCCGGTGCCCACAGGAGTGCTGAGCTCAATGATGGCTACCCAAAATTTGCTTGGTTCCGTCAGGACAGGGAAGCCATAGCGCAGGGCGAGCTGGGCTGCAGTGTAGGGGGTCTGGAGCACCTCTGCATTGGGTTCTTTGATCCTGGTAGGCCCCGGTGCCGGTTTGGCTGGTTCGAGCGAGTGCAGCGCTGCAATTTGAAATGCCAGGCTCACTATTTTCTCTAAGAATATGTGCAATGCATCCCTGAACACAGCTCAACACAACGCACACAGAACTATGCATGTGTTCTACTGTGATCACACTAGTTTGCTGCGAGCGGGAGCTTTCCTTTCAAAATGTGGACACGGTATCTGAGACTGCATGCTGACAGGACAGGTGTGAAATGAACATGTATCTTGTGTGATGAGATCTGGGCAGAGCGTGCCTCCAACAGTGGCCAAACGCCTGCGTGGAGTCCGCGGCTTGACGGCCGAAGACAGCCTCCCTGCATTCGAGTAAAAAAGCCCTAGCTTTCAGGCAGACGTAGCGATAGCGGCGACATATGACCCGGCACTGCGTCAACAAACAACTTGTAACGACAGAATACTTGCCAGAAGATGAGGGACGAGTCGCACCCATGCCTGGCAAGGTCAAGCGCAGGCTTGGGCGAGACACGCAGAGAGACGGCATGAAACGAGACGCCATCATCATTGGAGCCGTGCGAAGACCGTAAATCAGCCCAGTAAATCCTGCAGACAATAATCAAGCTTTTACTACTTTCTTGACGCTGCAACGCATCTCGAAGGGTTCTCCTGAGAAGTTCAGGACGCGGAGTGCCTGCCGTACAGTTCTCCTCGAAGGCGGCCTGTCTCAAACATACCCTTGCCAGCGAGTCAAGCAAAAACCGTATAATTCTGATGTGTCTTGCTTATTGTCTATGCAACTCTATTAGCAGGGTAGTCGCACGAGCCGGACAGGAATCATAGCAGCATCAAGAGATCTTCAAGGGTGACGGCAGGCCTTCAGAGAAGCAAAATAACACAAGATGAATTCTTTCGTTACAAAATTTGAAATAAATGTGGCAAGTGAAGAGTTGTTTATGGACAGGGCCTCATGCATTGCTGTTCTCACCAAAAATCAATGTGCGATTACAGAACAGGTGGCGCTTACGCAGAGAGCTCTTGAAACAAGTTCTTAAGTGATGTAGCGATCTTCATGATCATTCTTCTAGCCAAAATAACTATATGACGGCTCGTTTTGACCAGAAATCGCACCCGACAACCACCCATCCCTACGACCTGACAATTCTTCAAGTGGACGACCGCGCAGTCAGGAATCTCACCGTAGGTAGAGGGTGCTCAAGATGTCTCTAGGAATTCTCCAGGTCACGATCAATTTGAGTTGCAGGCGCCTGGTGATGATGTTTTGGCAAAAGGACCCAAGAAGAAAAGATGACAGCCTGTAGGCAAATAGAGAGCAAGTGCAAATGTACGACAGTCCTGAGGATGACATGATAAAGAAAGCTTCACAGGGAAGAAATTTTATGAGATCTTTGAACGGATTTTTCTGAGCGCTGCAAGGTCTCTTTCACCACATGCATGTTCAGCAACATCATCTGCGTATCTGACGCATTCCAACCTGTGACAGTTCTACCCACATACACAGCATTGAAAAAAGTCACATTCGCTCAATTGAAGCGCTCGTCAAATGCAGCAGCCACACTCCCCACTCTCATGCCTTACCAGCTCTTTACAATGTGCGCAACTTGTGTAATTTATCAGCCAGCATGATGCTTGCTTTCCTGCAGCTGTCTTTTCCCGCCCATTTCCCAACCATATTTCCTACCCCCTGCATCCCTCTTCCCTTTCCTGTTCTCCTTCGTTCCTGCCTCCTTCTCTCCTTTCCTTTCCTTTCCTTTCTTGAGTCCAGCAAGTCATGCAAAGGAAGACTGTCCTCGTCATGCTGGCAGCTTTTGAGTGGCAGTGGGGCCAGCGCCGTGCAAGCTTACCGTAAGTGACTTTGATCACTTTTGCCGAAGTGTTGCTTGCCTGCCTTGCCAAAAAGGACACAGGGCACGGTCACGATCATGAGAACATTCAGTCAAGGAGTCACGACTGCCGCATCTTCCAAAACCACTTCTAGTGGGCAGCGCCTTTGTGAGACACTATGCTATTTTCATCTGCAATTCAACCCGTCTTAGGAGGTGCTGCAGTCTCGCTGTTGGGCACTCCTGGGCTGCCCAGACAATAGGCGGGTCTTGAGGGGCAACGGCAGGCCATAATTGAATGACTTCCCTCCTTTCTTTCAACATCGTGGCCATCAAAAAGCTAGTCCGCAGTCATTTAACGAGTGGATACATTTGCTGATATCAATTTGTGTCAGCCAGGTGCCTGGACGGCGCACATCCGTTCTTGGCCCTTCACTTCGCCTTTCACTTTTCAAAAGACACTGGCGGAGCGACACTTTATCACGAAATACACGTCGGCTGCGTACTCGTGATTTCGATGTTTCTCCAGGCAGCAACAACTTAGGCTGTCACCGGCGCACATACAGATCGACAGGTGCTGCTTTGTGCGAGCCAAGAATGGACGAGATTCGGTCCATGTCGGACGTTGAATCCCCAGATGAACGCGAGATCGGCCCCTCGTGGAAGGCCTGGTAAGTGTACAAGAGCCCTTTTGAATATTTTTGACTGGCGGCCCCAGAATTTAATTCCTTTCAGTCAAAGATACTGTTTACCACTGACTTCATGTGCTGATCTAGGCATGTTGGTGGCGATCTGGACCTCAATGCTGCAGACGCCATCTACAGACAAGAGCGCTATACTGCTACAAAGATCGTGGCAAATGCACCTGTAAGCGCTCTGCACTGCTTTGCACAATTTCCTGTACACACCATCGGCATTACGAACGTCCGAGTGGCTTACGAGCGTCCAAGGGACCTTCGCATGAAATTGACTGCATTGCCCAATTGTTTCTTACTGGTTTTAACGATCCCTAGGTTTTGTCACTGCATTGTACAGCCAGATACACCCTCACTTTACTTCTGCTGTCAGAAATGCATATGTAAAGCTGACCATTGGAAAACTGAATTAAGTGTGAGGTCATCTAATTATTTTGTCACGTTGGTGTAGGTCGCCAATCCGGCACCCCTGGCTTTGTTCGCTTTTGGCTTCATGACGGCCTTCCTACAGGTTAGCATGCTGCCAAGACCTCTCTATAATCAGGATATTTGTCGCCCTCCATCAGAGTTACTGAAGCCTTCTGGGAGATTGGACTGGACACGCCCTGGTTCTTGCTTGATCTGTACATGCATCATCAGAAATAGCACTGACTAGGGCAGCTGATAAATTTTGTCCAATGTTGTCGTGGTGCTTCAATAACAAATGAACTGGTGATCAGAATTCAGGGTTGTCATTTTGTTTTGTTTTGTTTTCCAATCCAGGGTGCCACCACCAAGATCAGAGATGATCAGCCCACAAAGGACTTTACCGCCTGCTTTGCAATATTCTTTGGTGAGCCCTCTTTGCAAAACAGTCCTTGCTTCAACTCCTGATGCACACTGTAGGCCGGAACCGCTTAAGCCATATTCTGTCGCATGGCTTCTAGGGCACCTTCTGACTGAAAGTGCGCCTCATTCATAAAGCAGCATCTGCCTGGTGTGATTTATATACTGCTGTCATGCCTTTAATTTGAAAGAGGTAGGGTGCACCTGCGTGCAAAGACTGCCCAGAATCATACCTGCCGTTACAGATCCGGGCAAGGCCCCGATCAGGATCCCATGAACCAATGGGCACTGTGTTCAGTTCCTTCTGCTGCGCACTGCCAGCAGGAGCAAAGGCTGGGCTGGTTGCTGTATAGCTTCTGCAGAAGTAGTACCAATGCAGAAGCAGAACATCATAAGAAACACCATAAGGCGTTTCAGAGCCTCTAAAGTACAATCAAGGAAGTATGTTGTTGTCATAGTGAGTACAGCTTCTGTGGATGTGTGTGGCCCTCAAAGTGGCCCGCTCTTTTTTTACTAAAAAATTCAGCTCTGATCGCAGGTGGCCTCATGCCCTTTATTGCTGGAATGTGGGAAATGTGGAAGAACAACTCATTTGCAGCCGTGGCCTTCATGAGCTATGGTGTGCCCTCTCCTATCTTTCAAAATCTTGGATCGCATTGGTCATTGCACTGCCAGTTGATTGACCTTTTTTGGCAGATCACTTGTGATGTAAGGGTGAGTCAGTATTGAGCAGGTGTCAAATTGCAATAGTCAGTCACCCTTGCTCACAGCCAGCCGAAGTGGGTGCACCCCAAAAGGTCGAATGACCTTGCGGCCGCTGCGGGCACCTCTTGTTGTTTATCTCCACGTGCCTAGTCTTATAATATTAATTTTTGATAACACACCCCTAATGTGAACAGCAAGCTGGAGTGTGGATTCCTGCCTACATGGCCTAAATGGTGCTGTTATTTTGACATGTGAAGGAGACATGCAACGTGGCGCAAGTTTGAGGGCGTGCCTGGGCTGCAGGTGGCTTCTGGCTGAGCTGGGGCCTCTACATGATCCTCAAGTCGGTCAGTTTCCGCTAAACCCCATTCTTGCTTGTCTGGCGCATGCAGTACTGACTATCAATATTCTTCTTCCATTTAGAGGCCTTCTGAGAGCGCCACCTTGAGGCTCATTGGTCTTGTGGGCAGTCTATCACTGCCCATCTCCTCATTGCAAAATTTCTCATGTGCCTGCATTCCGTCACAATTTTGCCAATCCTGTATACTGTCCGCATCGCGCACAGCTGTCAAAATTTTTGCGCAGAAACTGGTGTGCAGGACGGCAAGCATAGCAATATGAAAGATCCCTAATGTGTTACAACCAGAGGCCACTAAACTACCACTTACCCGGGTTAGTTTAAGGTCTCCTGTTACAATTGCGCTGATGGGGTGAATGTGTGTTTGAAGGCCAATGTGTGGACTGGCCAGTCGAGTAACACGCCAGTTCCAGATTACAGCCTGATTAAGACTCAGGAGATGATGCTGAGCCTGTGGGGCATTATCACCTTCTGCTTCTTCATTCAGGTGCCGGTCACGTGCTCCCCTGTGATGCAAACTGTGCCCAATTCGTGTGGCACTCTTTAGGCTTTGGCTGCGAATCTGTGGAGTGGTGTGCAATCACGGCCCCTGTCGGCTGCCTGTCAGTCGATCTCAGTGTTTCTTTTGGGGATTTGGCTCAAGCGAATGTGGCGTTTAAAGCCTGCGATTATTTTTTTTGAAGCCACAATACTGACTGAAAATAAGATTCTGAAGAGATACTTAGCGCAAACGGGTGGGTTTTGGGGCATTCTGGCTCCACAAAGGGCAAGATGTGGCTTTGCGCAGCTTAGCAGCACATTTTTTACTCAAAGCCAATATGTGGCTTCCAAAGGAACATTCAAAAGCTTCTTTAAGGCCAGAAATCTGCCCCCTTTGATTCTTTCAAGCCACATTGGCTTTTGAAAACCACTAAAAGAAACACTGGCCGGTCTTGGTTTCACATCAGACAGAAGCAACATTGCATACCAAGTATGTGCGCCCTCTTTTAGTGGCAGCCACACTTCAAGCGCAGGCGGCCATACCTTCAATCAAGCTTGCCTGCGCAAATGCCCCAATATGTTTTATATTGCCAACCCCCGGCAAACCCTGACATTCAATAGTGCGTGCCCCCCGCAGACCCTGCGCATAACTTGGATGTGTGCTGCAGACAGATAAACAACCACACAATCCCGTTAGTAAGACTTTTGTTGCAAGGAAGTCATCTGTAGAAAATTAGCCACTTTACAATGCTTCTTGCCGGTGTAGATCAGACCTAAAGCGTTGTAGCTGGGCTGAGATTTCACAGACCTCTGTGATATTGCGAGCCCCCGGCAAACCCTGACGTTAGATGTTGCGTGCCCCTCGCAGACCCTGCGCATCAACCGCGTGCTCCAGGTGGTGTTCTTCTCGCTCATGGTTCTCTTCTTCCTGTTGGCCAGCGGAATCCGCAGCGAGACTTGCAACAAGGTGGCCGGCTGGTGGGGCATGTGGGTTGCCTTCATCTGCTTCTATGCAGCCGCCGCCATCCTCACTGTGGACGTCTGGGGACATGTGAGACCTCTGCTCTTCCTATCACCTTGTCTTTATGTTTACATTCAAGTAGATGTGTACTTTTCTTTGGTATACTTTAGGGTTCAGGGTGTATATGTAGGATGTATATTTAGGGCTTAGGGTTGTTATGTAGGTTTTTTTATGTGTGCATGCAGCTTTCCTGCAGGACATTTGCTGGCAGAGGTATGCATGATGCACCAATACAGGGGAACAAAGATCTTCTAGAAGGCAGTGTGATGTTTCAATGTGTTCATCTATTGTTATTTAATTATTGAATTTCAAAGACCTTTTGGGAGGCACCTGGGGGCTCATTGGTCTTGTAGGCAGTCTGTCACTGCCCATCTTCCTGTCGCAGACTTCTCATGTGTCTGCAACTCTTCGGAAATCTGACAATCCTACTGCTACCGTATTCTGGCCCAAATTTGCATGCAAACAAGGTGGTGCAAAACCACCTAGTTCTGAGTATTCTCTGAATGTGTTGGCTGCAGGAGTACCTTCCTCTGTGGCATGTCAAAATGCCGCCCCCGGCCGCCGCTGTCCAACGTTCTGTTGCAAGTGTTGCCAGCTCGGCCGATCGCCCCCAACAAGACAAGTAAGCTCTTGGCCACTATCTTGATTTTTGAATATATGGTATAGGGTTTAGGGTTGTTGGTGATCCCTACATATGATAAAGGGGTTATCAGAAAACCCTTATAAAAGGCATATCCTAAGCACTCTGCAGTAGATTGCTGCTCTTGCCATGGCCCTGTGGGTGGCTCAGGTCTATATTTAGGGTTTAGGGTCTTATTCTTTTCAAGGGTTTAGGGTTGGGTTTTGGGTTTTGGATGGCAGCAATGCAGATGGAGCAAAGGGTCCCAGACAGCAGCCAGCTCTTGGCGCATACAGTGGTGTCCTTTTGAAACATCGCTCACAGGTGAAATGGCGATTGATTTAGTGCTATAACTCATCAGACTCTTGCCATGCCAGGATTTTGAGCAAGTTCGGGGGCTGCCCCCGAAGCTGTAGACAAGTATGATGGCTTGCCAAAGAGATCCCAATGGAGCTCTGACTAGTGACCGCTTGTTGTGGCAGGGTTCAGGAGCTGGATCGCCTGAGTTTTCACTCTTTGTAGACTAGTCAACTAGTAGACATGGTACACACAAGTGCACTGCCCATTTTTGAATGCAGCATTGCACTGCAGAAGATAGAGTACACAGAGAAAGAGAGAGCCCGGATGCTGCGTGTGATCAGAAGACTGCAGACTGCCACGATCCTATCAACAGCAGGCAGAAGTGTATAAAATATTTTATTTGTACCAAACAAAGCTGGGAAGAATAAGCTAGAGCAGAGATGCAACACGTGCGTCAATGGATGCTTGCTAAAATTTACTAGTCACAGGAGTTGCATATATTCAAGTGCCCAGCGGGCGAAAACACTGTCTGTTTTTGTTGTGGTTTTTCTTTGGGAGAGAAAGAGACATTGATTTTGGCAGAACAAGCGCCAAAGTAGGGTTGAAATTACTGATGTTCACTGCTTTCGTGTCTTGCATTCTTTCTTGATTTCTACTCGTCACAGGAGGTTAAATGAAGAGAAAAGCGTGTAGATAAAATATAGTTTTTTTGGTACTATTGTTCATATCAGCAAGGCACAATTGTCGAAGACCTTGCAGATTGATTGCTTTTGAAATTCCTGATTCTGATCATACCAAGTGCAAATGTACAACAGTCCTGAAGATGACACGATGTGGAAAACCTTCCCAGGGAGAAAATTGTTATGGAGATTTTTGAGCTTGTTTTGCCAGGCGCTTGAAGGTCTCTTTCAATGCAGGATTCAGCAACAGCCTCTCCATGACTGATGCATTCCGACCAGACTTATGAATTCTCTGGACTTGCAAACTCACGCTCGCACTCACAGCTTGTACTGAGCAGCACTCGTCAAATGCAGCGGCCACATTCCCAACTCTCATGAACTCGCCTACCAGCTTTTCACGACGTGCACAACTTGTGCATCTCGTCAGCATGCTTGCTTTGCTGCAACGTTTTTTATCCCTTTTTCTCTCACCCTTTTCACCCCTTTTCAGACTTCTGGAATCTGCACTGGCAAACTCACACCCGCACTCAATTGGAGCACTCGTGAAACGCAGCAGTCGCACTCCCAAGTCCCATGAACCCCCCTACCAGCTCTTCACAACGAGCGCAACTTATTTGCCCTGCGTGCTTGCTTTGCTGCAGCGTTCTTTTCCCGCCCTTTGGCCCCTTTTCACCCACGTTTCCTGCCCCTGCACCCTTCTTTCCCTTCCTGTCATGCTTCTTGCCTGGCCCCTTCTTGGAGCTGGCATGTGCAGCAGCCGCAGCAGCTGAAGCGCGCTTCTCGGCCGCTCTCACTGGCAGCAGCTCGTTAAATGCATCCACTATCTGCCCTGCCTGCTTTGTGCACTCTGCTTGTCTCTTCTCGTCCTCCCCTGCCGCCATGGCCTTGCTGTAATACGAGTCCAGCAAGCCCTGCAAGGAGAACAATCCTCGGCATCTCAGCAGTGTGATTCTTGTACATCTTTCCTGTTGCATTTTTGTGTGGCCTCTAATGTCAGAATGGCACAGAGCGCAAGCGTCGAGGCGAGACATTCGGATGCAAAACTCAGTGTAATATCTGGCTGTAATATCTAACATGCAGCGCCAGAGCCAGATTACAAAACAGTGTCAAGCTGAGATTATGACCAACAGTCCCTTATAGTGTGGTCTCAAGAGGTGCAGCAGGAGCACGGTTCGTGCCTGCAGACGTTTAATCTCGCTGTCGGGCAGGGCCGGGCTGCCCGCAGTGCTGCCCGCCGGGCGGCTGTGGGCAGCCGCCACCCCGGGCGGGCCGTCCGGCCGCGCAAACAGCCCGATATGGTGCCCCGACGCCCCTGCACCCAGCCAAGCATAACTACATTATTGTTTCACAGACTATCGAACCTGTATTCAGAAAAGCTCAGGGCGTACACGCCTACTTGATGCCATAAAATACCAGGTTCAAATCTTGGCCAGATACTTGCAGCGGGACGCATGGACATCTGAGCATCTTCACTGTTTGCTGCGCTCTACCATGCCACAAACTCTGCAAGCTGTAGAAGTGTCACTTGTGCAGCAAAATGCTGTTGCTAACAAATGAATAACAAGAAAATCATAAAAAACAAAGCAAGATGTAATGGCGCACACCGCCGTCGGCCGGCATGGCGGCCACGGCGGCGGCGCTCTGGCGGACGGCTGACGAGGCGTGGTGCTGACTCAGCGCGCGCAGCTGCCAGAACTGGCTCCCCAGCGCCGTGCGCGCGGCCTCCATCAAATTGTGGGGGTCTGATGTGCGCGGCAGCGGGGGAACCGGTCCCCCAGGCTCCATGTCCAGCATCCCCCGCAGCCGGGGGTTCTGCCTGCGCATGCGATTAAAACACTATCCTTTACTATACAACCCTTCAATACCTAAATTCTGCTTGAAGATTTCACAGATGTTCTTCAACGTTTGGCACAATCCGGGTACTTCTCCTAGGATCTACAATCGAGTGATTCCTAGACGACGCGCAAGCATGGAGCACACTGATCAATTTAGAGGGATGAAGGGCTGCCAAGCACAAGAAGACAAAAGGCGACCAGAGCCGAAATCTTTACTGAGAAGTGTTTGTGGAGGGCGGCTAACCTGAGCATGCGTTCGAGGACTGCCAACAGGCCGAGGGCGCCCCCGGTATCCATGAACTGCGCGGTCACCGCCACTCGCAGCGCAAATGCAGCCGCGCGCCCCGCGTCCAACGCTCGCGACTGCACGCAGAGAGCTTGAAATCCCCAACATTGTCATTTGATGGACTTGCATGGCAACCATTGCAGCATATCCAGAGCCTATCCAGGACTTATAGCTTCAGCTCTCGAGTGTGCAGCAAAGAAAGCCAAGCTTGCAAACGGTACAAAGGAGGGCATGCATAGGAGGCAAGACAATTATTTCCAGCCGGCAAGACAAGCCCCGCTTCAGGTCACATGCAAGCACAGCTATTAAGGCCGCACACTCATCTGGCTCGCGCATGGGTCTCTTGGGCAGCCTCTTTGCAGTCACATAACCACAAATCTTTCGAGGAGTGGTATCCGCTTGGCAGTGCAGGTTGTGACTTGCCATTGAGCGGAAGCGCCCACACCTGCTCGACCAGCATCTGGTTGGCGACCCTCACGAGGAGCACTTCCAGGGGAAGCTCCTCTGGGGCCACGTCTGCAGCAGCGTTCCTGCCCCGGTGCCTGATCTGGCTCCCATCCCACGGCCCGATACGGGCACCACCACTCGGCCCATTACGGGCGCCTCCGCCGGAAGCCGCCTGATCAGGCGCGGCGGCTGACTCAGCCGGCCGCTGCCGTAACGGCTCGAGATCCCCGAGCGGCGCTGCTGCGATAGTCGAGTAGAGCGCCTGATACAAATCGTGTCTGTCTACATTGAGCGCATCCCCCTGTCCCCTGCGGAGCACCCGGGAGGTTTCAAATCATGGCAAAAAATATGCTGGCATGGAGTTGAGCATTAGACTGACTCAGTGATGTTCTGCCGGCAGCCACACAATCTTGCGTGACCTGGAAAGCGATCAGGGTGGCATGCGCACTTGAGGATGTCGGACGCAGTGAGCAGCACATGCAGTCGCAAGCGCACCGGAAGCCCCGGTGCAGCCGCCACCTGTGAGAAACAATCTCTGTCAATTCCCCTTTCATATCCACATTTAAGCTTGGCGAGTTTGTTTGGAAGAACAATATTGTGGTTTCTCACAAAATGCAACGAAGGAGTGCAGGTTGGCTCAAGCCCAAATTACAAGCCGAAACCTTCAGCATGATTGCAAGATTGGAACGTGGAATACTTTGGCGAGGATTTAGGGCCAGGCGGTTCCACATACCATCCCTGACCCTATACCCTAACATCTTATACACCCTAAAACCCTAGGCATACAGAGGGGTAGATAAGCAACGGGGCAAGCGCACCTGCACCATGACGGCGAGGAGGTCTGAGAAGTACTCGACGCTGATGAGGTGCGCGTATCGGCTAAGCCCCGCCAGGGCCGGTGCCAGGAGTGGAAACTTTTTTGCCGCGCGCGCATCGCTCACCGACGGGCCTGCACAATCGCCTTGATATCTCAGGGTATATTTTAAATTCAAATGTTTTAGGGTTTTCAAATGTGAAATTACGGCTCAGGGTTCGGGTTTCGCTCACCGGCGGGCCTGCAGCCCAGCACATTGGACCACCAGAAAAAACTGCTGCCTGTGGTGGTGGTTCTCCCTGTTGTAATCCTAGCAGCCATTTGACATTGCTGTTCATTTCAAGACATCCCAAGAGGTCCAACAACACAGCTGTGACAGCCTTCTTGCAGCACCATTTGGCATTGCAACCGCCTTGGACTGTGAGGCTCAGCCACGCTTAGGGAGGGACGTGAGCATGAGGAAGCGATCATGCACTGCTCTCAAGTTTCTTCCCAAAAGACTGAAAAGCATGGTCTACCGGCACACCAGAGTGTGACGCGGCGGGGAGGCCAGAGGCGGTGCAGTGCTTGAAAACACAGTCTCGGCTTTTGTGAAGTGACAACACATGATAATGAAATAATCCCGTATTTTCTACATATCCTCCCAGAGAGCATACTGGCAGGAGGCAGTAGAACACCTCTGTGGGAAGCTGCGGCGAGGCCGGTGGCGGTGCAGTGCTTGAGGGCGCGGAAGAAGATCTCAAACAGAGCTTCGAGCGTCTCCGATTGCGTGCGCCGCCGCTGCTCCGCGTCGGCCGACAGAGCCGCCTCTTTGAAAGCTGCCGAGACCTCGTCCTCACCTCGGCCTTTCCGCGCCTTCTTTTCCTTTTTGCGCGATTTGCGGGACCGGTACTCCCGTTGATCTGCGCGCAACAGAACATCACATTCATTGCCCATGTTCGATAGAGCCTCTTTTCCTTTCTGGCGCGATTTGCGCAACCGGTACTCCCGCTGGTCTGCATGCACACCAGGCTGAATTAACATCCCTGATGGTTCCAACACCTCTGTGCACCCATTTAAATTTGCAACAGAAGTCCTCCCGACCGTCATTGCCTTCACGGAGATGTTTCTTGCCAGAGGGCAGGGGTCCCTGATATAATAAAATTTTCAGCAGATTCAACGCGTGTATAAAGGATGCATGCCCTGGGCATGATAATGACCTGAATTTCAAGGTGAAATGTGCATGCTCACCGCCGCTCGTGACGTCGGCTGCAACAGCGCTGCTCAGCTGCAGGCCCAGCAGCACGCGCACCACCTCCGGACGCACCACACACCTGCGCGCACCCTACCACCCGATCAAAAGCAGATGACTGCAGATGGACTCGTTTTGGGATGACACAATGGCTGGAAGTATTTGACCACAAGGCTTGGAAGGGCCGAGAGTAACAGCCGGATTACTGGATTGCAGACTGGTGCAATGGAAAGTTCAGATTAGCCGGTCGACACTGAATTACTGCAGGTATAATTGCAGGTGAGGCCTCATTATCCTCATGAAAAGTGAAGGAGAGGGAACCCCAAGGCACTCGCCTGCGCCGCTTGACGAGATCGGCTACTAGCTGCACGGCGTCGCGAGCGGGCGGGGACGGCTCGGCCGCAATTGATTGTCAACTCATTTAAAGCCCCATATGAGGAATGTCAGACAATAAATACGAAGCGGAGATATAAGAGGGAACGCGCCTGCGCAGCTTGACAAGGTCGGCAACGAGCTGCACGGCGTCGCGCGCGGGTGAGCCGTCCCCGGCCGCATCGGCCGCCAGCAGCCGCCCGACCGCGCCGTAGCACTCTGCCGCAATTGCCTCATCCCTGTGGCCCATGCGCGGCACCACCGCCTGCGCACCGGGCACATGCTGAGTCACCTACTCTTTGTTCTCTTTGCATGCGAGAAACAGTATTAGCTGATTGATACTTCCTAAGTATTTACTGAATGCGACCACCGGAAAAGCAATTGAAATTACCTCTTCCATACAAACTGCTCTGCGCAACTGTTCCACACCGTTTGTCTTGCATGCCTGGTTGCTGATACCGAGCCGTGCTGTACTTTTCTCACACAGTCATAGACGTTCGACAGATTTCTGGGTTGACAAAGTCAAAGGGTGAAATCCCAGATAGAAGGGAGTAGAATCACGCACCTGCAGGACGTCGCTGGCGTGATTGAAGTGCGGCAGGGAGGTGAGCAGCATTGCGAGGCAGCGCACCGCCACCCGCGGCGTCGCCAGAGACGGCGCAGCCGGGGCCGGCTCCGAAGCGGCCGCGCCGTTCTGCCGCGGCCGGCGCTCGGCCGCGTTGCAGGCATCCAACAGCGCCTTCAGGTATGCCTGTTGACACAGGTACAAGAAAAGCTTATACCCCTTGCAAGCCCACTTGCAGGCCGCAGCAAATTTAAATAAATACAAATTTATCCTTCCTAATGATTATATCCTTCCTAAAGTCAGCTTTATAGTCCCTATTTTTAACAGCAGGTTTCCTGCCATGGGCAACACAGTGGCAGATGATACCCTGCTAGTTCTCTTGGCTGTCACAGATCTGTGGCAATAAGGGCTTCCGCCATAGCGACAGGAAGGGAATGATAGGTCCGGCACCAACAGCTGTCCGGCTTGACACCACACTGCCCCAGCACAGATATCGATCTTGACCAGCAGGGTCGAACCTGGTAGGCGCGCAGCATGGCGCTTTCGTGATCGCGAACTTTCTTGACGTCCTTGGACACAGCAACGGCCAGCTCCTTCTCGGTGGGCAAGCGCACCCGGTAGCCCGGCAGGATGTCCTTGAACACCGCCGCAAGTGACAGCATGGCCAGCCGAGCCACCTGGCATCATCGGTCGGGTGTGTCAACTCTGCTCTGCTGCCCAGGCCATGAACACGTGAGTAGGAGCTACAAGAAGACAGCTACAAGTGTGGCGGATGTCCCTCTGAATACAGCCTACATGACTACTATGCCAGCCATCACCGCTACTGCAGCAGATGCCATAATATCAACCATGATTGGTTGCTGCTTATTCCGTGTGCAACAATGAACACACAACAAAACCGCCCACACACGCCAGGGCTTTCAACAATGCAATGAGATAGCGGCCACAGCAAGTTGTCCACATGAAGCATGCCATCTGCATGTCACCCAGATCAGGCAACCACGTGCATGAGAGCCAAATCGGGGCGCAGGTGCATGAGAGACCTGACTCCATCAATTGAGGACCCAAATCAGGCAACCAATAGCAACAGGGACACAAATGCAGGAGAGCCAGATCTGGCAGCATCCGCACTGCAGCCAGAGAAAATACAAGCGCTGCTCACCATTTCATCGCGGTCGCGCGCCAGCTGCACGAGGGCGGTGAGGTCGCGCGCGTGCTGCTCCGGGTCCTGCAGCAGCCGCGTGGCCGTCAGCGCTATCTGCTGCTTCAACTCCTCCCGCCGTTCCTCCCCCCTCTGGTACTCCTGCAGCCACATATCCCTGCAATGTGAGCGATTCCCCGCGAAGACTCATTGTACATGTGATCACCAAGACTCCTGCCACCTGCACAAGTTCGGGAAGCACCGATTCAGCCACAGCAGGACCTTTCCAGCGTAGAAGTACGGCTATCGTCTGCAGTGGCGCTATGTCTATACATGCCATGAGCAGGCCTACACCCAGCTGTGCAGGAGTCTGAATATCTCACGGTGAGGCTGTGGAGAGAGTATTGACTCATGGACTCAGCTGCGCCGCACTTTGTTGCCATGACAGTCACTAGTGGCCACAGTCATGTAATGTTTAGACATGACGTGGAGACAAGTGAGATAGCCTGCACAGCCGTCTGGAATGTAAGCTGGGGTTTTTAATGAACATGTAACGTAGTTGCATACCTGCAACTCGTTCTGCAATCCAGGCTGCCGCGTCGCCGGCGCTCTATGGGCAGCTGGTTCCTCAATATCGCTGTCATCAGCCTCATCTGGCGCCCCATAATCCTCCCCTGCATCGTCTGATGCCCCTTCATAGTCATCATCGTCCGTCACCAAAACGCTGTCTGCATCATCTGCTGACTCATCGTCCGCTGACTCATCACCCGCTGACTCATCGTCTGACACTACTGGACTGCCTGCCTCTTCTTCTTCCTCTTCCTCCTCTATTGTGATCCCAGCCACTTGGGGAACCTGGCAATGCACAGCTTCCTCAGCCGTCGGCCAACCCCACAATGAACCTCTCCACTCCTTTGTAGAGCCAAAAGGCTCATCAGAACCCTCTTTTGGCCTGGCGCCTGATAGGATGTCAGACAGGGACAGTAACTCTCTGATTACTGGGCTGACAACAAAGCAGAACAATGGCAATTTGCAATGTCATGCAATGATATACATGAAGCTGAGGTTCAGGGAATGGAGTAGGCATGCACCGGTGCCGGCTTGGGCGCAGCAGCCTCCTTGGCATCTGGGTACACGAGCTGGCCGCCCACTTTCAAGGGCAGGGGCGCTGCCCTCGGACCCTCTCTTTCCTTGTCATTCAGCTTCCCTCGAGGCACCTGCTCATACTCCTCGGCTTCATCTGCCTCTGGAGCCTTTGGAGGTGGCTCCTTGACCTTCTTCTCCTTTGGCTTCTGCAAGGACCTGCGTGGTGAACGACAACATAAGACGCTGTGCCGAAGTATCCAATTTGTCGACCTACACTCAGGCAAGGGGAAGATCTTCGCCTAGTAACGTTTTGTCAGCTGAGAATGCCGAGTGGCTGCAAACCACGATCGCGTTCAGGCAGTGGGTAGGATGGCTTACTTGTCCATTTTTTCCTTGCTGAGGGAGGTGAGGAAGCCCAGGCGTTTGCTGTACTCGTCCACGAACTGGACATCCTCATCGCTGACGTCCAGATCACTCTCATCTGGCTCATCCGGTAGGGGTGCTTCGTTGACCTGGAACAATAATTCGAAGGCATGTTGGCTAATTCAACGAACACTTGTCTAAGAGCCAGCGATCGTGCAGCCACCTGAATAAGTCTCACAGCAAAAGAACAAGCATCACGGCTAGATTCTCCTGGCCTGCGCAGCAAGGACTATTCTGGATGATTGGACTGTCCAGTTGATATCAGTGTGAATTGCCGTGCCTTCTTTGGTTTCTTCTGTGGCGCCTTGGCTGGCTTGCCGCCGCTACTGCTTCTGGGGCGCTTCTTCCCCATTCTCACAGATGGGTGGTTCTTTTATTGCATTAGTAAGCACTCTGGACGTTGTTCACACGCTAGTTTGATCCGCAAACAGGTGTGATCTGCAAAATGAAGGCAAGTTTCGCACGTGACAGCATGCCAGATCCACGTGATAATCCACTTGAATCTCAGAGAGGTCCTGCAGTTGTGGTATACGATTTTCAAGTGAGGAGAAAAAAGAATATTTGGCATGTTACACCCGCAGTAGCTTGGAGACAGCGGGGAACGCAATCACGCAAATCCGCGATCTGGCATGCAGCATGTATCCTATGAAGCAGGATTCTTACTTCAGGGTAGATAAATTCCAGTATCTCCTGTGCAGTATTGGAATGGTCACTGGTGTCATGCCTGGATTGTTTGATCTAGCTTTCAACGCAAAGCTTGTTTATTGCCCGATGAGCGTGGCCAAGATTTGTGGGACACACTAGCGAGGATCTCGGAGCGGTTGTACGCATATCGGACATATGTTCTTACATCTTATATCCATTGTCTGTGGTAGATAGATTCCTCTTTGCTGCGACACTTCCACTTCCAAGGCTCAAGCATGGAGAGGACTAAGGTGGTGATCAGGAAGTTGCCTCCCAGCATAGCAGATGCCGACGTGCGCGAGCTTGTGGACAGCACGAACGTCAAGTACAACTGGTTCAACTTCGTGCAGGGCAAGACGAGGTGCACCCTTCTTTCTCATATTCTTTCTGCCCTGCATTCAATGCTGCAGTCCAGACCACATCTATGCTTAGTCAAACATACATAATCGGACACCGGTCCGCCTCTTGAGTAAGTTACATTTCACTGAGCGTGCGGCATGATGCGCGCAGTGTGAGGAAGGTGGTGCACTCGCGCTGCTACGTGAACTTTGAGGATCCATCAGACATCCCAGCCTTCAAGGCGGCGGTGGAGGCGCATGCGTTCGTCACAGACCGAGGCGCGCAGTTCCGCGGCAGCGTGGAGTATGCACCCTTCCAGAAGGTTCCCCAGGGCAAGCCCAAACGAGACCCCCGCGAAGGCACCCTCGACAAAGGTTAGTCTACACATCTCGTCCCTGTGCCCTCCGTCATGTCCCGTGTATTGACCTCTTTACACACAAGGCACCATTAGCCAGCACCTTGGAAGCCATGCTGCCAGTGCACGCACTGAACCTTGCATGCTTAAGAGTACTCTTCTGAATGATCATATTGAACCTGCAGGAAATATCATAATATGGATGCCTCGTTAGGCATTTCTTTTGTAACTGTGTCATGAGCAGCCCCGAGGCATTCAATTGCAGTACACAGCAAGCCTGCACCATGCCGATCATGCCCATCATGATTGAATAAGTCTGACATGCCACAATTCGGACGTGCGCAGACCCGGAGTACCTGGCATTTGTGGAGAGCCTCAATGCGCAGCCGGAGGCGCTACCCGCAGCGGAGGCAGCGGGCAGCTCCGGGCAGCGAGCCGGGCAGGAGGGTGGTCCGCAGGTCACCGCGCTGATGGCATACCTGCAAGACAAGCACTCGCTGAAGAAGAGGGCGCCTGTCACTGTGGCACGCACCAGGGGTGAAGCCAAGACTGAGAGAGTGAGTTTTGGGTCCCGCCTTTGCATGGATCGCAAATATGGACAATTGAAGGGTTGCGGGTTGTGTTCTCCAGGACCCTGAATGAAATGAGTCACATCTGGGATTGGGAAAGCAGGTGCATTGGAGGGTCCATGGCACACCCAGGAACCAGCATGAAACAAATTTATTGAGGCCCGCTGCAAGCTTCGTTCAGAGCTTGCACAGACTGAGATGCTTGCAGTGTCCCGCATTGCAACAAGCTGCACTGCCCAGCGTTAGAACTGGTCATGGGAGTTGCGTACATGCCAGGTCTTCAGGGGGTGCAACTGAACTGTGGAACGCATGTGTGTGTACCACAGAGGAGGGCGAGTGAGAAGGGGTCAGGCGGCAGAGATGATTTGGACTACAGCAGGGCCACTCCTAAGATACTGACAAAGGAACGGAGGGAGCCACAGGTGGAAAAAGAAGCCAGGGACAAGAAATCCTCCTCCCGGCGACCCAGTAAATCCGCCGCAGCCGCCACCAGAGCGCAGGTGCGCATGCACACATGCCTTTACTGAATTCTGGCAGGCTGCTGCAACTGCTGATGTGAAGCACGGCTCAGCTGTGTTGCATGGAGTATTCCTTTTGAGAATCCCAGCAGCAATCGGTGCATCTCAAGCGCTGCCCGAAAAACCTGTGACGGCCACAATATGGTCTTAGAACTCGCACCCATATATCTTAGCGTTCAATTGGACACTGTTTCAACAATAATCCGTATCAATAGACTATTTCTTGTTTGTATAGTGCTGAGTCAGTGGTGGCTGCGTGCTGTGCAGGGCGACAGCGCGCAGCAGGAAAGAGCTGAGGCAGCAGGCTCATCTGCACAGCGAGAGCCTTCTGCAGAGGACAAGCCGGTGCGAGTGAGGGCCGGCTTCCAAGTCTACCAGCCCAAACCACGCGTCAGCCGGCTCAGCAGCGCAGATGACAACGCCCTCGCGCATGTGCCGGACACGGCCAAACCAGGCGCTGCAGCAAAGAGCGCCAAATCAGGCGGAACATCTGGCGGTGCCAAAACAGGAGGCGGCGCCAAATCGTCCGCCTCTGATGCTCAGCCCACTGCTGCCAAGTCAGGTGCGCTGTTCCGTTGTTGTTGTGAGTTTAAGCCTCTGCAGCGTCATTAAGCGTGATGTGGGTCAAGATTGCATTGACGATTATCGGGGTTGCTGTGGTGAACTGCCAGCTGTCAGGAGCTGCGATCAAAAGGTTTGCTGCAGCAGAAATACACCCCACTGATCTGTTCCACTCGTAGACTCGGTCAGGGACAACTGATGACTTGCATTGGCTTGTCATCCCACCTCAACCCTGGGCACGCTGTGGCAAGTTTGTGCTGGTGGTCTCGGAAAAATTTGCCTAATGAAGTGACGTCCTTGTTGCAGGCAAGGATAGCGAATCTGCTGCTGATCTGCTGAAGGCGAGTACTGGCAGTGACAAGAGCAGCCGCAGCCGCCGCCGGCCGCCTCGAGAGGCCAGGCAGGGGTCCAAAGGGTCGCCAACAAAAGCAGCAGAGCCGGGCTGACATGGCTTTCCTGCGACCCTGTGCATGTGATATTATACTGATACCAACCAGGTTGGGGCCAGGGCAAGGCAGTGTGCAGGAGTGTTGCTGGCTTGAAGTGTAAGAATCTGCTCACAGCTGGTGTGAAGTGGCATATATTGCATTGCTTTGGATTGTTTGAACAAGAGAATATTGGAGAATAGCAGCAGATCTGCATGCAGGTGGCACCATACAAAGGCCACGTGTGTGTGTGTGACTCTGCGCCGAGCTCTCAAAAGTACCCAATACCTGGGGAAGGGGTGTCGATGTCTGCAGAATGCATCAAATTACACACACAGGCTGCTCGCAAGCAGTCTGTAATAGTGAAGATTTTGGAGTCCAAGATTTGGACCTTGTCATTTCAACACTCCCCCCTTTGGTCAGAGGCCAACCTTCTTTGTCAGGCAAAAGCAAGCACTGCTCACAAACTAGAAAAGAATTGCACACAGGGCCATTGTGAATTCCAATTCAGACCAGATGTCTGGTGTTGACATGCATACAGTATGTTACAGTAGTCACTCCTGCTCGTTCTCTGCATCTGCCTTGCGCTTGATCTCGTCAGCCCCTGTGGTGTTTGGCACCAGACCAAGCAGCGGCAGTGGCAGCAGAGATGACAGCGTGCACACCTGCAGCACGCCCCTTGACAATCAGGGCTCACTTTACAACTCTTGCATCACTGCATGTGTGAAAAGCGGTTGCCAGCTTTCAGGCACAGTGCACACTCTCTGCGTTGAGAGTTCTGTGCTGGGTCACATCAAAATATAGAAATCTTGCACAGCTTCAGCCAGATTAGTCCCCGGGGAAATAGGAAAAGTGTCTCATTCTTCTGAACAGACATCTTTTTAAGCTCAGGGGCGGCACTGTGGCTCCGCAAATTGTCAATTTCTCCAAAATACAAGACACATGATTAATGGTCTTTCAAGGATGCGACCATAATTGGATGCAGAGTACCTCTGTCCAGCCTTAACTCAGAGTGATTATTATCTAATATTATCTATTATCTCAGAGTGATGGTCCCCAATGGGCAGAAGGTCCCTGGCAGTGGAGCACACACAGCGGAGAATTGATTCTGACATGGTCGGATTTGCAGAAGGGGGATATTGACAGTCGCGCATTTGGTCCTGAGATGCCCACTAGGTATAGGGGTACATCTAGAAACCATTACCATTTCATCCCAAATCTGCCCATGTCAAGATTCTCCCGAGGCTCAAGACTATACATGTAGTAGGTGAATATCTATCATATGATCATTGCAAAATGGATTACAAGACATCGTAAAGAGCTGGCCGCACCAGGATAAGGGGTACAAGGTGTGTGAAGTCGGTTGCCGTCACGCCAAACGCGGCTGTGAGTCCGGAGCCGAGCGCGGAGCCGACGAAGGCTCCGCCGTTCAGGATGGACATGAGCGTCGCAAACAGCGTCGCCTCAACTCCCTGTGCATGCAGCACCCATATTCTGATGCAATGGTTGCAGTATCGAGACTACGGCAACAAGTACACGGTCTACGAAGGTGCATCCAGTAGAAATAGCCTGTTGCGATTTGTTGTCAGATGCCCAGGTGGGAAGGTTGAAGAGCTGCAAGAAGGTGCACTCTGTAATCAACGCGATTGTGGCAATGTGTTGAAGTATCACACGGTTCGCAGATAATCTGGTGGGAGAAAAGCTGTGTCAAGACGGTCTATTTTGGGGTATGTGCGGGCACATGCAGCGGGCAGGCTGGCAGTGTTACAGCAAGGATCAGAATATCACACTGTGCGCAGATAAAGTGGTTGGAAAATGCGCTGTCAAGGGGGTGAAGGTTGGGGGCATGCGCGGGCATATGCAGCGGGCAGGCGTGCAACACCTCTGGGCAGAGCTGGGCAGCCAGGACGAGCACGGGCATGAATGCCACCTGGCCCAGGGCAGTCAGTATCACTGAGTCACCCAGCACAAACAGCTCGTTGCTGATCCCCAGCGCCCTGCTTGTGCCTGCACACGCGCACATACTCTGTCAGTACTGTCTCTGTTACGAGGGGCAATGCTACCCGGCTTTTGATCTTCAGTAATTCTCCAGAAGCACACTTGCCCGACCGGACAGCGCTTGTGATGGTTCTGTGATCATTGAGGAGACCAGCTTGGGTCAAGGGCAAGGCTGTGTGCAGAAGTGTTGCAGGGCCAACGACAGGAAAATTGAGGATGGGAACTATGCATCCAGCATGTAAGTGCAAATAAAACAGTGTGCACTTTGAAATAGGGCTCAAGGCACACAACAAGGATCAGAACAAGCTCCATCACGACGAGAATTTCCCAGCCACAAAAACCCTTGTTCATTGCCCTTTGTATCAACCCTCATTCAAGGAATGGCGGCGCACCGGTGATGAGCAGGACTTGTGTCAAGCCCAGGCCCGTGCCGACAACGGCCGTCCACAGAAACATCTTGCGCAGCGGCACGTCCTGCAGCACAGCATGACAGAATTCATATGCATGGTCAGCATCATCCAAATAAACCACCTGTAATCCACCGGACCTTGGCTTGGATTTTGTAAAGTACAACCAGGGGAGAGTGGCAGGGATGAGTGATAAGCATCTATCGTGGATGCAATGTTGGTGCATAACCATGGCCATAGTGGATCTAGCAGATGAGTTCTGCCTGGAGTAGAGCATGCTCCCCATTGTTGAAGACTTTGATCCGTGCTGGAGAACGAGCAGAAGAGATTCTTACCTTGAGCGCAAAGTTGTAGGCTCCCACGCCGGCCAGAGAGGCGAGAGCGCCGGCCAGCCGCACCTTGCCCAGGAACTCGGGCGTGAAGCCGAGCGTGTTGGTCTGGAAGTAAAACATTGCCGTCTCCGCCGTTGGTGTCGCCTGCAAGGAAAGAGCAAATTTGCTCAAGTTGCTATCTGCTCAAGGGTTTACCATACTGGCGCTGGCAGTGGATTCAGCACAGAGATGACGAGCTCGGCTGCATCATGTGCATGCCATGACCAAATCACTGAGTCTCAAAAGATGCAATGGCGCAGCAGATGTATCATGCATGCCGTGTGATTCTCTAAGGTCCTCTCCGCAGGAATATTCTAGGAGACATCCTGGACTTGATCGAACCTGAAAGACACTGGCATGACAAGACTGGGCGTCAAGGTTGGCATGCACCCAAGACAGCCCTGAAGGGCCACCACGAATTGCAGGAATCAGGGAAAATGTGCATGTACAAAAGGGCATTGCCTGCCAGAGGAAGACGAAGAGCGCTGGCAGGAGGATGGAGCGCTGGTTGACTGCGCCCCACAGCGCCTTTGCCTGCACCTCCAGGCTCCGAGCCATGTTGCCTGCGGACGCACACAGAACCTCGATTTCAGACACTCAGACACATGTGAAGGTATATGCGATTGATAATGGCAGCTCGTGTGCATGACACATCACATCTGCCATCTAGCCAACCAACTTCATGCATGCGAGACCAGACGACGCCACAGTTTGTGATTGGCCAGTGAGAATGCAAGTTTTTGCTACACTGCTGTCGCACAGACCAGGCAATCACACAGCGTTTCAATACAGGCATGCATGCACCTCGTTGCTGCATGTCAACAGCAGTGCAACAATGTACACAGTTTTTGGGCTGGCCATGTGCCACCAAAGTCCCTCAGAAATGCCCTGTGCGTGCCGTCTGCTGATGTACATCCTCTTAGGTAAAAGTTATTACAGTTTTTGCGAAGACACATCACAGCAGCGCACCGAGGTAGGCCTGGTCCGCCTTGAGCCTGGTTGGCCCGACGGGCTGCTCGGCGATAAGCACGGCGGCGGCCGACACCACGAGAGGGAACGCCGCAGTCAGGGCGAAGACCCCCCGGGGCCCCCACGATTGCACCAGCGAGCCTGAATAGTACGCGCTCGCCACTCCCCCCAGTGCTGCGGACGCCCAGCACAGCGACTGCAGCGACCCCGCTGTGCCCTGCAATATATCCCCAGTGACCTCTGAATAGTTTGTTAGGGACCCCGACATGACATGAATTACCTGCATTGAGATTCCTTGAGTGTTGCAATAGAAAGACGGTCAACCCCCAGCACAGCAACTGCTGCAATCCTGCCGTGCCCTGCAATAAGTCCCCGCAAATGATAGCATCTCTTTGTGAATATCTTAAGATGCTGTGATCTAGGGGGGTGCTAACAAACGTAGGCCAGCACTGCAGCAACCCCGATGTGCCCTTGACCCCACAAGATCAGAAATATCACGCTTGTGTGTCTCTGACACTCATAGAGGGAAATGGTGGGATTGCCTCCCACAGCAAAGGATGTTTCCCAACACATGCATGCGCTCTGATGCACTCACTGAGACCGCCTGTGTGCCCCGCAAAGAGGCAGTGAGAGCAGCACTGCTGTCACCACATCCCAGGCGAGGCACGAAAGCAGCCTATTAGCGTCAATGCCCTCCACCCCTCGACAATATGGAGCACCTTGAGTTTCTCATCGTTTCCATGACGAGCATGGCATTCTTTTCGGCTACACAGGGACTACGCCCCTGTCCAGGGAGTATCCAGCATAGGGAGTCTCAAGCAGTAGATTTTTGCCTGTATATTTCACGACCTGGCAGCTGCACAAGAAAGCAAGCCACCTGCGGCGCGCCTCGTGAGCATTCCACGAGAATGGAGTCCACAATGACGTCGGAGCATACAGTTTCACCACTACACAGATGTGCTGGCAGCCTTGCACCCAGCAAATTCCACGGAAGCTCGTGCAAGGGAGTTGTTCTCTTCCACTTGCCAGGTGTGGATTGCCAAAAAGATGGGGAACCCACCTGCGGCGCGCCTCGCGAGCGCTCCACGACGATGGAATCGACGACGACGTCTGAGCAGGCGGTACCAAGGCTGCCGACAACGGTCGCCAGCAGCGCACCCGCTGGTGATCGCACCACCGTCGCCATCGCCAGCCATGACAGCGAGCCTGCATGTGATCAAAGCACACAAGCCTATTCATGACGCGCTACGGATTGTTGCATGCACATGAGCCTGTTCAGGATGCATGCACACACAGGCCTGTTCAACAGACTCTTCCTCTTTGCGCCATAACACTAGCGCGTTCAGGACACATGCACACACGAGCCTGTTCGGGATGCGCCTACTCTATGTTTGATGCACACGAGCCTAATCAGGGCGCATGCACACACAGCGAACCTTTCAACTATTCAATGGGGCAACTAAGCTCGGGAATTAGACTGTGAGAAGGCATTCCTGCTCAACCGTTCCGGTACTGCACGTGTGAATGTGGTCCCTGGTGGTGTTGCTATAGGGCATTACATACATTTTTATCTTTTGATTCCACAATATGATCGCCTTGCTTCTTGCATGCACACGAGCCTCCTTAGGATGCAGCCGCGCTGGCCACATTCCCACTTTGCGGGCTGACTTTCAGGCTTCTTCAAACGTGTCATGCATGCCCCCCAAGCTTGCGAGGAAACATCACATGCCATCGATCACCCGATCAGACACTGCCTGTAAAAGGACGCTAGCCTGATCTGATGCAGAAAATGGTGACCAAGCCCTCGAGCTGCATGCCTCAGAAGGAATACCCATGGCTCTGTTTGAGGGTCTGATGCAAGTTTCTAGTTGGTCTCAGCTTCTAGTTGGTCTCAGTGTGTCACACTCCACTACGAACGGATGTAAATGAGAGCAGCCCACCTAACAGGCCGCAGATGATGAGGTAGGACCGCCTCTTGTAGCCAAAGATTGGTACTGTGTCGCTCAGGAACCCGTACAACGGCTTCACCACCCAGGGGAATGCAGCAAAGCTCGTGAGGAATGCCACCTGCAAGCATGCAAGCCCGCAATCGCAACTCAGCACTGTTTTATCATGAATGAGAAGTGATGCATGCTGCATGCAGTACTGAGCTAGTATGGAGCAATTGAGAGTGGTGGGCTTACCGAAGCTGGCTCTAAATGGAACTCGTCCTTGTACAGGAATGATACACCCAGGCGGGACAATCCCAGGATGCCCTGAACAAAATACACTGCGAGCAGGACACACATAATCAGAGTCATGCTCAGGGTGTTGCATACTGCTGAACTTAAAGTTCAAGGGAAGCTTGCGATCTCCAATTGACTTTCGTGGGTGTGGCTCACCCATTGATATGGCCACGAGCTCTGGTGAAGGCTCCAGCCCCATGAAGCGAAAGCTCTGCTTCCCGTTCACCAGTCCTGCCGTCTCTGATGTGGATGCTCCGTTGCTTTCGACGTTCAGCACTGTATCTGACTTATCAGCTGGTGATCTGGTGAACAGCAAGCGAGGATCACGTGACTGCAAGGAGACATCAGAAGCTTCATTTTCAATGCACAGGAATCTTGATGACAAGGAAGAGAAGACATGCACCTCGTGGATGTTGTGGCTTGCTCATCTGTGTCCTCTCGTGGGCTGGCCGAAGCGAGGCGACGATGAGTTTCCATTTTTGGAGGCCTTCTGTTCATGTTGTGCGTTAAGGGGAGAATGCTGGGACATGTACTTCCTCTTAAACAACAGACGCCATTGCCTCCATACGCACGCTTTCTGAGAGACAGACAGCGAAGGCTACTTTTCACAAAGGAAGCATGCATAAGCAAACGCAGTCAGGAGCATAAAGAACGACCGATCATATTAATGTGTTACCATTCGTTCTGGTCTTTGAACACCTGATCAAAACAACTGATTACCAAGCTCCATCGAGCCAGGTGTCTTGTATTTTTGGAGAGGCTGCGTGACGTCACGATTGGACGGTGCATGCCATCCTGGATTTCGATGAAGAGCAAAACTAAGTAGAAGGCATGAAGATGCTAGTATGAATTTGATCCCTGGAAGGCATGGTAAATTGGCGCCGAAACTTTACATTATTGGTAAGAAAAGGCTTCAAAGTATTGAGGAAGCAATCAGTCGATGCACCACCTGATCTGCTGAAGCAGTGCAACAACATGAAGCCTTTGATCCATCAATGTTACCCCCTCACCATGCTCATGAGACCGAGATCATTTTCTCCTCTTCTGCGCCAGCCCAGCAAAAGTATAGGTGACGATGCACCCAGCTACAGCTTTCCCTGCTGCCTGTAATCGCTCGGAAAATAGAAATTCGATCAAAACCAATTAAGTGTAATAAGTGAAATCACTTGCATAAGCTGAGCGGTCAGATAAGGATTCTTGTTCCCACAGATGTACGAGTTGCAGCCATGGTGACCTCTCGGAGTCCCGCTGTCGGTGTTCAGACAAGCATTGATGCTGCTGTGGAGGCATGCTGTCTATCACTGGACAGGGAAATGGGCCCAGTCGAGATTGCCTTGGTAATACTTATCAACCCCCATCCGTTTGTTCACCTCAGCCCTCAATGCATACAGCCTGAGCTTCCTTCTGATACTAAGAGGAGTCTATGCAGGTCCAAGAATTGCGAACCAACTGGTATGTAACAGCAGGAGACCTGGCAGCCATGTCAGAGGTAAGACGCTAGCAAAGTAACACTGCTCGCTGATGCCTTCCAACCTTGCCCATAGTCCAGCCTGACGTCCCTGCACATGCTGCCGCTGGCCACATAAGACTATCTCACTGATTGTTATTTCCTGTTTTGCGCAGGCAGAGGCAAATTTGATGCGCGTGCCACTGCGTTTGCTGGCGCAGCTACGGCTGCTCATGGGGAAGGGGCAGCCAGCTGGTTTCCAGAGCACAGCACAGCCTGCAGCAATATCCACGTCGATGCCAGGCATACCCTCTGTTATAGGAGCATCCCAACTGGCTGTGGCAGACTCCAGCATGATACAGGTGTGACAGATGCTGGACGCCTGGTCACAAGTTTCATCTATAGCCTCCCATCCTCCTCCCTGTATGACATGCCACGGCCTCCGTCACAATGCAAAATTTGAAGCTTCTGTTGAGAATTCCTAGACAGTGCGGATTGGGACTGGAGAGGACTGTATAGCTGCCATGTAACAACAGTCATCTTGGAGGTCAGCTTGGAGGTCATCTGAGGGCTTCGGGTCCTGAGGATTACAGATCTCAGCAGTGCCCTCTTCAGAAGCTGACACCATACTTTTCTGCACAGCAGGCAGTGCCAGCGCTTCTCAGTGGAGATGTACAGGACGACTCTACCCTGGACCAGATCTCCGCAGTGGAGACCAGGCTGGCCTCCTCCGCAGCAGCCTCCACCAGCAGCTCAGATTCAAATTCAAATTCAAAATTGAATGGAGCCAAACGGTCCCGCCGCGTGCAGAAGTCGGCCCCTGCTTCAGTGGTGGCTGGCGCAGAGCAGATCCCTGCAGCGCACACTGACATGTTGCTGGCAGATGATATGTTGTCATCAGAGGGGGGACCGCAAGGGGAGGCGGTGGGGGCTCCAGCAGGGGATCCAGCGGGGGGTCCAGCGGGGGTTCCGCAGATGGACCCTGTGCTGCAGGGGTACGTGGATGCCATCATGGCCAGGCGGTGTCCGAACTTAAGTCGCTTCCAAAACGGCAGCTCCTATGATGTCAAGGTGGGCATTTTCACACATGTAAATCATCCTGAATAGACAGGGAGGAATGGAGGAGACCTTTGAAATCTCGCAATATGCACCTAGCTCAATTGGTTGATCTACTGAGTTGATGATCATGATGTCATATCATCCTGCGCAAGGAGCGAAGAAGCAGGGAGGCAGACTCGAGACAGATGCTTGAGGATGTGCTGATTGTAATGTGCAGGTCACGAAGAAAGCCAGGCCGCTGCCTTTCGCCATCAAGGTGGGACAACCCTTATGCTCATGATTGCCGATCAGCATTCATGCACTGAACTGATCCATGCAATGCTGTCCCATCCCTTGAAGATTATTTTTCAGGAGCATGTCAGTCTGGGAGGGCATGCATGTCTGTCATTTGGTACAGGTTGCAACAATTGTGTATCTGTCAGTGCTAGCGCTGCATACTACTCTGGGCCCTTGCAGATGTGCTGCAGACGCCCTGCATGCATGCTCTTTGCCTCTTGTCTCTGTCTCTTTTCTAGCAAAATTTGCTAGAAAAGAATGATAATATACACATGCAACATAGGGCTGATGCTGAACGGCTCTGACTGTGCAGGAGGCTGACATGTCAGATGAGCTGCACGCTGAGCTGGCAGAATTCCGCCGCTTCTGCATGAAGCGCTCCTGGCAGCAGCAGCACGAGCCTATTACCGCAGTCACCACTGAGAAGTACGTCGACCACCTGAGGTGAGGACCGGCACACACATTGTCAGAATCAAAATTTCTTCTCCCCTTGCAGAAATTTTGCGCCTAGTCCTTCAGAGACCTCAGAACATTCCTGACCGTTTCATGCAGGCTATTCATTGGTCCAGGAATGCATATGGCCTCCAGGTCATTGCAATAACCCCATACAAGCTTTATCAGCATCATTTGCCATGACAATCATATGATGCTGTAAGCATGCTCCGCATGCTGACATCAGCTCCTGCAGACCCCCCTTACCTTCGGCAAGACAATCGTGTAATGACCGTAACAATGCTGGGGCATGCTGACATCAGCGCTGATGTGGCAGGCGGGTGCTGGGCTGGCTGCACAAGGAGCGCGGCGTTCCTTTGTCGGATCTGCGGCTGCGCCACGCGCTGCCCAGCGCAGAGCGCTCTGGCGTCTCCGTGGCCTTTGACTACATCGAGTGGCTCAACACTGAACGGAGCGTCAGCGCTTTCACCCAAGGTCAGCTTTGACCCATGTCCCAATTGATGCGCATGGCTTGCAGACCTTGCGCGCTGGCAGACCTTATTGTGCGGCCATCAATATTTATTTCAGCTGCAGGTAGCTGAATTTTCATCAGCCTGACAGCATTTGCTTGCCTTTGATACACCAGATCAGGGCAGTTTGTGTTTGAATGGCTGTTGGTGTATTGCAGGCCTGGCTGTTAGGTCCATCATGCAGGCGGCAAAGTTCCTGTACCGGGACGAGTCCAAGGCTCGACCTGACGAGGGCGAGAAAGCCTGTGAGCCCCATTCCTCCCTTGTATCAGTTGAAAGCTTGTTTCCCACTGTGGTTTGCCATTGCAATGTCCCTTGGAGTGGTAGCTTAGGAAAGAGGTAAAAGATGTCAACTATCGACGTGCCATGAGAGCGTCATATGACCGGGCAGACCACGTTCTGATAATTTTGTGTGAGCTCCGCATGCATGCATGCTTGTGATGTCGTTATTTCCTCTTTGCTGCTTGGAATTGGGCTGCAAGCGAGTATGTGATGTATAATGCCGTGTGGCGGGCAGACCACGATCTCATGGTGGTGCGCGAGCTGCGCAAGATGGCGAACGAGAGCAAGGCGGCCGGAAAAATTGCGCCGCGCAGCGCCGATGAAAAGCTCAAGTGGCTGGAATGGCCCGAGTTTGTCACGGTGCGCTCAAGGCTGTTGTCGCTTACAGTCATACTGCGCCCATGGTGGTTATTGATCTTCCTTGGATATGGCGCATCCGGCAAGGTGTACAACTAGTGAGAGCCTCGTTTCTGCAAACGCACCCTGCCTCCTGGCAGAAACAGCGTCTAATAGCAACAATGCTGATGGTTTATCTCAGCTCGACCAATGGCCTTGTCTGAGATTAGCTGCCTGCGAGTCCTTTGGTACAATACCATGCTCCCCCGAGTCAGAGCACATCCTGTGGCACCTGAAAGCTCCATTGTGCAGTCTAGGGATTCAAGGCAATCTGGAGATCCAAGGCAATCTGGGAATTCAAGCATTGCTCGCGGTCTCATGTTGATGTCTATGAATGCAATTGTCTGTTGTGGCTGCACAGGTGGTGCAGGAGCTGAGAAAGGAGTGCGCAGGCCGAGACGCTCAAGGGCGGCAGAGGGAGGGATCAGCGGTTGCTTGGTCTCTGCAGCGCTACCTCATCTTCGCCATCCTCTCCTGCATCCCAGGTGCGGCTCTGTTGGTTCTCAGCTAGGACACCTGATCTCTAAAAAGTTCACTTCTGCATACAGAGTATCACTTGGACGCGTCTTGCTGGCATGCTGACGGATTGCATCTTCTCCTCCTGCTCCCCTGTTGATTGTAATCTTGGGGCCTATATACAGTGACGGGACCCCTTGAAGCATACTGCTCAAATATTGATATGATCCAGAAACAGGCACTGACAGGAACTGGAGCCTTACGCGCACAACCCAAGCCCATGGTCGCTGAATGCCACACTGCATACAAATACTGCACAAGGCTTGCAGCACTGCAAGCTTCTGCGGGCAATCCTCACCACGTACCTCAAGTGTTGTTACTCTCTCAGGAAGTTTTCTGAAGAGCTGGCTTGTTCCCGCGCAGACCGGCAGCGGACGCTGCGCGAATTGGAGTATGGGCGGACGCTGTTCAGGGAAGGCGATAAGTGGGTGATTCGTCACCAGGCGGGCGATTATAAGACCGGCCGCTCCTACGGCGAGCGCCCGCCCATGGCCATCGCGCCCCACGTCTACCCCGAGGTGCAGGGAATTCTGTACAAAATATGGAAAATAGACCCTGGAAACCCTGCATATGGACCCTAGCCGGGGGGGTAAAAGAACCCAAATAACTAGAATGTCTACCGCGAGATTCAGGGGAATGACATTCTTTCCTCCCTAAAAAGAGCGGGGAGTCTGACTGTGCACTTTGCATGCCACGCAGCTGGAGGCGTTCCTGGGCCACTGGCGCCAGTTCCTGCAGCCGGCGCACAATCTGGTGTTCTCGCAATTGAATGGCAAGCCGCTCACGGAGCAGGGGCTGCACAAAATGTTCCAAACGAGTGCCTTCCGCATCTCCGGCAAAAAAACCAACCCCCACCTGGTTCGCGACATGGTCGTCACCTATCTCAGGTGCGCTTACATATATAAATTGACTTTGTCTGGGATTGTTCAGGTTTGAGGGATCAAAATTTAGGGTGAGAAACTTCCTCATCTCTGGAAAAATCGGAAATTCCACCTGGTTTGTGACATGGTCGTCACCTATCTGCGGTGCGCGTGAGGTGCTTAAATAATACAGCATAGGGTTTTCAGGGGTTTCAGGTAACGAATGTTAGGGTTCAGCATGTGAGCGCCTTCCGCACCTCCGGCAACTAAACCAACCCCCATCTGGTTCGTGACATGGTCGTCACCTACCTGGGCCTCAGAATTTTTATTTAGATGTGCACGTTGACTCTCATTATCCCCGAGCTTGCAAGGTCAACGCCGGTGCCAAGCAGAATTCCATTCTCAAGTTGCGCAAAATTGCGTCAGGCAATGTTGCCACCTGATTCACAACCTTTGCCTTTGGGCAACATTGTAATGGTACGGGACAGAGCAATGTGTCCACAGTCTTCCTTGCCTGGACCCGGTCTGTCCATTGAGAACAGGTGTCTTGAAAACCTCTGCTGCAAATGAAGCTCACCAGGCAGGAAGAGCGTGTAATGATGGGTTTGGGCCGGGGCTTGTAGTCCTCTAGTGGTCACCTGCTTCCCTCCCCTTTTTAAATATTGGAGGATGCGGGATGAAGTCATCCAGGAGGGGCGGGCCCTTGCTGCTTGCCTCGGGTGGCGTGCCTGATGCCGTTAACGTTTGCAATGAGCTGCATGCAATGGTGCGCGCAGGGGGAATGGTGCGAGCGAGAGGGAGTTGGAGGCGCTGGCAATTTACATGGGCCACAGCATGGAGATGCAGCGAGGCACCTACGACAGGCACGCCCTCTGACATCCTGTCCATGATTCATTTTGCAGCGTTTTCACCGCCGGGCACAATTTGGGGGAATGATCCACTGTCGTTGGATGAAGTAAGCTCTGCAGCCTTTTGTGGCGGAACACTCTGTGCAGAAAATTCTTTGGCACTACCACCCTGCAGTGACTGCATACAGTGTGCATCTTTGCCATTGCACAGGCCACAAAACAAGCGCTGTTCCTGTGCCACTGAAAGCTGTCAAAAATCCTAGTAGATGGCAGCATGGAGATTTTCTCCATCTGGCGGGGGGCGGTACAAATACTGAGCACCGTGCCCCGGGTTGATTGGGTCTTGCTTGGATCTGGCGTGTCCATCAAGTGGCAGCTCTTAAGTGTAGCTTGTCTGCAGGACGTACCTTGCCTTTTTGGCAAGAAAAGCCTGTAGTAAGAATTGTAATGAGGGGTTTCTGAGGCATATTACAAATGTGATGCAGGCGCACTAAGGCTGCAAAGGTGGAGCCTGCTGTGGAGCTGCTTGCCTCCTTCTACTCACAGGCGGCCGAGGAGGGGCAGTGAGCGGAGCCTTATGAATTCATCGGGTCATTGGTAACCAGATGACCTCTGAATGGGGCACCCTATCACAACATGCATAGCAGGGATACGGAAAAGACAGGCCTGGCTCGGGCAAAGGGGCACTAAATAGTGTATTTACAGACACTTGAGCAGTCAGAGGCAGAAATATCATCACCTGCACCCGAGCAGTACAGCTCAAACCCCGTAAAAGCCGCGCACGCAGATGTCAGCTGCATCCCCCTTCTATTATGAATAAAGGGCCCGTTTTGGGCCTGGACCAAGCTTGGGCTGTTGCTACCCAGGAGTCCTGCAAATCACCCTCGTAGTAAGCACACAGCTTTCACCAGCGCTTGAGAAACGTCTTGATTGCACTGACAGCATCCTTGCAGCCACTAAGCGACGCATGTGCATGGAAACTTTGGCCTCAGATACCTTGTAAATGGGGCATACTGGATCATGACATTCAAAGCACGGACGGCTGGAGACAGTTACTTAAGTGAACGTTAATAATGAAAACAAGTGAATGTTCAACTGTCACAGTTGTGGCCCTTTCTATGGAATCAAAAGGGCATGAGCAACCGTCATTTTGATGACTGCAGTGTCACAAAGAATACAAAAGGACTGACCTGGGGCCTCGCAGATCTGCGCAGATCTAGATGGCCATTGCATTCCTGCGCGCTCTCTTGAGAACGTTAATTAACAGAACACCTGCAGGACTGTAGATGTCAACTGCCAGCGTGGCGCCACGTGGGCACTCTCCGCCCCATAATATGCATATGCTGCGCACTCATGCACACAAGCGAGGATATGCTGCGCACTTATGCATATGCTGCGCACATAGCGAACTCCTGCAGGTTGACCAAAAAGAACGAGCGTCTGCTTAAGTTACGTGCAGGGACAGCATTCTTCGCACTTTTACAAAGCTGTGGCCAAGACAAAGCAAAAGGCTAAGGCCAGCTATTTGAGAGTAACAGCTGTAATTCAGAGCTTTCTGTCCGCCAGTAGCCATAATCTCCCACTAACGCTCCGTTCTGGTGGCAAATAAAGCAAATACAAGGAAATGGGCAGTGAGGTAAGTTTCCGAATTCCTCCCATTTGCCCAGGAGGCTACAGTTTTGAAGCGGGACCAGGCTGTAATGTACGTTTCGCCTGATACAGTGATGGAATATATGGGCTTAGGATCCCTAAGCCTTTGGTTGGACGAGCACCCCTCACGGTTTTTGTATATTGCAAGATGCTAAATTCAATGTCTCCAGTGTTACACCTACGTGATGCTGTGCAGGCAGCAGTGGAAGAACTTCCAGCAGCACTGACGCTGTCAGCGACTGCAGGACCCTGTGAAGGCACCAGTTACTCCAAAGCAGGCCCTCTGCTCACTGTTGGGCGCACTCGTGCTAGCAAGCTGCACATCAAGGACAGTGCAGTCTCTGAGAAGCACGCTGAGCTGCGCTGGGAAGGCGGCCACTGGAACCTGACCGACGTTGGCAGCTCCAATGGCACAGCAGTCAACGGAAAGAAGCTGGCAGAAGGCAATGTTCCTCTGATCCCTGCAGTTTGAAGCTGTCAGCAGTGAACTAGCAAGCGCTGTATTAAGACGAGTCCTTTTTCAGTCAAATTCATTTTACTTTCTAAAGCAGATCTCTTCTAGAGCTGCTCTGGCGGGTTACTTGTATGGTGCAATGTGATGGCTGGCCATGTGCTACAGGCATCCCGGTGCGTCTGAAGGATGGAGACATCATCCTCTTCGGCAGCGACTCGCTGCTGACTGTGCAGCTGATACCCGCCTTTAAGGAGCATACCACTGTGGAGCAGCACCTAAGATCAGAGTGCGAGCTGCTCATGCAACGCGTGCGGGTGCGCAGCTGGGCCTCCACTCATGTTTGACTTTAACATCAAGCACAGCCCATGTCATCAGGACTGGTCTTGCAAAACTGTGCTGCTGAACCCTACAAGGTGCCAGTGTGCTCCTAGGCCGAGAGATTTCAGACTTCAGTTCTTCCATTGCGCGGCACCCTTCCTCCTTAGGCCCCCTAGGGGCCTCCTCCTTTTCACCCTGGCTTTCATGCATGGGATCTCTTCTGGCCTAAAGGACTTTGGCTGCAGCTTCCCTTGCGACGGGCCAGGACGTGGTGGCACATGTGACATCTCTGCATG
>JADEYI010000634.1_pt1 | contig 42247 bp, 42 predicted proteins | sample 8542331 | NCBI WGS metagenome assembly JADEYI01 (sample SAMN16510988, study PRJNA670497) | mine drainage metagenome | isolation source: biofilm near Copperflume 1 | place: Germany: Marsberg coppermine Kilianstollen | collected 2018-02 | reverse complement strand
GACCAGCTGCGAAAGCAGCTAGCATCATGGGGACAGACCGTGGAGAAGACGCTACGCATAGGAAGAGGCCAAACACCCGGCCGTCAAAGAAGTTAGGAGGTTATTATGCCCTCATTGAATGATTTCTTCACCCAGCTCACCCAGGTCAATACCAGATTACAACAGATCGACAATGACCTCAACGCAAAACTGCAGCAACTTGATAATGACGTCAAGGGTACGACTCAAGCGGTTAACCAGTTGGTTCAGTTACAAACGTTCGCGGGTCAAGTGTTGGTTCATCAGTCAAGACAGCTTGATACAGTGATCTGTATTCTAGAACACGTTTCAAAGAATACATGCACATTGGTGAACGAAGCACATAAGCAAACGACTCTGCAGGAGGGCATCAACCAGAGCACCGGAACCCTTTTACAGCTCTATGAGTCTGTCCATCCAGAAGCAGCTCTTGTGTTTGAACGCACCGAGGCACTGCGCAAGCAATTGTTGGCTTGTTGTCCACCAGAACCGGTGCCTCCAGTATGTACCTACGAGCCATGCCCAGCACCACGACCACTACCTGATCAACACGGTCCAGACTAGTCCTAGTGCAGGATCGGGCGACCTTTTTGAGAATGGAGAGATGGCTTTCCTGAATACAGCACTGCATTGAAAAGGGCCGGCAATCAGGCTGCTGGAATGTGAGCAGCCTGAGCTTCGCACTTAGCCATGACTTTGGCAGCGGATTTGGTCGACCAATTGAAGGGATGAGCATATACATTCCATTCCGAGACAAAGGCCATGAGCCGCTCAGCCAAGTCATCCAGGTTGGCGAAGTCGCTGATACGAAGCCTCTTGCGTTGTACGATACTGAACCATTGCTCGACCTGGTTCATCCAGGAACAATGCACGGGCACAAAGTGGCACACGAAGCGAGGGTGAGTCGCCAACCAAGCCCGAACTTGCTTTCCTTTCTGCACGCTGAGATTGTCCATCACGAGGAAAAGGCGCGTCGAGGTTGAGGGAAGCTCTCGCTCCACTTGGGAAAGGAACGCAAGAAACTCGACTTGCCGTTTGCGCATCTCGGTTCGAGCGTAGACCTTGCCTGTGCGGGTGTCAAAAGCCGCAAACAGGTGCAGTGCTCCACCTCGCTTGTACTCATGCTCTAGGCGCGTTGGGAGACCTGGTCGAGTAGGCCGAGTGGCAGTCAAACGAGGGCGTGGCTGAAGATTGGTTGTTTCATCGATACACAGGACCATCTCCTGCTCAGCCAAAGGGCGCGTGTAGAGTTCGACCAGGGTGCGGACCAGATGGGCAAAGTGGTCATCGCGGGGTGCTTTGGCGGAAAGCCAGAGATGGTGTCGCCACGGTTTGAGCTTATGGGAGCGCAGGATACGTTCGATTGTATCGGCTGAAATGCTCGGGACAACTCCATCTGCTTTTAGCCGACGGGCTAGCGCGGGGCAATCCCATTGGGAGAGGGAACTGCCCGCATGATACCACAGCGCCGTACCAGTGGCGATCTCAACGATTCGGGTGATGCCCCCATACCAAGTCACGGTGCATTCTTGCCACACCGTTGTGGGATCGGCCAGTCGCTTGGCAAGGGTGGGCTGACGCTTCCCTTTGACTGCTGGCCGACCGCGCTTGCCCGCTTGGCGTGCGGGGGCCGGATCATACAGTGCCGCATCCAGACGCAGGCGCGTGACCAGCGTCACCAGTGGCAAACGGACCAGGTTCGCCAGAAACACCACCACGGCATAACTGCCATCAGCCACGATGATCAGTTGCCGTGTTGGCAGCCAGCGGTGGACTTGTCGGATCATTTGTCTCGCCCAGTCCGTGATCGTCTTGTGCCTCGTCTTGCGCTGCTCATGATAGCGCTCAGATGGGGCAAGCACGGTCAAAAAGGGCAGCACCCACACCCGTTGTGCCCACGGGATCGGCGTGAGCAGCATCATCGAAATCCAACGCAACCCGCTGGTTTTGACAAAGAACTCCTTGCTCGAACGTACCGGATCACGATAGATGCCGCGGGCGGCGATTTTGCTGCCGCGACGACGCTCAATCGTTTCATCTATCCCAATCACCACCGGGGCGTTGTCTGCCACCAACAGGGACACGAGCAACAGCAGCAGAATCCGACTCAGGGCTCGGCTCGACCAGATGGCTCGATTGAGGACGCGGTGATAGTTCTGAAACTGCCGATCGTTGGAGCGTCCCATAACGCGCAAGATAGCTGCCACCGTTCGTTCTCCTGGGGCCAGGATCGCTCCGATCAGGAGGACCTTGGCCCATTCCCAGACGTGTGGGCTGAAAACCGTTTCAAACGCTCGCAAAATAGGTATAATTCGCTGAGGCAGATTACTCATCTTTCGTCCTTTCTCGTAATTAGGTACGAGAGAAGCGTACTCTGCCTTCCGTTTTTTGTCCAGTCAATGGATAAAGTCTAGCTTAGAGGAGTGAGCTCATTTCAGTGGAACATGTTGTGTAGGTGCGGTTCATATTCTTACGAGACTCGCTCGATTCTGCACGACCCCATCTCCTCACGAAACAATGAACCTTCCCTGGATCACCTTGGGGAGAGAACTGCGACCATCCTTCTCAATGGAGAGGCTGGCCTGTTCACGCCTGCCCTTCTTCCTGGCCGTGTTGGTGTTTCCGCTGTTCGAGATACTGAAGCATAGACTGGCACCAGGCAAGATAATTGCGCTCATACCCAATGACGTACTGGAACAACACATCCCTCACCTCGAAAAAATCGGCTTTCTCGGGCTCGGCACTGATCGCAAGCTGTTTCGACTGCAGCGCCTGTTCGTAAAACTCAAGCTTCTCCTGGTGGAGTTGAGCCTGTTCGCGGAATCGCTCTCCCATGCGCTCGGGATCGGCAAGCCAGAGGCTGTAGGCTTTCACGAAAAACTCATCGTATAAGAAGACCAGAGGGGTAGGAGACTCGACCCATTGCCGCAGTGCGGCTCGGCCTTCCCCAGTCAGCTCATACACCTTTTTGTCTGGCCGCACGGCTTGTTGCTCGACGACGTGATAGCTGACCAGTCCCTTCCGCTCAAGACTGGCCAGTGCCGGATAAATTTGCGTATGGCTGATCGGCCCGAAGGGGACTAAACGCTGTTTCAGGTGGCTTGCCAGATCATATCCCGACATCGGTTGGCGTGCCAACATGCCTAGTAACTTATACTCCAGGGTCGTCATGGGGTTCCTCTCTTTTGTTCCACGAACCATATGTAAGATATTGACATATGTCGTTCTCTATGATACCCTCTTATATGTAAGTATCTGACATATGTCAGTGCCACAATTATTCTAGCAGAAAACCTCTCCTCTGGCAAGTAGAGCGAGATGAATGGAGAATCTCTTATGACTTTCCAAAACGAGAGCGCGAACGAACGCAATGCGAGCCAGGCGAACACGGCGACCCTGGGCGATCTCACCATCAACCGTCTCGGCTTCGGTGCCATGCGTTTGTCCACTCATGGCTTCAATGGCCCGTCCCGCAACCCCGAGGTTGGCCGTGCCGTCCTACGCCGCGCCGTCGAACTTGGCATCAACCACATCGACACCGCTGCCTTCTACCAAAGCCTCGATGGTACCGTCCGCGCCAACACCTTGATCCGCGAGGCCCTCTCCCCGTACCCATCCGACCTGGTCATCGCCACGAAGGTCGGCCCGGTCATTGGCCCCAACGGTCCTACCCAGGGGACCGTCGCCGACCTGCGCGCCGCAGTCGAGGAGAACCTCAAAACTCTGGGTCTGGAGCGCCTCGACCTGGTCTACCTGCGCATTGGCACGATGGAACCCCCACACGGCGAGTCCCTTGCCGAACGCTTTGAGGTGCTTGCCGCAATGCGTGAGGAGGGTCTGATCCGCCACCTCGGCCTCAGCAACGTTGACACCGCCCACCTCGCCGAGGCCCGCGCGATCGCCCCCGTCGTAGCCGTCCAGAACCACTTCCATATCGCCAAACGTGACGACGTGGCCGTCCTGGATGCTTGCACGGCTGATGGTATCGCCTTCGCTCCCTTCTTCCCTCTGGGCGGCGGCAGGAGCGACACCAACGATAACCGCCTGGCCAGGGTCGCGGCACGGCACGACGCCACCGTCTCGCAGATCGCGCTGGCCTGGCTCCTGGCCCTCTCGCCAGTTACCCTGGCTATCCCTGGTACCGGCTCCCTTGCCCACTTGGAAGAGAATAGCGCTGCCGGTTCCATCACCCTTACCCCGGAAGACTTCGCCGACCTCGCCTGACGGAGAGGCCAATCTCGCGTAGACTCGGCTCCGTAGGGGATCTCTCGCGTCCTGCCCGGCGGCGGAGTCTTGGGCACGCCTGGTGGGCACCTGTTCGGGGTATGGTTTCTCTACCCAGTCCATGTGACACATCTCATGTTGAGCCAGACTTCACATCTGGCTCACTCCCATCCATCCCGATCTCGAATGGAGTCAGACGAACGTGATTGGCATGGGTCCGTTGCTTGTGGGCATGAGCGTTGCTCTCCTGATGGGGCTGATCACCCGACCATGGAGATGGGAGAAGTTGGCTGAAGTATAGAAGCCAAGGTATAATTGACCCATGAAGGCCAAAAAAGAATTGACCCACCCCTTAACAAGAGCTACACTTGTGTTTATCTTAGACACAAGGGAGGTAGCCATGATAAGGAGTGGCACCATCAATACCATACATGAATTGTCAGCTCAAGGGAAATCCATTCGAGAAATTGCACGCATCGTGGGCATTGCACGCAATACGGTTCGCCGCTATCTGCGAGGAAAACCCATTGCAGCTCCTCGCCCCAAACGAGGCTCCATCCTGGATCCTTACAAAGGGCAGATTCGTCGTTGGATCAGCGAAGATCACTTGTACAATTGCGAGGTGATGTTTCCACGCGTACAAGCCCAAGGATATAGGGGTGGACTTTCGACGATCAAAGCCTATGTGCAGACGTTACGTCCCGCAAAAGTGGGACACTATCCGATCCAACGCTACGAAACAAAACCGGGTGAGCAAATGCAATACGATTGGGGGGAATTCCATTACGAGAAGGATGGCAAAGAGCACAAGCTCTATGGCTTTGTCGCCATTCTGGGGTATTCTCGCATGCGTTTTATCACCTTTGTGAAGCGCTGTGATACCCCGACCATGATTCGCTGTATGATGGCCGCCTTTGAATATTTTGAGGGCCTGCCTCAAGCCGCGCTCACCGATCGCATGAAAAGCGTGTTTCTGGCGATGGATGGCAAAACGCCGATCTGGAATCCCGTCTTTGCGGACTTTGCAGCTTGTTTGGGCATTGCGCCTCGTGTCTGCAAGCCTTACAAACCCCAAACCAAAGGCAAAGTGGAACGCAGTGTCGGGGTGATCAAAGATGGCTTCTGGCCTGGCGTTCGCTTTACCGATAGTGACAATCTCAATGAGCAGGCACGCGCCTGGTGTGATCGGCTCAATCAAAAGGTTCATCGGACGACCCAACGCATTCCGATGAACATGTGGGTTGAGGAACTCTTGCGTCCTTTGCCGACTGACTATGCCTGGGAACGCTTCGGTGCTGAGGAACGCAAAGTCAGCTGGGACGGTTTCTTGTCCTACGATGGCGTGCTCTACGGATTGCCGGCCGAACCTCCCGTGGCTGGCTCAGTGGTGCAGGTACGTGAACGCCAGTTGCAATTGCGAGTGTTTGCGAAAGGAAGTTTGATTACCACGCTTTCCAAACGTCCTCGTTCCCAGGAGATGGCGCAGCACCCCGACCAATTTCGCAAGGTGTCGCCGACCGGCTCCTTGCGCAAGACCGAGCAACCACTTGGACATCACATCACGCCTCCTACCGTAGAAATCCGGAATTTAGCGGACTATGATCAGCTCTTCAGCCAGGAGGCACCACGATGAACGAGCTCCCAGAACTCTTAAAAACGCTTCATTTCAAGTACGTGGAACCACAGCTGGCGCATCTGATGGAGGAGGCACGTCTTCATAGTCTCACCTATGATGCCTTTTTGCGGCGCGTGCTTTCTCTGGAAGTGCAAGCTCGCGAGCATTCGGCCCATCAGACCCGGCGAAAAGCGGCGCGTCTTCCGGTGAGCAAAACGCTTGATGCCTTCGATTTCTCGTTCCAGCCGTCCATCAATGAACGACAGGTGCGCGAATTAGCGGACCTGTCGTTTGTACGCACCCACTCCAATGTGGTCTTGTTGGGACCGCCTGGAGTCGGGAAAACGCATTTGGCCCTGAGTTTGGCAGAGTCTGCGCTCAATGCAGGCTATTCCGTCTTTTTCAGCACCCTCACGGAGTTGGTGGAAGATCTGGAGATGGCCAGCCAACAACACGCGCTCAAATCGCGGCTTCGTCGCTACATGACGCCACAAGTGCTGGTCATTGACGAGATTGGGTACACCAATCTTTCCGCGCTGCAAGCCAATCACCTTTTTGACCTGGTTCGTGAACGGTATGAACGAGGGTCAACCATTCTCACCAGCAATACCAGTTTTGCACACTGGGGAAAGCTCATGAATGATGAGGTTTTGGCAACAGCACTGCTTGATCGATTGTTACATCACGCAGAAGTTCTGACGATCAATGGGAAGTCGTACCGCATGAAGGATCGCTTGGCAGCAGCACCAACGAAAGGAGGCACAATCAAAGCAGCGACACTCTCTGTTGAATAACCGGGGGGTTCCGTGATTTTTCACTCTTCAGGAGCGGAAAAACGCGTCCAGTACTCAGCAGATCACTGCGGTCGCAAATTCGCCGCAAAATACCATGCTTTCGTTCTTTCTTACAATCTGGGTGGGTTCATTTGAAGTTGCCGAAATGGGTCAAAAGTACGTTGGCCTTGACAGAAGGGGCAGAGGGACTGATCTTCGCCGCCCGCCGAGCCTGCTCAAAGGGGAGTGGACGAACGAAGCAATCTCTGTCTCGCGCGTTCCTTCTCATTCTTTTCAGGAGCGAACTGATGAAAGCGTACTCTCAAGATGTACGTGAGCGTGTTCTGCGAGCCGTGAACCACGGCTACCCCAGGGCTGAGATTGTCCAGATGTTTGGCATTTCTCTCTCCACGCTCAAACGGTACATCAAACAACAGCGAGAAGAAGGGCATGTGCGCCCCAAAGCGATTCCGGGTCGTCCTTCAAAGAAACGAGCACAGGTGGAGGCTGGCATGCTGCCCCAGTTACAGGCGCACGACGATGCCACCCTGGAACAACACTGTGATCTCTGGGAACAAACTCACGGTGAACGCGTGAGCCGGTGGACGATGAGCCGAGCCATCAAGCGGCTGGGCTGGACGCGAAAAAAAAGTCGCTCAGGGCCACGGAGCGTAACGAGGAAGAACGGGCTACGTGGCGAGCGAACGCGAGCAAGCTTCCGAGCGAATCGCTGGTATTTGTTGATGAAAGCGGTTCCAACATTGCGTTGACGCCCTTGTATGCCCGTGCACCAAAGGGAGAACGCGCCAGAGGAAGCGTGCCGCGCAATCGGGGCAAGAACACGACACTCATTGCTTCACTCTCTCTTCTGAAAAAGTCCCTGCGGCACTGGCCAACTGTGGCAAGAGATTACCCAGCCAGAGCGATCGGCTGAAGCTCCACATGATAGCCTAAGCTGGAGAGTTGACGAACCAAGCGTTTCTCCTTTCCCTGGCGATCACGTTCTTCACAGAAGGTTTCCCCTTTCTCCTGATAGGTTGTCTGACGACTCAAGAGGTGATAGATGATCACCAGGAGAGTGTGAGCGACGGCAACCGCAGCTCGTTTGGCCCCTCGACGTTTGGCGATCCGGCGATATTGCTCAGCCAGGTAGCAATGCTTCTGATGAGAAGCGGAATGAGCGGCCTGCACGAGGAGGCATCGTAAGAAGGGATTGCCTTTGCGTGTTTTGCCGGAAAGTCGTTTTCCTGCACTTTCATGATTGCCCAGACAGATCCCTGCCCAGGAGGCGAGATGGGCAGCCGTCGGAAATTGCTGCATGGTGCTTCCAATTTCAGCTAAGATTCCGATGGCCGAGCACTCGCCGATGCCTGGAATACTGGAGAGCAAAGTGACCGCTTCTGACCAACTTAAAGCCGCTTGTGGAGCGGTTGATGACTCTGAGTCAGGCCCCATTTCTGAGGCTGCTTCTAGCTTCTTCCGAGAAGAGTTTCCCTCTTCGGGAGGAGAAGGTGGAGTGAAACGTCGCACAATTTCTGCGGTCACCCGCTCGATGGCTTGCTCAAGGTGTAAATTTTGGAATTAAATGGGCGAATTTTGACAACTATATGGGCGGTAGAACGGGCATGAGTATGCAAGGAAATGTACGAGAAGTGTGGTGAATTATCTCCTATGGCTCTGCTGGCTGTTCCCTACTGGTCGCTTGCTCACCCATTTAATTGTCAAATTTTTTAACAATCCGCCCATTTAATTGTCAAATTTACACCCTGGGCACGATGACCTTTGGCTCGACCTACGGATCCATTGCCAAGGTGAATCAGGTCCAGGCCAATGAACTGGTAGCACAGGCCCTCGATCAGGGCGTGAATCTGTTCGATACCGCCAATCAGTATTCTGGGGGACAGGCCGAAGAACTGCTGGGCAAGGCACTTGGTACACGGCGCTCAGAGGTGGTCATCGCCACGAAGGTGGGATTGCGGATGAGTGAGGCGCTGCTTGACGCGGGCCTCTCGGCTCGTCATATCCTGGGCTCGGCGGAAGCCAGTTTAAAGCGTCTGGGTACTGACTACATTGATCTTTTTCAATTGCACCTGCCTGATCCACGGACCCCTCTTGAGGAGACGGCGCGGGCGTTAGACGATTTGGTCAGGCGTGGGCTGGTACGTTACGTGGGAGTGTGTAATTTTCCTGCGTGGCAAGCAGCCACGTTGCTCGGTCTTCAGCGAGCAACGGATCTTGCCCCATGTGTTACGACGCAAATGTACTATTCGCTGCTCAATCGCGATATTGAACACGAGATGGTGCCTTTCGCTCAGCATGCGGGTCTGGCGATTTTGCCCTGGAGTCCGCTGGCTGGTGGGTTTTTGAGCGGGAAGTACAGACGTGGAGACAAGGACAGCAGTCAGGGCCGCCGGGCAAAGCTGGACTTTCCGCCCATTGACCTTGAACTGGGATACACTGTTGTAGAGAAGCTCCAGGAGATAGCCACTCTGCATAATCAGACCCCTGCTCAGGTCGCGCTGGCCTGGATGCTCAGCAAACCGTTTATCACGTCCATTATTGTGGGTGCCAGCACCACCAGCCAATTGGCCATGAATCTTGCAGCGGTCGACCTGGAATTGAATCCTGGCGAGATCAAGGCGTTGAATGACCTCACCGTACCAGCGGCATTGTATCCGAACTGGATGCTGACCATGTTCCCTGATACCCAAACGTCGCACGCCTTTCAGCAAGGAACACAGCCAGCACAGAAAACCTGATGCGAACGACAAGAACCATCATCGTCTCTGGAGAGAGAAAGAACAACCATCACCCTTTGTCAGCAGGACACGGGGTGATGGTACAAAAAGATGTTTACAGCGCCTTTTTTATCAAATGAACCTTTTTCTCTCTTACTTTGTATCTAGACCCCGTGAAGGAAATGAATGAGCAGTATCGCCGATGCGATTGTGACGATCCAGACCTCTTCCCAATCAGTACCTTCAACACCGCCGTGGTTTGGAGAAGTCACGATCATCGCCCAGTATTTGGCACATCTGGGCATACTGGAGGCGGTCGGAGAGCGGGTACGTTTTGCCCGTCGTCGCTTTGGGCGTTATGATGTGATCGACTTTGTTGTGGTCCTCATTGGCTATGCGATCAGCGGCGAACGCACCCTGGAAACCTTCTATGAGAGCTTACAACCGTTCGCTGCCCCATTCATGGCCCTCTTCGGACGAGAACACCTCCCTCACCGCTCGACCCTTTCTCGCTTTCTCGCCGCATCGAATCAAGCGGTCGTTGAGGCATTGCGCACGGTCTTTCTTGAAGATCTGGTGGCTCGACCCTTGGAGAAAGAAGAGAAGACGGGTGGGCTGTGGGATCGACAGGGGGGAAAGTGGGTGGTATTCGACGTGGATGGCACGAGACAAGCGGCCCGCCAACGCGCCTTGCCCTGCACGCCGGATCTCCCGCCTGCACAACGCCGCTTGAGCGAGGTCTGCGCTCCTGGCTATCAAGGACGCAAACGGGGTGAAACGGTCAGAACGCGGACCACTGTTCTCCAGACTCATACCCATCAATGGATCGGCAGCTTTGCCGGGGCATCGGGAGCAGGCAACGGCGACTATCGCGGAGAACTACGGCAGGCGAAAAGCGCGATTGGCACGTATCTGAAAGCGCAATCCCTGCCACCAAGTCATGCTGTCGTGCGACTCGATGGGCAATATGGCAATGGTGCAATCGTTGTGGATCTCGCCGGACTCGCCTACGTTCTCCGGGGCAAGGACTATGATCTCCTGGATCTGCCCCTGGTGCAAAGTCGCCTGGCCCAACCGCCTGATCAGTCCATGACCCACCCGGAAACGGGAACCTGTCGCGCGCTCTTTGACTGCCCTAATTTGCTTCTGACTCCGGCGGGACCACACACGCGAGTCATTATCGCAACCCATCCCGCAACCGAGACCAAGGCTCCCGTTGGCACCACTCGCGCCGAGGTGGTCTACGAGTTGTTCTTTACCGCCCTGCCTGTAGAGGCGTTTACTCCTGCGGATGTCGTCGCCCTGTACCTCCATCGTGGGGCGTTTGAGGCGGTGTTGGCAGATGAAGACCAGGAACAGGACATAGACCGCTGGTGTTCGCATACCGCCTGGGGTCAGGAATTTTGGCAAATCATCAGCCAGTGGCTCTGGAACCTCCGCCTCGAACTGGGTCACACGCTCCATCCTACGCCCATGCGCACCACAGAATTTGCTCCGGCATCGACGCATGAGTCTGAGGAGACTGCGCCTGCCGCAGCGTCTCACCCACTCGAACCAGCTCCTGTCATCTATGGACCGCCGCAGTGGGCACGTCCATCGTACACCAAAGGGTTTGCCGGAACGGATTTCGCTCTCCAGCCCGACGGGACGTTGCGCTGTCCCGCAGGCTGCCCGCTCTATGCACAAGAGCACCGAAAGGAGCGTGATGGCTCTTTACGAGTTCTCTATGCAGCGCGGATCGGCCATTGTCGCGTCTGTCAACTTCGTGAACAGTGTCAAGAAAAAGCTTCAACCATTAAAGCACGCCGCGTCAGTGCCGTGTACTGGCCGATCTCTTCCCCTGCATCAACCTCAGGTGTGTCTCCATCTGCACCAGAGGAATCTTCATCTCCACCAGCTTCTCATCCGATCCTCTGGGGAGATTGGCCACGGCGTTTTCACCGGCGCGAAATCGTCAAATTTCTTCGCCATCAGCGTGTCGAGATCCACTGCGCGGAACCAACAAAACCTCCTCAATCTCCGCTCGTTCACCTGTTCTCTCGTGCAGAACGAGCACACTATCGACTCTCCTGGGCGAAGCGTCTGGCGTGCAATGCTCGCCCGAAAGCCGCGCCTGATATCTCGATTACCCTCTTCGGAATACCCAATGCCTTTGCTACTGCTCTCGGTCTCCGCGTTGCTTGAGGATGACCCAATTTCCACTTTCGTCAAAACGGGAATCACTCGCCCTCGTTTGCTCTCAACCGTTTTTTCTTCCTGGCGCTGGTATCCTCTCTGGCTTCCTCGTTACTCTCTGAACCTTGCCTGATCCCTGCTGCTCAATGAAGGTAAAGTCTCTTCAAACGGTATGGCAGGCCACTTTCTCCGCTGTCCTCAGCTCGTTGCGCAATCCGTGGGCCGGGAGGAACTGCGCCGGGGGCTGACCGCTATCAGGGACTATCTGCAGGCGCACCATCTTTCGCCGATCAGCGCCCTGGTGCGGTTGGATGGGCAATATGGAACAGGGGCCGTCATCGCCGATCTGGCAGGCTTCTTGTTCGTCATGCGCGGCAAAGATTACACCGTGTTGGATCGGCCCGAGGTCCAGAGCCGTCTGCACTTACCTGCCGATCAGCAGTTCAGCCGTGCGGAAAGTGGCCTGGTGCGCCAGCTCTACGACTGCCCCGATGTCGCTGTGGGGCCAGAGGGCGTGCGCTGCCGCGTCGTGGTGGCCACCCATCCGGCTGCCCAGAAAAAGAGTCGCATCGGTCACACGCGCAATGGCGTCGTCTACGAACTCTTTTTCACTCATCTGCCGCAAGACGCCTTCACCGCCTCCGATGTGGTGGCCCTCTACCTGCATCGTGGTGCCTTTGAACCAGTGCTGGCCGATGAAGACCAGGAGCAAGACCCCGACCGCTGGTGTTCTCATGCGCCCGCTGGACAAGAAGCCTGGCAGATTATCTCGCAGTGGGTCTGGAACCTACGCCTGGAACTGGGCCATGTGCTTGAGCCGACGCCGCTGCGCACGACCGAGTTTGCTCCCCCCATCAAAGAGGCCACAGCCGAGCAGGCGCCTGTACAGGGCTATGAGAAGCCTGCGGTCGCCTTGCCCTGGAAAGCCGATCGGTTCTCGGGGCAGGACTTCGCTCTCCAACCCGACGGGGCGCTGTCCTGTCCGGCGGGCAAGACGTTGCGCCCAACCGAGCAACGCCGCGAAGTCGATGGCAGCCTACGCGTGCTCTACAGCGCCAGGATCCTCGATTGTCGCGGCTGCCTTTTGCGCAAGCAGTGTCAGTGGAACGGGGAAGCAACTACGAAGCCGCGTCGGATCAGTTTACTGCTGCATCCGCTCCAGGTTGGCCCTGCACCTTTGCTCTGGCGGGATTGGAGCCGCAGAGAGCATCGGCGTGCCTGTATGCAGCTCCTGCGACACCAACGCATCGAGGTGAGCCTGCCGCCTCCCCCCACAGCTTCGCCGCGCAAAGCAGAAGTGATCCTTTCCCGCGCCCAGCGTGCCCACGCTCGCCTCTCGTGGGCAGAGCGGCTTGCTCGCAACGCACGAGTTCCCACAGCCAGTCGGGTGACGATCAGACTCTTCGGTGTCCCAGAAGACTTTGCCACCTCGCTCGGTTTGGCGACGGCTTAACTTCGTCTTGACAGCCGTCGGATTCCCTTTTCTCGGACAAGCTTGCTTGTCCGAGTGGAGCCTCATGGCCTCTTTTCCTGACTATTCCTCAATTCTTCCCATCTTCTAACCTTTTTGCTCTTCAACCCCCTGTTTCTGTCATCTCTCACGGGCCGGGCGTCCAGTTCTGCACGACTTTCGCTCATCAGATCAGAATTAGCTCTTCAATAACCTCGTTGCGCAATTCGTGGGCAGGAGATCAAAGCTGAAGGCATGACTAAACTTGCTCTCCGGGACAATTTCACGTAATTTGTATGGCAAGAGAGGACTCCTTGTGTGAACTTTTCGGTTGAAGCACCTCAAAGTATCTCACAGAAGTCCCCTCTGTGCTTATTTGAACGGTATTGCCTCTAGACCTGGACGATCAGACATGCTACACTTGGCGAGAAAGTGATCCAGAAAACATGTGTGCTCATTCATGAAAGAGATTTCGCGCTGATGTTGCAAGACTCGGCGTCCGATCGAGTTGACCCAAGGAGGAAACGATGTCCACCGAGCAAGAACAATGGGCTGCCCAGATCCGCGAGATTCCAGCCGTCTTTCGCATGGCCCTCCTCAGTGATGACCACGCCATCCGACGTCGCCCCGCCGCAGGCGAATGGTCAGCGATAGAAGTGGTCGGCCACATGATCGATAAAATGTGGATCTGGACCGGTCGGGTAGAGCGTCTCATGGCCGAGGAGCGGCCCGCATTACCAGCATACGATCAAGATGCGTTGGTACGTGAACACGACTACCAGCATGCTGATCCAGAGGTGTTATTTGAGCAGTTGAGGCAGGAGTGTGAACGCTTTGCCAGTCTGATCGAGCGTGTCCCAGTCTCCGCTCTGGGGCGAGAGGGGGTACATGAAGAAGTTGGTCCAATGACGATCCGTCAGTGTTTTGCAGTTCCTCTCGAATCCTCCCCTGAGCACCTGAAGCAGCTACGCGCCGCACAGACACTCGTTTAGAACCATTGTAGGGAGTGAAGCTTTTTTTGTAATCGGCACAGCTAGACTGGGATAAGGCTTTGCCGCTGCCAGACAGAAGACCGTTGATGGGAGTGTGTAAATTTTGGAATTTCGTGAGCGGAAATCGGATAATTATGTGGCTGATTCGGCCTTTTTGACGTAGCGGTACAATGTGGCGCGGGAGATCCCAAGGGCTGCACAGATTTCTGGAATGGAGTGACTCTGATCAGCAAACATCCGCCGAGCCAGAGCTACTTTCCCATTGGTCTTGAGTTTCCTGGGTCGCCCACCGACGCGCCCTCTCGCTCTGGCCGCTGCTAATCCAGCGTTGGTTCGCTCGCGAATGAGATCATGCTCAAATTCTGCCAGGGCTCCCATGAGATGAAAGATGAGCTTGCCTCCTGGAGTGGTGGTATCGATTTGCTCGGTTAAACTGATGAACTCAATACCGCGCCCTTGAAGGCCCTTGAGCAGCTCGATCAGATGGGTCAAAGAGCGCCCTGCCCGATCCAGTTTCCAGACGACGAACGTGTCTCCTGGCCGCACATAGGCCAGCGCCTCGTCTAGCCCCTTGCGCTCCGCTTTCGATCCGGTCATCTTGTCAATAAACCATTTGTCGCATCCTGCTTCTTTGAGTGCATCTATCTGGAGTGCCTCGTGTTGCTCCTGTTTGGAAACACGAACATAGCCGATCTTCATAAACTCCTCCATATGTCTCAGGTTTCCCGTCAACGACCTGACGTTTTGAGATTTTGATTATGAGATGAGTTTTGAGAATTGTCAAGAGGGAGACCTGTGCTCACGGTGGGGATGAGGAGCGTACAAAAAAAGCAGAGCCATGTGTCACAGAAAACGGACGTTTTTGCGATGGAGAAATTGTTAAAATCAGGGTCACACTATTGCAGGGAACGCTCCTCTCTTTCAAAAAGCACTCAAGGAACGCTTGTAGGCAACGCTTGAGCAACGCCTTGTCTTCTATACTCTCAGCAAGATAAACAACATCCTCTCTCTTCTGGCAGAACAGCGGGCTGTTTCGCGGGAGAGGAGGCAAAAAGAAGGGTGTACAGACATGGAGAAACAGAGTGGGAAGGCGCGATCGCACCTCTTTACAATTCGCGTGTGGGAGGAGGAGGTCGGGCTGGACGCAACGGAGTGGCGAGGCAAGGTGCAACTGGTGAGCAGTGGGGAGGTGTACTACTTTCGTGAATGGACGATGCTTGTACCTCTTCTTCAGACGATGTTGGCGCAGGTCGAGCCTATTGTCGATCAACAAGACAGGCAGGAAGCGGAATAATCTTCAGGGCGTAAGTATCTCTTCATGTTAACAAACGGAAAAAAGTGTCACTAACGGCATAATTTGGCCGCTATGCGAACGAGTAAAGGACTTCTAAGAAAGTAGCCATTCCTCTTGCAGCAAGAGGAAGAGAAAGGACTTCAGCAATGAGTATCGAAACACTCTCAGTCTCCGATCACCCTTTCCCTGGTCGGCTCTCGCGCCTGCTCGCCAATCGTATCAAGCGAGGGGGATTCCTCTACTGGGCTGCCCTCTTGACGATGAGCGCAGCCATCATCCGTGTCCTGGCTATCCTCCTCCAGAGGCCGCCATCCGCTCTTCTGGCAGCGCTCTTGCTTCTTGGTGCTCTCATCCAGGCCATCAGCGCTACGAGCGTTGTGGTGTGGCCCGCGCGCCGTTTGCTGATCGCAGCTGGTGTTGTCGATGGGCTTGCCGTGCTTCTCTGGGTACTCGCCCATACGACCGGGGTACCTGTTGGGCTCGCCCTCTGGCGAGCGGAATCGCCCGGCATCGCAGATATGTGGCTTCCCATCATGGAAGGGATGGCTGCCTTCTTCTTCTCCAGCCTGGCGGCCCGCACCTGGACCACGCACTCTCGCCCCTGGCGCATCATCCTGACCGCCCTGCCCTACCTGGTCCTGGCAGGACTCCTGGTCCTGGCACAGATCAATCAGGTCACGACCGCACTCTTCATGGTGGCCCTCTTCACGGTCCCTGGCACCATTCCAAACAGTCTCCTGTTGATCTTTCTGCCAGCTGTGGGGCTGGTTGTCCTCTTCCTGCTGCTTCGCCTGGTCTTCCCACGTCTGCGCGAAAAGACGCCCAGAGCCTGGCTTGTCTCGTTGGGGGTCTTGCCCGCGCTGCTCATCACCAGTTTGTTGAGCTGGCCTGCTGTCACTCAGAGCGCACCCAACGCGACCTGGTTCCCCGTCTCTGACGCTTCAATGGTCAGCGCGCCCGCCGGCCAGATGACCACGCTGGAGTACTGTCATCCCGGCGGCGACCCACTGGCAATGGACCTTTCTGAACCGGCGGCAACTTTCGCCCGACCAGTACCCGTCGTCTTCTACATACATGGCGGTGAAGGAATTATCGGGAATCGCCAGGTATCTGGCCTGGACCAGGATGGTGCCTACTTCGCCCAACTGCGCAACAATCTGCTCGCTCGCGGTTTTGCCGTTGGTTCAATCGATTACCGGTTCCCCCCACTCTACGGGATGTTAGACCAGGTGGTGGATGCCAAGTGCGCTGTTCGCTTCCTGCGTGCCCACGCGAGTGCACTCGGAATCGACCCGCAGCGCATCGGCGTCTATGGGGTCAGCGAGGGCGGGTATCTCAGCGCGATGCTGGGCCTCACCGGACCCGATGCGGGCTTCGACAAGGGTCAGTACCTGGATCAGTCGAGCCGTGTGCAGGCTGTGATCGATATGTGGGGACCTACCGACCTCACGGACTGGAGGGGTACGCCGAGTTGGATCTATACGCTAGGCGAGGGCCTGGGTATATCAAGGCAGGGCACGGCCCTGCGAGCAGATCAGGCCCCTGCCAATGCCAGGAAGAACTATGCCAGCCCGGTCAGCTACGTGACGCCTGGCGCTCCTCCCTTTCTGATCTTACAAGGCGCTGATGATTGGTTTATCACACCGCATCACTCTCAGAAGTTGGCGAGCCTGCTCCAGGCTGCGCACGTTCCCACCACCCTGGTCATGATTCAGCATGATGGGCATGGACTGGCCGTTCCCACGCCCGGCCAGGTCGAGCAGCCGAGCCCCAGCGCACTGATCCAGATGATAGAGGATTTCTTCGTCAGTACCCTGGCTGCATAAGCCCAGGACCAGGCAACGTTGACAGAAGCCGCGAGAGGTCGAGGTCCCGAAGACGGGAACACAGCAATCGACCTCTCTCTTTGCTTCTACAGGCTCATTGCTCTTCTCAAGCCTGATGATGGCTCGATCGCCAGTTCAAAACATTCGGGATGACTCATGACTCACAGATAGCCCATCTCGCACGCCAGAGGCACAATCTGCCGGAGGAGCGCGCGTGCCTCTTCCTGCTTTTCGCCATCCCAGGCTGCCAGTGCTGCTTCGAGTAGCGCAGCAATCTCGCCAGGCGGAGGTTGCTGCGTTGGGTCGAGCAGCAGACCGGCATAGCTGATAGCGTCGGAAATCTGCTCATGAACAAGCGCCACACCAAGCAGCGGCCAAATGCCCACCCATTGGAAGCATTGGAAGAGATTCGTCGCCACCTGTTGCAATTGGATCGCCTCTAATGAAGCTTGACCAAAGGTTTCAGCCTCAACCAGATTTCCATCCCGCCATGCGACCCAGGCGCGCTGACCAATGAGGACACTATTGTTGCGCATTGCGCCGATAGCCTGGGCCTGAGTGAGGATATCACGTACCCGTTCTACCTGTCCACGTCGCCGGTAGATGAATGGCAAGAACGTCAGACCACGAGTTTGGAGCCAGGTAATGCCCACTTGTTCGCCTATTTGGATCCCCATTTCTAGCTGTGACGCCGCTTCATCGAGATCCCCACAGCCCCAGAGAGCGGTCCCAAAGGCAATGCGGTACCCACTGAGTGTGCTCTTGTTGCCAGTTTGCTGGATGGTGTCCAATGTCGCGTGCCAGAGAGCCATTTTTTGTTCTGGCATCTCTCCGAGATACCCATTGTGGATAAAATCTCGCGTTTCTTTCGCGAGTAAGAGGAAAGCGCGCTGTTCCTGCGTGCCGTATCGCTCGACAATTGGGTGGACCTTTTCGATCGTTGCAGTCATCTCGTCTGCGGACCAGCGTAACGGCCATATCTGGGCAAAGTGAAGCCTTATCCATTCGCGTCGCCATGCGGAATTCGATGGGTCCGCCGCGTTGGTTAAGATACGTTCCGCTTCCTGAAACGCCTGTCGAACATTGATGAGAACGCTATCCAGGGGATTCTCGGAGATTTGATTCCAGGTAATGGCCATTTTTCGCTGCAAGCGTGCCTGCCAGATAGACTCCTGCACCGGTACATAGATCATGGCTCGCTGATAGGCCTGGGTCGCCTCCTGTGTGCGTCCCACCTCTGTAGAGACATCACCGAACAATTCGTACACCTGGGCCGCCGTTTCCCACGGCACGTTCTGGCGTACCTGTCCCGCTGTGCAGGCTTCCAGGAGGGCTGCGGCCCGCTCAAACGCGTGCATCGCCTCGACATTCGCGTAGATCCTGCGTGCAACCGCACCGGCGCGTTGGTAGTAGGAAATAGCTTGTTCTGAAAGACCTGCCCGCTCGTAATGCGCGGCAATTTGCCCACTCACACTCTCCAGATCTCTGGCATAAACCGCTTCAAAGGCTTCAGCAACACGCCGATGAAGGAGACGTCGGCGCACCGGGCTGAGGGAGCTGTAAGCTTGCTCACGGAGCTTCTCGTGGCTGAAATCATAGCTTTCAGAGGTCGCGGCGCTTTGTTCGCGAACAAAGCGCCGCTGCCAGAGTTCATCTAGTCCGCGCACGACGCTGTCTTCTTCCTGTCCGCTAGCCTGGGCCAGCACCGGGAAGGAGAAGGCCCGCCCGATAACGGCTGCTACATGAGCCACTTCGCGGGCCTGTGGCGAAAGTTGTGCCAGCCGTGTGGCCAGGACGCTCTGCACAGTGGGGGGTAGCGTTGAGCCGGTCTGGGTGAGCAGAGAACGTGCGTCAGCGGGAGAAGATAGCCCTGCTGCGTGCCCTTCCAGGGTGCCCGCACGGGCTATTTCGACCACGAACAGGGGATTGCCTTCCGTCTCGGCATAGAGCGCCTGACTCATCGAGGGATCGAGCTGGCGCTCTAGTATCTGTTCCGCCAGGGATGCCGTCTCACTGGTCGAAAGCGGCCCGAGTGCAATTTCGGTCACCAGCCCCTCGCGTTGCAAGGCTCCCAAGTAGGCGACCAGGGGATGGCCTGGCAGGGTCTCCTCTGAGCGCACAGTACCGATGAGCAGGAAACGCGCCCGGGGGGCAAAATGGAGCAGGTAATGAAGCCATTCGAGCGTTTCAGGATCGCACCAGTGCAGATCATCGAGCAGGAGCAGCAGCGGTTGATGCGCATTCAGCACGCAGCTCGCCAGGGCTTCAAAGAAGCGCTGGCGCTGCCACCCCTCTTTCATAGGCGTGGGGCGGGGCAGCCTGGGATGTTTGGTCAGCACCTCTGGCACCAGGCGTGCGATCTCTGTGAGAAAGATCGGATCAAGGCTCGCAAAGGAGGTATGCACAGCATCAGCGCGTAACCAGGCTGTGACAGGAGCATAGGCCAGGCGGCCTTCGGCTGCATAGCAGTGCGCGCTGGCCGTTGTCATGCCCTGCCGACCGACCCAGGCGATCATTTCCTCGGCCAGGCGTGTTTTGCCGATGCCTGCCTCACCAGAGAGGATGACGAGCTGTGAGTGCCCGCCTGTTGCCTTACGCCATGCTTCCTGGAGAGAGCGCCACTCGGTTTTGCGGCCAAGGAGCGGCGCTGTAGCTCCGCGAGATGGAAGCGGGCCGGTGGGCGTTTCAGGGGAACCCCCCGCCTGCAAGATCGCTTGGTAGGCCGAGCGGGTCGCCGCGCCTGGCTCAGTTCCCAGCTCGCGTTCCAGAGCTGTGACGCAGCCATGGTAGACACGCAGCGCCGCAGCACGATCGCCACGCAAGGCATGCAGGCGCATGAGCTGGCGATAGGTCGCCTCGTGCAGGGGGTCCTGACGCAGCAGGCGCTGTGCCACTGCGATAGCAGCTGGATAGTCGCGCTCCTGTTCCAGCAAGGCGAGCAAATCCTCGGCAGCCTGAAGAAACAACTGGCGCAGGCGATCACGTTCAGGCAGGATCCATTCATCGTAGCAACTTGGCAGCAGATCGCCGCGATAGAGGCCCACCGCTTGTTCCAGCCCTTGGCGCGTGGTAGTGGGATCATGGTCCTTGTTTGCCTGCTCTGCCCGCAGCAACGCCTGCTCAAACTGCACGATATCCAGAGTCCAGGAGGCGCCGTCGCGCGCTACTCGCCATTGCACGCTGCGGTTGTTCGTGTAGAGGAAATGGTCGATATCTGGAAAAGCCTGGCGCAATTGATAGAGCAGCTTGCGCAGATTTGTATGAGCTTGCCCTTCGGTCGAATCGGGCCACAGCAGGAAGGCCAGGTGTGAGCGATCCTGGGGCGTGTCGCGATGGAATAGCAGATAAGCCAGTAGGGATTGCTGGCGGGGCACAGAAATGGCTATCAGCGGGGTGCCATCTGAAACCACAAGGAAGTCGCCCAGGAGATGCAGGTGCAGGGTCGGACTCATGTGCAGTTCCTTTTTTCCTCGATTTAGCGCTAATTGATAAGCTTGTATAAATGTTTCTGTCGCAAGAAACCAACGAATATGAGACAAATCAGCAGTACGTAACTTATCCCAGCACGAGCCGTTCTCGTGCTTTTTCTACCACCTCTTTCGTCACCGTTTGCAGGTGGTTGATTTCCAAAATACGCTCGATCTGCATCAACAGACGGTGAATGACACGAAAATTGCCTCCGGTAATACGCACGATAGCGGCGAGAGCCTCTTGATCCGTAAAATCATCGACGCGGATATGCATGCCCAGGTGACCCCAGCGCTGTTCAAGCAGCCACCTGGTTTCCTGCTCGGAGAGGACATGAAACTGATGTGCAAACCCCACGCGAGAATATAATTGTGGGTAGCGCGCCAAACTCCTTTCCAATCCTGGTTGGCCCATCAAAACTAAGCCGAAGCTCCCTCGATCATAGAGGTCGCGGAGCTGCTCTAGTGCCGCCATCTTCAAACGTTGAGCCTCATCGACGATGACTAACTCTGCTCGTTTGGGCAGACGATAGGCCAGGAGAAAATCATCCTTTCCACGACTTGCTTGTTCGGCTGCTTCGACTAAATAAGAGAGGGTTGCAGAGAGGGCCATCACCTCTCGCTCGATGCGAGAGGGCGTGGCTGCTACCGGAGCCGTATAGTAGACAGTCCGACAGGAGAGGACTTCGCTAAAGGCAGGAGAACCAGGGGTTGCGAATGGCTTATGGGGAAACTGGTCATCGAGATAGCGCCGCCCAACCAGGGTAAACAGCTCTTCAGGAAAGAGTGGGGAGAGCATATCCCAGCGAGCATATTCTTGCGCAGAGCGTGTTTTTCCAGCCCCTGGAACTCCATGGCAGATTCCGATATAGCGGTACTTTCGACATGCGTCGCAGAATTCGCCAAAGCGGAGATACTCCTTGGTGGGAGCAAACACCAGTTCCTTCGTCTCAGGCTCTTCACTCATTGATATACCCCTTTAGTTTCGGACGCCCCACAGGTTCCGGTTTCTTCTCCTCGATGTGTGGTGGCGGTGCCTCTTCGTGATGGACTGCGATAAATTGTTCCACGACTGCTACACGGCTGATCAGTCCAGTCCGGACTTGTTTGCGACGCGTCTCCCTGGCCTTTTCGATCTCCTTTAAGCTCACAGTCTGCCCAGAAAGCTCCTGGCAAATAGCTCGACAGAGAAACGCATCCTGGTAGTACACACGTATTTCTGCCAGATCTGCTGGGTCGTAGCGAATGAGCACGTCTTCTCTCACATAACCAGCTAATGTCGTATCAATATAGCGGTAGCCCTCAAAGCGGATGCCATCTTGTTGCACGCGACGTGTCTTCCTCACCGTTAAGAGCAACAGGTCGAGTTGCTCAAGGGAGGTGGGCATGCGGGGCACAAACCCCCCTTTCTCCCAGCGTTCGGTCGGCGTGCATTTGATCTCGCTGTGGCGACGGTGATGATAGTCGGAAAGCAACCAATTCCGAAAGCGTTGCTCAAATGCTGGCAGCGTCAGTTGTGCCTCCACTCCTAGAGATCCTTCTGGAGCGTACCCAGGAAGATCCTGGAGCAATAATTCATTCACCGTTCTGAAGAAGCGCTCCACCTTCCCACGCCCGCGAGGTACTTTGACTTGTGAAAAGATAAGCTCCATCGGCAGATCCGCCGCTACCTGTTCCATATGTTTACTGGTGAAATCTGGACCATGATCGGTGTAGAACACGCTGGGGATCCCACAGACCTGCCAACGGGGATCTTCTTTGCGCCAAATAGCTGTTCGCAATGTTAAAGCGGTGGTCAGCGCTGTAGCATCCTGGAAACTGAGTCGATAGCCTGCAATGGCCCGACTGTAATCATCTTCGATGACGGTTAACCAGGGCCTGGCCGGTTTGCCCTCCTCATCCAGGAGCAAGATGTCAAGCGGGGTATGATCGGCTTGCCAGATCGCATTGGAATGGGTGGCCTCTCGCCGATAGAGCAGATCAAACTCTTCGCGATAAGCAGCAGCTCCCTCATGGGCAAGCGTCAGAAGGGCAGGATCGATGTTCTTGATGATTTGGCGGACGCGGTCGTAGCCAGGCGGCTTCCATCCTTGTTCCTCCGCGATAGTGACCACTTGACGATGAATAGCAGCCATAGACCGCCGAGGTTTTTGTAAGGCAAGCCCTTCAATCAAGGAAATGGCATCAGGAGGTAAACGACGCGATTTGCCTTTATCGGAACGGGTCGCGGCATCGGCCAGGCCAGCGAGACCTTTGTCTCGATAGCGCTTCATCCAACGCCGCACGGTGGGTGCTGGGATGTTATGGGTACGTGCTACCTGGGCCTGGGTGACTCCATCTTCCAGAGCCGGACGGATGATGGTAAAGCGCTTCTGTGCTTGCGCTCGTTGGTCCTCAGTGAGTGATGTGAGTGGAATAGAAGATTGCGCCATGACAAGCTATCTCGCCTCCGAGAAAGTCTCTCCGTCATCTGCTCTCCTTCCCAGTATATCCGAACGTTCACCGATTTGTCAAAATTCTGTTCACGCAATTCCCAAATTTACACTGCAAAGAGCCAGAGGATAGCGATGGCGCGAATCATCTCCAGCGGGTAATACGTCTCAAACTCAGAAGGCGCAGCCCTTTTTCGCTCTGCGAGCTTCTCCCACCGTCTCGTACGGTGGTGTCCCCGCAGCGGGCAATCTTCTGCACGCAGATTGAGGCCAGCCCAAAGCAATTTTGCCCACAAATCATCGCTGATCGTGCGCGGAGCCACACGCATCTGGTTTTTGAGGTGTCGTGGGGTAGCAAACACCCTTTGGGGGTTAAAGCGTTTCTCGATCCATCCCCATTCCTGTGCATCACTGAAGCCACGACGAAGCACACCCAGAAAACCATGTTTTCGTGTTGCTGACCAGGGTGCTCCTGGATTCTTGAGCGGGACGTTGAGATTCTCACAACTGAAATCTCCAATGCTCATCTGGTTCACCGCTGCCACCACTTCGGCAGCCAGTTCGCGCGTGAAGTGGGCGGGCGTTGTCACTTCGGGATGATGCACTGCAAGCCACCGTCCCAGACGCAGCAGATCGAGTCGCATGTCACGACGACCTGGAAGGGGTCGTGTTGACGTCGTGAACCAGCGCTCGACCCACTCGACCCATTCCGAGGCAATGCCGCGTTCCCGTTCCTGCTTGTAGGTGGAAGCAGGGAGACCACCATGAAGAGGCAGGGAGCTTTCAAGAAGCCCGAGATGCACAAGGATACGACTGAGCCGATACACCATGGCCCGACGACGCGGAATCGGTGCCATCGCCACATGCACCTGCTCTAAGAAAGGACGGGTCAAATCGGAAGCCAGAGGACTTCCATTGAGCAAGAGGGTCTCCGCAATGACGCTGCAAAAGGCCACTTCCTCCTTCCGACTGTATCCCCACTGTGCGTTTACGACCAGGAGCGGGGCGAAGGTAGCGTCTACCACATCTTGTCTAAAGATCTTGCGAGCAAGCAGAGCTGTCTCGATCCCGCCTAAGGCTTGAAAATCACGGAAGCAATTGAGCAGATAGGCCACTCCGATGACGAATTGACGCAAATCAGTCGGGTTCCCTGGCTTGTGCATGGTAAAAAAATTCGCCTGCGATGTGCTCAGAACCTTCACCCAGGTCTCATGCTCCCAGGCCCAGAAGGGGCGACCATCACCCGCGCACATGCGAAGGAACAGATACGTGCTGTGTATCTTGAGCCGCTCCTCGCCTTCCATCACGGCGAGAGCATCCTGTAAGGGAAGGGTGAGACGAACTAACTTTCCTTGCAGTTCAGCTTTCGCAACAACGGCAGTACGATCGCGAGGCTGTTTTACGAAAAGCATCAATGCCTCTCGTTCGTCCTGGGAAAGGGTGGGCGTCCGATCATAGCGGGTCACGTCAAGCGGCCAGGCCCATGAAGTGGGAGAGTGCGCTAGCTCGTCCTGTTTTTCAGCATTACTACCCATGCTCTTGAAACTCCTGTTGTGCTTCTTCAGAGGGAACGCGATCATCAGCGAAAGCATGGGCGAGGCTTTGTACCCGCCAGGCGTGAATGTGGCTCATTCCTCGTGTGAGTTGTTCCGCCAGGTCGTAGCCCGAAAGATGGATATACAAGAGCGTCGTCGCCGGATTGCGATGGCCGGCGAACTGGGCAATCTGATGAAGCTCCCATCCGGAACGGGCCAGGTCCGTGAGGCAGAGATGCCGGAAGGTATGCGTGGAGAATTGAGGGAGATCCGCTTGGAGTGCCAGTTGACGCACCACTTTCGACCAGGTCCACAGGGTAATAGGCTGCGCAAAATTTCTTGGTGACTCCGAGAGGAACAACGGACCTCGTGTGTGGGCAACGGTTCGCCGATGGGCCAGGTACGCCCGCAAGAGCTCGCCGGTTGTTGCAGAGTAAGGGACGACACGCTCCCGGCTCCCTTTGGCCACCTCAGCTCGGACACGCACCATGCGGTGAGCCGGATCGAAATCATCGCTTCGCAAAGAACACAGTTCTTCGCGCCGCAGTCCCGCATCGTAGGCCAGAGCAGCCATACAGCGTGTCCGCAGAGGCGCCTGTTTGACCACAGCCAGAAAAGCTCTCCACTGCTCATCGCTCGGGATCCATGGCATGGTCTGGAAGCGAGGCACCAGCGCACGTTCGCGATCAGCTCCAAAGGCCTTTCCGGGTGTGTACCTTCCACGACCAACAGGGTGATCTACCCGCTTGCCCTCCTCAATGAGAAAATCAAAAAACAAGCGAACTGCTGTCAGTCGCTGCTGAAGCGTAGCATTCGACAAGCCAACCGATGGAACAAGGTCTGGCGTACTTTGGTGAGCATGAGAGCGAGGGCGCTGACGAAGGTCGCCGACATAGCAGGCGAGATCTGCCCGTGTCGCGGTGACTGGCGAAATGTTCGCCTTCTGGCAGAACTCCAGAAAGTCATCAAGGCCACGGGCGTAGGCATCAAGCGTGTTGGAAGCCAAGCCAAGCAGTGTTTCGGTGGTCAGCCACGCTTTTGCGAGGTCATGAGCTGCAACGAATGGATAACGGAACCATTCGATAGGATCGGTTGGTGAAGACATCTGAACTCCCTCCGGATGCTTTGCAGATGTGCTTAAAGAAGAACTATTCCATTGCTGCTATTTTACCATGAGGGGTAATTCCAAGTAACGTATAAATTTGATTCGATATACGACTGCCAGGCTTGCCGCTTGTCAATCTCACGCTTCCGGATGCCCAAAACCTCGTAGATCCGCATGGCGTCGTGTGAGCGGAACACCCCACCATTGTCGCTGACCAAGACCTCGGGGACACCATGCTTGCGAATTGCAGCGTAGAGTACCGCCAGGTAGGCTTCGGTGTCCTGCTGACGTGATATGGCCGAAGCAAGAATGGCCCGACTAAAATTTTCCAGAATACTAATACAGTAAATCATGCCACCACCCAGATTGTGCATGTCCAGGTACCGGATGTCCGTGGTCCAGTACTGATGGCGCCGCTCTGCCCTGAAGGGCATCTCTTTTTTCGAGCGGTCGCGCTTCACTGGCATTTGCAGGTGATACAGTTTCCGATTGAGGGCCAGAATGCGACCACAGGTCGAAGGAGAAAGTTTGATGCCTTGCTGCAACAACGCCGTATGGATACGATAGGCTCCCAGTTCCGGATTTTCCTGGAGCCGCTTGACCGTCTGCATGGCTTTCAGATCGGTTTTGAGGGCGCGCTTGTGCCGGGCGTGCGATTTGTCCTCCAGGCCTGCAAACTGCTCCTCGGCCCAACGCCGGAGCGTGGTGTGAACGGTCTGCCGTGAGGTCCCCAGATACTCGGCAATCGAGAGGGGCATCCACCCTTCGGCGTGCAGTCGGATGATCACGCGGCGGCACTCTGCCGGGTCTGCTATGTCTTCAAAGCGAGGGAACCGGCGAGTCGTGCGCGAGGGTTTCGGACCGTCTGCCAGCACCAACTGAATGGTGTGATGCGAAGGCTTGCGATTAAATTGGACATAGCACATACGGGCGATCTCGTGCAGCGACAACCCTGGATACTCTGCGTGTGCATCAACGATGGCCTGACGCATTGGTGGTGGCAGCGTGCGCTTATCCTGCCTGGGAATCTCCGGCGGCGGAGTCGGGGGCAACAGTGAAGCCATACCAGCTTGGTCAAATAGATTCGCTTTGAAGTACAGCGTTGTCTTGGAGACGCCCGTTTCCACCGAACGCTCTTTGGGACTCATCCCGAAAAGCACAATAGGGCGCAAGATCTCATAGTGGATCTGCAATGGATCTTTAAGCAACGGACGGATCTGCGACCACTCATGCGTCGGTTCTCGACGCTCGTATCGTTGTTTGGGCATGGATACCCCTTCTCTCACGCGAGGCATCTACAAACAGATCATTTCTCCCCTGGGTCCTATTTTAGGGCATTTTACGGGTGCGAGCAAGGCTCATGTGTTCCAGACTGCACGTTTTTTATTCCGGGAGATCCTGCCCACCAGAGTCAAGCATCATTTGACCAGGTTTCCAAAGGCACCATGTACGAAGCTTCGGTTCTTGATCGCATCTTGTTTGCGACCCGCTACACCCGCTATCTGGACCAGCATGGGTTTCTGCGTTTTCAGAATTGGAAGCTCTATGGTGAACGAGGTCTCGCGAAGGCTTCTGTGACCGTCTGGGTGTATGATGGCTCGCTCAAAATCGAGTACAAGGCCGTGACGCTTTCCAAGTACAGGGTCGAACTGCAAGACGATCATCGGCACCTGCGAGAGGTAAGCCATCCTCGTTTGGCCGACACGCCGTTCCGTTCTCCGCAAGTAACGCTCATCGACATTGCTCCCCATGAGTGGGTGTTGTACTGGCGGGTGCTATCATATGCACCCCGGCGAAGCACTCGCCGCGTCCCTGGAATCGTTCAACTGCCGCTGTTCGAGTTCTCCCAGGAAGAAAAAGCCGTTGGTGCCGATGAAGGAAGTCACGCAATCCTCCCACGCGGCCATCTTCATCTCATTCCCAGGTCATCAGAAGGTCAAGGGACGCCAGAGTAATCCTGGGGACACCACAAAGAATGAAAGAGAAGATAAACATATGAATACAACGAATGGACCAGGAGTGGGATGCGAGATAGAGCTAAAAAATGGTCAACTCTGCGGAATTCCAGCCATTGGTCGTTGCGCTACCTGTGGGCGTGCTTTTTGTCGTTCACACCAGGCATGGAGTGGACAAACGTATTATATTGATCAATGCGCCCCCTGCCTTGCTAAGGCACAGGCCGACAAGGAGAAACGAATCCGAGAAACAGAGGCCAAATGGCAGGCCGAAGAGGCCGAGGCTCGTGAGTATTTTCATTCAGGCTCAGCGCGAACCGCACTCCTCAGCAGCGGAGCGCAGCCCGTCAATATCTACCAGACCCAGAGGAAATTTAAGAAGGGGTTCTTCAGTCGAAACAACCAATGGGTTGAGGTGGTCACCTCCGTTCGACGTGGCTGGATTCTTAGTGCTATTACCGTGGGGTATGCTGCCCCCTTCGGCGAAGCCTCATCGAAAACGGATTATAGCGACCAATTGACTGCCCTCCTAGACCTGGATCACCGTCAGGTCGTACTGACTCCCGTAGAACCTTTCTCAGAAAGTTACAAGGAAGTGGACATCGATAACCTGCCTAACTGGGAAATTGCCAGTTCTGGTTGGATAGAGGCAGCGAAAGCCGTCAGGCAATTGATCGAATTGCATCATTTAGGTATTCAGAGTATTTTTACCCGTAGAATCTCCATAAAGCAGGGTGAAAATGCCTCCTAACGGATGCAACCTCTAGTGGGCAGATCAGGTTTCATTCGGATTGAGGAGGGAAAAGAGCCAGGGCGGATTTATGAAATCCATGAGAAACTCAGCATTGGACCAGACAGAGAGAGAGACATTGTTCTTGAGGACTTTGATCCGAACCAGGTGCATGCTACAGTCATTCACCAGGGAAATGGCTGTTACGTACTAGAGGCTGATTCGCGGGGCAGCAACATCAAGGTTAATGGGCAGATACTACCGCCAAATAAGTCTCGGATGCCTCATGCGTATCCATTGCAGGATGGGGATCAAATTTCTTTTGAAAACTTCCATCGAAGGGGGCAACCAATAGATCGCTTGTTTTTTGCAGAGGCGCGGGACTCCCTTCGAAGGGGGCAACCAGTATATCGAACAGTTTTAGTCTTTGGGACGAGATAAGAGGTGAGAAAATACTGCTACGCTATATCACCTGCTAAAAACCTCTCTGGAATATGCAGTTTTCGTTTTGATCTTCCAGCACTGCTCTTATCCGGAGCTCAGGGTACATTTTCGTTCCCCCTGTTCCTCTGTAATCCGCATTCATGGGAACAGGCCAGGTGAACACGACCTTAATGGTCACGTACTCCACGAGATACCAGCGACCACATTCACGAATCATCGCTAGCAGTTGCCCCTTCCTGATTGCTCCCACCTGCCCCATTGGACAACTCACCTGTGTCCCACCGTTGAAAGCTTGCTCCCACAGAGCCGCCTTGATTCCTTTGCTCTTCGTTGACTGCATGTGTCCCTCTTTATGGTTGAGGATCAGCTTGAGGTGCCGTGAGTACAAACAGCCGAGCATAGGGAGGTGGCGGACGAAAAAAGGTGTCAAGATCGACGATGATGTCAGTGGCGAGCTCGATAGCACATCCTACATGGTAGACAGTCTGTTCCACATGATCGCTTAGAATCAGTGGATACTCATTCAATGGTTTGGCACAGTAGGTACAAGGTTCGTCCAGACTCGCCACGCCTGCACGAAGGCGATGGTTATCATTCATGATAAGCATGACTTCTTCCTCTTTCTCACAATCTGTCACCTACGCATGTTGTAGGTCATCTGTGAGAAAGTATACCAGCCTTACCCTTCGCGCTCACGCGCTCAGAAGACTTGTTTTCCGCAAAGGGAGAGTGCAACAATACGTACCCCAGGTTGTGGGTAAGTATGTCTGATCAGTGTAGGAAATGACAGCAAAGATCGCAAGATGGTTAGTCAGCTTGGACACCCCAATGGCGTGAAGTCATTAGTGAGGAGGTCTCCGCCGTCACATAGACTGGCCTGGCCGCTGAATGTGACAGCAGGCCCACAGTCACACAGAGCAACGTGGGCCGATCGGCAGGGGATGATACCGAATGTCTGTCACGCGCCAGCTCGCGAGCTGCACCTGTGACCCCGGATAGCGTGTCACGGCCTGAGCAGATGGCCTGCTATCTACTCACTCGTAGGCGCACGCCGCTCTCTTCGCTTCACGAAGCGGCCAGCGCACTCAAATAGCCTTGGCCCATATTATTGACGGTACTGACCGTCAAAGCCGTCAAAACATATTGATGAGTTTATAAGGGGTCACCATATTTTTTCGGGGAAAACATACGCTAAGAACTACAATTCCACCAACCTCTTCAGTAGCTACTCTAGGCATGTGCCATTTGTTGACGGCTTGCCAAATCTGCACTGTGTTATCAGCACTTGCAGAAGCGATACAGGTACCATCAGGGGACCATGCTAGTGTCGTCACCCCCCAAGAATGGCCTTTGTAGATAAAGCTAGGACGTCTTGTCGCCGTTTCCCACACTTGCACCGTTTCGTCACTCGCAGAAGCGATACAAGTGCCATCAGGGGACCATGCTAGTGCATTCACCCAACTGGAATGTCCTCGATAGGTGAACATAAGATGCTCAGTCGTAGTGACTTCCCACACTTGCACCATTTCCTCTCTCGCCAAAACGATACAGGTACTATCAGGGGACCATGCTAATGCACGGACCCAACTGGAATCGTCACAAATGGCCTGAACGGCTCCCATACTGGCATCCCATACGTGTACTGTTCCAATAGAGCTAGAGGCAATGAATTTTCCATCAGGGGACCAGACTACCTCTGACACCCGAGCAGAATGACCAGTGTAGGTGAAAATGCGTACTCCTGTTGCAGCATCCCATATCTGCACCTCATTGTTTTCAAAATCACCAGAAGCAATGTACTTCCCGTCAGGGGACCATGCCACTGCTCCCCCCGATTGATAAGTAAGAATGGTAGCACCTGTAACAGCGTCCCATATCTCTATTATCCCTCCTTCACAGTTAGAGACAAGACGTTTGCTATCAGGAGACCAAGCTGCCCAGTAACCACGATGGATAACTCGAGTGGTCCCTGTGGTAGCATCCCATACTTGTACTTTGTTAGAACCCGAAGAGTGAGAGACAAGGCTCTCCCCATCAGGCGACCAGGCTAGGGTATTAGCGAAGCCGAGATGACCATGATAGCTAAGAAGTGTTTTCCCAATCATGGCATCCCACACTAAAGTTTCTTGACCATCTCCAGAGACAATGTATCGACCATCAGGTGACCAAGCAATGGTAGATACTGAGTCAGAATGCTCACTATAGGAATAAACCTTGCTACCGGTAGTAACATCCCATAACTGTATCGTCCGATCATTATCTGTCAGAGCAATATGCTTGCTGTCGGGCGACCAGGCAATAGGTTGCCGCCAAGAAGAGAACCTATTGCAAGTAAAAACCGTCGTTTCTGTTTCAACCTCCCATACTTCCACCCCCCGTTGGTTTCCTGATGCAATAAGCTTCCCATCGGGTGACCATGCCACTCTACCTGTCTGATAAGCTGGGTCAGGGTAACATCCATGAGCTAGAATCTGGCTTCCTGTAGTAGCATCCCACACTCTCACACTCTTCTTATTCTGAGAGATAGAGGAGATATATTTGCTATCAGGGGACCAAGCCAGATCGTCAAATTCGTAATTATGCCCAGCATAAGTTGTAATGTGAGCTGCTGTAATGGCATCCCACACCTGTATCCCGTCATCACTCCCTGAAGCGATGCGTGTTCCATCGGGCGACCAGGCTACCGCCTTTATCTTAAGATGATGGCCGTGATAAGTGAGAACATCCGTTCCAGTAGTAGCATCCCACACCTGTACTGAACCTCCCCAAGACCCAGAGACAACACGTGTTCCATCGGGCGACCAGGCTACTGCGATAGGGCGTAGTAGGTCATCCATCGAGGACCCCATTTCCTCTATCGGAGCAGGGCCACCATGACCTTGATAATGAACAAGCGTCTTTCCTGTCCTGGCATTCCAGACCTGCACAGTACAATCACCACTTGCAGAAGCAACACACATCCCGTCGGGTGACCACACCGCTGCGCTTGCACCCCTGAAGTGATCTCGGTAGGTCAAGAGAAGTGTTCCTACAGGGGTAGCTGCTTTCGAGGATGATTCTGGCTGAGAGGCTTGTTCTAGGGCGGTGGCAAATTGTTGCACACTTGGGAAACGTTGCTTTGGATCCTTTTCCAGTGCCATCATTACTATCTGCTCAACTACGGGGGAGATCTTTGAGAGCTTCGCATGCAATGGGGGAGGAAGAGTAGAGATATGCTGCATCGCTATTTCTATATGAGAAGAGCCACTAAAAGGCCGTGAGCCCGTAAGCCACTCATAGATAACGATGCCAAGTGCATACTGATCGCTTGCAGGGCGCGGCTTGCCCTGAATCTGTTCTGGTGCGGAATAATGAACGGTACCTGAGTACTTCTGCGTTTTCAAGGAAGAGGTGCTATGAGCCAGAGCCGCAATACCAAAGTCACTCAGCAGTACCTCTTCGTTGCTTCCCAGCAGCATATTCTCTGGCTTGACATCACAGTGGATTAGCTTTTCATCATGAGCATATTGGAGAGCGGAAGCGACCTGCTTGACATAGGAGACAATGGTAACAAGCGACAGAGTACTTCCTTTAGGATGGCGTTGGCGCAAGGTTCCATTAGACGCCAAGTCCATAACAAGATAGGGAGTATTTTCCGTATGGTCTACACCAAAATCGAGGATACGGATAATATGAGGATGCCTCAAGCGAGCAATGGTTTGTGCTTCCTGCAAAAAGTCCTTGAGATCCTCTCCCTCTAATTGAGTATGCAGAATCTTGATAGCCGCCTGGATTTTGAGATAGATGTGTTCGCCAAGATAGACATCGGCGAAGCCTCCCCGTCCCAGGAGTCCAATGAGGCGATAATTGCCAAACTGTTGACCGATATGGTTGGTCATGTGAGGCTCCTTCTCAAAAGCTATCCCTTGACTCGTTTCAGCTTCTCTTTGACTTGTTCCCGGCTGACCTGGGTATATCTCGCGGTGGTTTGAATAGCTGGCGTTCCCTTTTTCGTCACATGTCCCAGATAATAGGCTACCTCTTCCAGGGTCCAGCCAGCCTGGCGTGTGCGGTGGGCGAAATCGTGCCGCAAGTCATGAAACGAGAGGTTAGCAATCTTCTCCCACTGGTCTTTGTTAGCATGTTGCTTGATAGTACGAAACCAATGGTGAATACCTGCCTCCGTCAGTCGTTGATTGCGTTGTGAAGTAAAAATGTAAGGACTTTCTGGGTCGCGTCCACCGTGCTGGAGATACTCGAAGAGCGGACGCCGGGCTTGGTTAAGCAGATCGATATCACGGAATTTGCCCCCCTTGTGACCGATGTGTAACCAGCCGATCTTTGGACCCACATGCGTGTGCTCCATGAGGAGATAGGCAACATCGCTCACGCGGCACCCTGCCCAGTAGCCAAGTGCGAACAGTGCTTCCCCCCGGAGGTCCTCTGCTTGCTCAACCAAGTCCCGTAAGATCGAACGTTGCTCATCTGAGAGTATGCGTGGTGCCAGCACCTGTTGTGGAGGAATCTCTAGACCTCGCGCAGGATTGCGTTTTAGGAGTCCATGCTCATCAATGAGCCACTGACAAAAGCTGCTCACGACGGACTTGACCCGTGTTCGATGGCTCACACTGTAGCCAGCCTCTTCCAACGAAGTTATGTAGTGTTCGACCGAGGTGCGCGTAAGTTGTTCGAAGGAAAACAGTCTGTGTTCAGGACGCTCGGTGAGCCAGAGGAGAAAATCACGAAGCGTCCGCTGATAGACATCAATGGTCCCAGAATTCTTGCGGGAAAGGCAGGCTTCGCTGTATGCAGCAATCCAGGTGCTGTTGTCCATCCCAAAAGGTGATGCTCCCATGCTGGCAGCTTGCGTCATTATCGATCATTCTCCCGTACAATCTTTTCTGGTACGAGTTTTTGCGCATCATTTCTCAGAGACGTTTCCTTTGCTGGATAAGCATTGAGCGTGTGAGAACACAGGCGCAAAGATATTCAGGATCCTGCTCGTAGCAGAAGAGTAGTTCTGGTACGACTTTTTCGTTACGAGCTAGAACATCAGTCAAGGAATTGGATCTGATCAGACAAGCCAAACGGACTTCCCATGCCCAAGGCTGACAACATGTGGCATCGGAGTTCACGCGCGTACACAGGTATGACAGTAGGCGGAGAACAAAGCCACGCAGAGAGGTGCAAGATAGTTGGCTGTTGGTGTGGAACTCCTCACCACCCTCTCTCTTGCGGAGACAACAACCCGCTTTCGAGCGCCTTGGCCACCGCAGCAGCACGCGAATCAACCTCCAGTTTCGTGTAGATGCTGGACAGGTAGGTCTTCACGGTGCGCTCGGAAATGCCAAGATGCGTAGCAATCTCTTTACTCCGTTCTCCCTGCGCGACTCTTTGCAGCACTTCCCGTTCACGATTGGTGAGATTAAATGCTCCAGTGGAACATCCTACAGAAAGGGGAGGGGCTTGTCCGGCAGAGGAGGTACGGGCGAGCAGACGCGCCAGCACCTCCGGTTGCAGCAGCGTCTCTCCACGGGCAGCAGTACGGATCGCATCCAATAAGGTCTCCCGGCTGGTATCTTTCAGCAAATAGCCGCAGGCACCCGCCCGAAGGCCACGCAGCATCAGCCCGTCTTCGTTGTAAGTTGTCAGAATGACTAAGGCAATCTGCGGCCATTGGGCATGGATTTGTTCAATGGCTTGCAAGCCATCCAGACCTGGCATCCGCAGATCCATTAAGACCACATCCGGTTGGACCGAGCCCACGAGACGCACGGCTGAGGCACCATCGGGAGCATCCCCCACCAGAGTCATCTCCGGGTCAGTTTCCAGGATTAGCCGGAGGCCTTCGCGCACAATGACACGGTCAGCAGCAATGACGACCCGGATGCCTGTCTGCTCTTTGTTCACCGTCTGTCTCCTCCCCTGATGATCGGGAGAAGGAAGCGTAGGGTGGTTCCTTTCCCAGTGGCACTGATCACCGTGAACTGGCCACCGAGCAAACGGGTGCGCTCGCGCAGCCCAAGCAACCCATAATGGCCCTGTTGGGCGAGGGCTTTGGGATCAAAGCCTCTCCCATTATCCCGCACCAGGATTTCGAGTTCCTGATCGTGCTGTGCCACGCATACCCAGACCTGGCTCGCCTGGGCATGCCGGGCGATATTCAGTACCCCTTCGGTGACACTGCGCATGATTGACTCGCTGAATGCCTCTGGAACCAGCGAGAGGGAGGAGAACTGTGTGGAACAGGGAATGCCAGTTGCCGCAGTAAAGCGAAGCGTTTCCTCTTCGAGCGCGTGCTGCAGATCCGCCGGGGTCATGGTTTCGGTTCGCAAATCATCAATGGCGGAGCGCGCGTCGGCCAGCGTGATCCGCGCCCGCCCCATGGTCTGGATGACAATCTCAAGGGCCCGCTCATCTCGTCCTGTGACGAGATGAGCTTTGACAGCTTCCAACTGGAGAATCAGGCCGGTCAGCCCCTGGGCAAGCGTGTCATGTAATTCGCGTGCCATCCTCCGCCGTTCTGCGCCCCTGGTGAGTTCCTCGATGCGGATGGCGTCGTCGGCCAGTTGGCGATGTGCTTGTTCAAGTTCCCACAACAATCTCTGCGTCTGCACGCGCGCGCGTGTCTGCCTGAGCGCATAGATGACCACGAGGACAAAAGCGGGGAGGACATAGAATGGGGCCAAGTAGGACGGGACGGGGTGTTGCGGAAGGATGGGGACCGATTCCCAACCATAGAGCAGGTGGAGGGTCAGGGCGAAGAGGAACAGGCAAGCTGCTCCGACCAGCAGTGCCATGCGGATTTTCAGGATCGAGCTGGCGATTTCCCCCACCAGCGCGAGATAGAGGAAGAGCGTCACGGTGAAGCGATGTGCAACGAGACTGATGAGGATGATCAGGAGTGTCTGGATGACAAAGTAGGAAAAGCGAAACCAGTGAGACGGGGCTGATCGGAAGCTGCTGATCCCATACAGGCTGAAGTGCAGCAGCATGAGGAGGGTGAACAGGAAGAACACATGAGGGATGATGGGTTCGCTTATTTCTCCTCCCCAAAGGACTCCCCACAGGTAGACAAAGCCTATCCACAGGAGCAAGAGTCCCTGAAAAGGATTGACCTTCCGCATGCGTGCTTGTATAGATTGGATACATGGCATGGGATGTCTCCTCTTCTCTTCCTCTGTGATCTCCCTGCCCGGTGGAGGCAGAAAGTGTGCTTGGCCAGTTCCGCCTTAAAAGTATAGCACGCCTGGTGGTTGCGCGAAAGCGTCCAAACGGACAGTGTCCGAACGGACGAGGGAAGAAGTCCCGAACGGACGAAGACAAGCTGACTCCGTGTGCCTTACACTCTACTCGTGATCTGTGAGGAATCACAGACTCATTGATGAGGGGGTGACTATCATTGTTCGGGAGAATCCGACGCTAAGCTGCAGAGTGCTTTCTCAAGCTGCTTTCTCAGAAGTCACCCCGTGAAGCGAGACCCGAGAGCGGTGACCGGAAAGATTGAGCTACCCAGACCAGAGACGTTAGGGGTTGTCTCTCAGCTCCGCTCTCGCGAGATCATGAAAAGAAAGAAGAGAATCTCTTAATGAAAAAAGCAGTATTACGAGGCCCGACAGAGGAGGGCACGCTCATGGCTGCCCCGCCTACCCCGGCGCGGGGCCGAGCCGAAGAGTCCAGGAGAGGAGGCAGTGATGGACAGGCAGCATAATGCGGCACCGCCGATGGCGGCAGGAACGGGGACTCGCCAGAGCGGGAGTGCCGTGATGAGCGTACTGGCCGCTGCGGGGATCGTTGGCCCAATCTTGTTCACGGTCGGCTTCGTTGTGCAGGGCTTCCTCCGAGCCGATCTGCGCTCTGGGTACAACCCGATCACGCAGCAGATCAGCGAGCTGACGGCCGGACCCTATGGGTGGGTGCAGCAGGTGAACTTTGTGGTGTTCGGGCTACTGCTGATCGCGTTTGCGGTGGGGCTGCATCGGGGGGTGCGTGTCGCAGCGCCCTGGGTGGTAGGCCCGGCGCTCATCGCCTGGAACGGGGTGGAGCTGGTGGTAGCCGGCGTCTTCCCGTTGCGCGAAGACGCCGCGGGTCTCATCTACGATCCGATCGGGGTACACAGCGTGAACGGCAAGATGTTCTTCCTAAGCATCGGGATCATACTCATCGTGATGTCGTGGCGGTTCGCGCGTGATGCGAGATGGCGCGGCCTTGCCGCCTACACGGGGGCCTCGGGCATCGTGTTGCTCGTGATGTTCGTGATTGTCGGCTTTCTCACGGTGCCAGAACAGGCACCGCTGCACCCGTGGTCCGGCCTGATGCAGCGAGCGGTACTCGCCGTGTGGTTCTCGTGCCTCATCATTCTTGCGCTATGGTTACGGCGTGTGGGCAGGCGCGGTGTGTGACGGATAGGAAGAGTTCATGAAAAGAAAGAGGAGAATCTCTCAATGAAAAAAGCAGTATTACAAGGCGCAACAGAGGAGGGCACGAACGTGGCTGCCCCGTCCTCCAACAGCAACACCCGTGTGAGGCCCGACCGCAAATCACCCCCCAGCACCCCACGCTGGGTGAAGGTGTCTGTGATCATCTTCATCGTCCTGGCTCTGCTGGTTGTGATTATAGAACTCGCTGGTTATGGTTTTGGTGGCCCCATGATGAGAATGTCGACTCCCATGCACATGGCGGCCATAGCACACGGAGTGCAACAGCTATGATCATGACACCCGGCCTTCGCAAGTTCGCGCTTACCGCACATGTCACGACCTCGGTCGGCTGGATTGGCGCGGTCGCTGCCTTCCTGGCTCTCGCCATCGCTGGTATGACCAGCCAGGATGCTCAGTTGGTGCGAGCCGTCTATCTCGCGACGGATTTGACCACCTGGTTTGTCATCCTCCCGTTGTGCTTTGCTTCGCTGCTCACCGGGGTTGTCTCGTCACTGGGTACCAAGTGGGGCTTGGTCCGCTACTATTGGATTCTGGCGAAACTCCTGCTCACTCTCCTTGCCACCCTCGCTTTGCTGGTACACACGCAGCCAATTGAACTCCTGGCAGGTGTAGTGACAAAGACGACCGTGTTCAGTGCCTATCTCCAACGTCAGCAGCTCCAACTGGTCGTCGCCTCCATTGCTGCCCTGGTGGTGTTGGGCGTTATCACGGCGCTGTCGTACTACAAGCCGCGGGGCATGACCCGCTACGGGTGGCGGAAGCAGCAAGAGCAGGGGCAGGTGTCGGCAGCCGGAGATGCAGCGACTCTTGCTCGGCCGCGACCGAGCGATGACCAGGCTTCGGTGACGAAGGCATAGGAGCGCAATCAATGCGAGGCCGCCTTTCCGCCCGGCTTGCTCTGGGGAGATGCTGGCCGTGGTAGTCTCTGGCCTGTTTGGGCACCTGCTGGACCAATGGTAGGCTCGTGTAATGACGCGAGGCGCGCCAGCACGACCGGTATGGGCATCATCCAGGCCAGGCTGCAAGAGATCGAAGCGCTCATCAAGCGTTTGGCTGCGGGGAAATCAGCAACTTTCCAGCAGTATTGCCAAGCGCGGTTGGCCAGCCTCCCAAAGGCAATGCCCCTGGTGCGCAAAGGGATTCCCGCGCTGGAGCGTGATCGACTGCTCTATGTGCAACAGAATTATATCCGACCCGATACGCTTTCCCGCGCCAACGCGCGGTTGGTGGACTATCAGGCACAAATCCCTCTGGCAAAGTCTTGGGGTGGGGGAGAAGTCGCCAGCGCCGACGGGTTGCGCTTTGTAGATGTTAGCTCGGATCACTTCAAAGTCATTTCTAGAAGGTTTTCTAGACGCAATCCATTACTTTTGTTGACAGAGACCTACTGCCTGGCCAACTGAAGCTGTATAATGTTATTCTGATGATAAAAGATGCTCAGATCAGACGAGATCTGACAACAAGAGGAGAAGAAACATCATGACACCAGGAAGTGTTGGCTTTTTTGAAATTCACGTCGATGACTTTCAGCGAGCCCAGAAATTCTATCACGACGTCTTTGGCTGGCAATTTTCCCTCTCGGGCGGCGTCCCCTACGAATTCTACATGATCGACAATAGTCAAAAAGGCGACATGGGCCTTCAAGAAGGAGGCATGCGCAAACGCGAAAAACCACTCACAAAAGACAACGCCGTCTCCGGCTCTGTCTGCTACATCATCGTTGAGGCCATTGATGAAGCCCTAGAAAAAATCGCCAAAAATGGGGGAACAGTGACCAGCCCAAAAGCGCATATACCAGCTGGCTACTTCGCCTATGCCCTTGATACCGAAGGCAATCCCTTTGGGGTCTGGGAACTTGAAAAATAAGTCTGCGGTGTTCTTCTTCAGCAGCTGCACAGGCTCGCAACCACTGAAGAATTTGTGCAAAAAGCGCAGCGACGAGGAGTCAAGAAAAGAAGAGACCTGAGTAGTTCCTTCTGATGAATTGCTCATGGATTGCCTTTCTAGTGCATGGCAAGCGGGCCATTGTCGAGCCTGCTCGCCTTTTAACCGCTCAGGAGGTCAAACAACGGGTGTGTGACTACTTTGGCTGTGAACCGCTTGCCTCTCTTACACAAAAGGTTGCTTGAACCTGCACTAGTGGGTCATCTGTCAATCACGTATGCTTTGAATGGAGCTTCTGAATAAGCCCAGTTGACGACTGGGAAGCCTACCAGTCCCATATCGCTTTCTGCAATGGCAATGGGCGAACGGGAGAGGTGCAGAAGTGGTAGACTGGAGGCGTGAGAGAAGGAGAACGTCAATGGGACAGTCGCAAAAACATCCACTGCGGGCCTTGAGTGAGCAGGAAGAACGTGAATTGCAGCGCATCGTGAAAGCCGAAAGTCGAGCGGCAGGATGTGATTCGGCGAGCCAAAGCGCTGGTGGCAGTCGCGGCAGGACAGCCTTTTACGGAGGCGGCCCACGCAGCAGGATTGAAGAGCGGAGATGGAGTGGGCGAGCTGGTGAAGCGCTTCAATGAACATGGGCTGGCGGCCCTCTCGATTGCTGCCGGAGCAGGATGCAAACCAACCTACACGAGCGAGCAGCAAGCGCGCATCTTGCAGGAAGTGCAGCGGCTCCCCGATCGCCGGGAAGATGGCACAGCGACCTGGTCGCTCTCGACGCTGCAGCAGGCACTGCGCAAGACGGACCTGCCCACCATTGCCCGCGAAACGATCCGTCAGGTGCTGCATGAAGCGGGCTACAGTTTTCAGCTCACCCGCAGCTGGTGCCACACGGGCTATGCGTTGCGCAAGCGCAAAAGCGGGACGGTGACCACCTATGACGAGCAGACGCCGGAAAAAAAAGACTGATCGAGTTGGCCTACGAGCAGGCGGAAGCGGCTGGCATCATGCAGTTGAACGAAGATGAAGCTGGCCCCTATCAGGCCATCCCGCAGCCTGGGGCCTCCTGGCAACCGGAAGGCCATCCGGTCTTGCAGCCCCACGAATACGAGCGCGGGGGCACCGCTAAAATCATGACCCTCTTTCGGCCCTCGACCGGCATCCTCACCATCAAAGGCGTGCTTTCGGTGACCAATGCGGTCTTGCATCCTTGGCTCATCGGGGAACTCTCGGCGATGCTGGCGACGATCGAGCAAGCGCATCCGCGAGCAGCACTGCCCTTGGAAGCCGAGCGTCCGCTGTGCGCGCAGTGGAAAACCTGGCTGTGGCCTCATGAGAGCGCGGAGGATCTTCCGCCCTTACGCATCATCCTGGTGTTGGATAATTTGGCCGGACATCTGTCGCATGACCTGGTCAAATGGTTCTTTGAGCATGGCGTGATGCCGCTCTACACGCCCGTTGGCGGCTCGTGGCTCAATATGGCGGAGTCGGTGCAACGCATCATTGTGCCGCGTGCCCTCGCCGGACAGCATCCCAAAGATTCCCAGCAAGTCATCGACTGGTTAGAGCAAACCGTGGACGGCTGGAACCAGCACCCCACGCCCTTTGTGTGGAATGGCAAGCGACGACGGCGGCGCGAACGCGCTCGCCTGCGCCGTCTCGCGGGCTCGGGCGCCGCTCTCGTCAAGGGCTATGTGATTGACAGTTGACCCACTAGTGTACCATATGCGCCCTTGCTCACGACCCGTGTGGGCAGGTCGAGTCCGTGCTGCTTCAGTTCACGGACAACCTGCCGTGCCACACGCAGGCGGCGAAACGCCTCAAACAGATAGGCCAGGCGTTCGCGGACCTGCTGGTCGGGATCCAGGTCCCAGGCGCCATCAGGCGCCCGGACGAAGCCAACGGGTAAGGGGAACTGCAAGAGCCCTTTGCGGGCTTTGTTCCAGCGCCCCTCATACAGTCGGGTCCGCAGCGTAAAGAGTTCCGCTTCCGAGAGTGTTCCCTTCACGCCAAGCAAGAGGCGATCATTGGGATCGCGGGGATCGTAGATGGTGCTCTCGTCGGCCAACAAGGTATGACTCAGGCCACATAGCTCAATCAACTGATGCCAATCGCTGGAGTTGCGGGCCAAGCGGGAGGCTTCCAGCATCAGCACCATCCCGACCTGGCCCAGGCTGACTTCAGAGACCAGGTGCTGAAAGCCGGTACGCGCGGTGGCGCTACTGCCTGAGCGCCCCTGGTCCTCATCGATCACTTCAATCGCCGTGGGCGGCCAGCCCAGTTCCAGAGCGCGTTCCTGCAGCCGGTACTGCCGCTCGGTGCTTTCTTGATGTTCCTTCACCTGCCACAGGGTTGATTGTCGCACGTAGACGTAAGCCATCCGCTCGTGGTGGGCTGTAGTGATGTGAGCCGTACTCATGGGTCTCCTCCTGCGCCCGTGCGGCCTGCACGCGGCGCTGCGCCAACTGGGTGAACAAGACGACGAGGGCTTGGGCCAGCGACTCCGGCCATCTGCCTGCCTCCGATGCCTGTGTGCCTGTTGAAGCCGCTGGGGCACAGGGGCCAGCGCGAGAGATGCAGGGAGTTTGCCCGATGATCGGACAGACTGCAGGTGGCAGATCAGGTTCATCAAGGATCCTCTCCTTGGGAGCGCACACCTGGCGAAAGACGATCTGGGCGAGCACGCGAATCATTCTGCCCTCCTTTCTCTCCCATCCTGGGAGACCGAGGCTTTCCTGCATGATACCGCACCAACCGCACCAACTCTCCCAGAGTCTGTGGGGCGAGCAGGACCGGGCACGGTCGCGCATTTGCACTGGAGGGCGGTGGAAGGGGTATGGGAAGGTCCGTCCAGTGCCAGGGCAAGGAGAGCAGGAGACCATTCTGACAGCGGAGGACCACCCAGGGAGCCTCTTGACGCCAGAAGATGCGGCAGACGCGTCCCGCTTGCCCGCAAGCAGGGCTCTCCTCGGCCAGGATCGTGGCACGCGCTCCCTGAAATGCAACATACGGTGCTATTTGTTCTGGGGTTAAAAGGAACGATGTCGGAGGCCGAGCTCCATATTTTGCAGGCTCGCTTGAAGGGCGGTGTTAAGCGATAATTAGAAGTACCAGCGCATTGCCTCATGGATGAAGCTTACTTTGACAGAAGGGAATGCCTCATGAATA
>JADEYI010000633.1_pt1 | contig 42262 bp, 21 predicted proteins | sample 8542331 | NCBI WGS metagenome assembly JADEYI01 (sample SAMN16510988, study PRJNA670497) | mine drainage metagenome | isolation source: biofilm near Copperflume 1 | place: Germany: Marsberg coppermine Kilianstollen | collected 2018-02 | reverse complement strand
GTTATACATAGCGCTTCCCACATGTGCAGGGGAACCGATATCGAGGTCCGCCCATCCACTCGGCAGACTGCCGCTTGAGATGGTATAGGGCGCCGAACCAACCGTGCTGGTCGTATAGCCGGAAGCCGTGGCAATGGCCTCAACAGTCTCGCTGGCGGAAACCGTAATCGGACCGGAATAAACCAGCGAGGATGTCGTCGGCGTTGTTCCATTAGTCGTGTAGTAGATCGTCGCGCCGGAAGTGGCATCGCTGATCGTTACTGTTTGCGCAGAAGTGTAGGTTCCTGCCGCTGGGCTGAACATCGGCGTTGCCGCTGGCGCGGTATAAGTGAACGATTCCCCATTGCTGGTACCGTCCGCCGTCGTTATAGTCACGCTCACTGTTCCGCTGCCAGCTGGCGCTACCGCAGTTACACTGGTCGCACTATCCGAACTAGGGCTAACGACATTCGTACCAAACCTGACCTGCGTCGCTCCACTCAAGTTGGTGCCTGTCACCATCACCGAGACGCCGCTCGCGCCGCTGGATGGGCTGATGGACGTGAGTTGTGGATTGGTTCCGCCGACACCAGTTCCTGTAAGCGGGATTCCCTGGTGTGCATTCGCCGCATTCAGGGAGTTGTCGGTTAGCGTGGCTGTCTCGCTCAACACGCCACCCGTCGTTGGCTTAAAAGCATATGTCAAGTCGCAGGTGGTTCCAGAGACCAGAGACTGCCCACTGGTTGCTGTTATCGTGCATGTGCCTGTGGTTTGCAACGGGAAGTCTATCGTAGCGCTGACATTGGAAAGACTCAGTGTCTGATTGCCGATATTGTTCAGGTTCATTGGCTGCGGCACACTGGTTGATCCCACGTTGGTGTACGGGAAACTTAGCGGCGCGATCGTGGTGCTTACTTTTTCGACCATATTGTCGCCGCCGCCGATATTCTGGCCATCGGCGATATATAAGTTGCCAGCTCCGTCCACTTCCACGCCTTCGATATAGCCCAATTGCGCACTCGTTGACGGTTGCGGAGTGGTGCTCGGAATTGTGTTGCCTCCTCCAGCAACCACTACAAGCTGTCCGGCGGGATTCACCTTATCTACCAGGTTGTTGGAGAAGTCCGCGATGTATAGATCGCCCGCCCCATCCACAGCCAGTCCTGCCGGATTGTTCAACGCTACGTTAGTGGCCGACTGCGGAGTTGTGCCGGGCGCGTTACCGCCGCCTCCAGCCATAGCAACAATCTGTCCGGAAGAATTGACTTTATCAACGACGCTGATGTTCTGATCGGAGATGTAGAGGTTACCCGCACCATCCACCACCATGCCCGTAGGACCACTCAATTGCGCGCTCGTGGCTGCCTCTGGGGTAGTGCTCGGTGGAGTGCTGCCCCCCCCGGCCACTACCACGATTTGTCCAGCTTGATTCACCTTCTCGACCAGGTTGTTATAAAAGTCAGCGATATACAGATTTCCAGCAGTATCTGTCGCCAGGCTATTTACGGCATTCAGCAAAGCACTGGTGGCCGCCTGCGGAGTTGTGCTGGGAACCGTGCTGCCGCCTCCTGCCATCACAAAGATTTCCCCAGTCGCCGCGGAGACTTCTTCCACAAGGTTCGGGTAACCACTGCTATTTACGGTATTCGCATCGATGATGTAGATATTTCCTGCGCCATCGACCGCGATGCCCTGCGGACACGTTTTCGATCCGAGCGCCGGCTCCGGCGTAGTACTGGGTACGACCGCGCCCGACGAGAAATTATAGTTTCCTGCCACGGCGACGATCTGGTTGGTCGCTGCAATTACCTTGTACGCTATGCAGTTGATGTCGTCAGCAATATACAGGTTCCCGGCTCCATCCATTGCCAGAGCGGAGCCGTTATTCGAGACGCTGAGTGCGGCTGTAGTGACGGATTGCGGAGTTGCCGTCACTCCATTGCCGCCACCACCGACTGCCATGACCAGCGCTCCCGGCGTCTGTGCCAGTTCCGGTCCCTGGCCAATACCTGCCAAGCCAGCAGTCCCTACCACATCATTGTTATTGTTAATTGACAGCGTGCCCAGACGAACTCCGGGATACTGCGGTTTGAAGGTGATCGGCACAGTGCAAACCGTGTTCGCGGGATTGGTGGCACCGCCCACACTGCAGCCACTAACGGCGCCAACCGTGAATTCCTGCGCACCGTTCAGCGCGGGAGGAACGGTGATGCTGCTGATCGCGCTAGCTGATTGCAGAGTTATCAAAACATTTTGCGTTGCAGAGCTGGATCCTACGGCTGTAGTCGGCAGAGTAGCAAACACCCCACCCGCGATCGCCGAGCTATAGGAAAACTGATCAGCCCGGGTGGCTGAACTGCTGTAACTCGGCGTCATCACTGTGACATCCACCGTTCCGCCGCCTGCTGGCGACGTCGCTGTGATCTGTGTCGCCGTGTTTACAGTAAAGCTGGCCGCATTACCGCCAAACATGACCGCAGTGGCTCCAGTAAAGTCCGTTCCCGTGATTACTACCGAGGTCCCGCCGGCGGGTTGCCCGCTGTGGACGCTGAGTCCGGTTATCGTCACTGGGGAGGTATAGGTAAATTGGTCGGCACCACTGATACTGCTGGTTCCGTACGAAGTGGTCACAGTCACATTGACGGCGCCGCCGCTCTTTGATGTACCTGCCGGTGAATTTGCTGTCAGGCTCGTTGATGAGCCGACGACGAGATTCGTAGCCGCGTTACCGCCGAATAGGACGGTCATGCCGCTGGCAAACCCGCTCCCGTCAATGGTCACCGCAGTTCCACCGGAGATCGGCCCGGTGGATGGGGTGACGCTCGTGACAGTCGGCGCAACTTCGTACACATACAGATCCGCGCTGCTGGTTGCACTGGTACCCTGAGACGTGGCCACCGTAACATTCACTGTTCCGCTTCCGGCAGGTGCAGTCGCCGTGATTGAAGTGGCTGAGTTGACAACAACATTGGTGGCTGGACTGCCACCAAATTCAACTGTTGCGCCCGAAGTGAAGTCCGTGCCAGTGATGGTTACAGTGTTTCCGCCCACAGCGACGCCCTGCGCCGGACTGAGGCCGGTCACGGTCACCGGTGATACGTAGGTATACAGATCGTTGCTGTTGGGAATACTGTCGCCGTCAGGTCCAAAAATCTGCACGTCGACTGTACCGTTCCCGGCAGGTGACACCGCAGTGATCTGCGTGGCAGAGTTGACGGTAAAACTGGCGGCTGCGACACCGCCAAATTGAACTGCTGTGGCGCCACTAAAGTTTGACCCGGAAATCACCACGGACGTGCCGCCGGAATTAACTCCGCTCGATGGGTTCAGGCCTGATACAGAAGGAGTGGTATTGGGTGGCGCAAAGCCAAGTTGCTGCGCTAGTTGTATGCGTGCCGCTGCGTAGCGGTCTGGGTTATTCGTCCACTCTCCCGGGCAACCGGCGTAAGAGGTCGACGAATTTCCACTGGAGGCGGATCCGGTCGGGCCATTCGGCAGTCCGCCGGGGAGGCCTCCGATGCCGGGCGTGCTATCGGTGCAGTTACCGGTATAGGCAGCAGTTATTGGCTCGATGCCCGATACATAGTTCGACGCATCCACGTTTTCCCAGTTCAGCGCGTTCCAGGACGTTGTTCCCTGGCCTCCCGCCGTCATTCCAGCCCCACCCAGAGAATTGATGATGGCCAAGGGAGCGGATCTGCCACTTTTCTTGCCTAGCAGATACATGTATTCATAATCTTCATACCCGCGGCGCATCGCCTCCATGCGCATTGATGCCACCGGGCCGCTGATCCCATTGCACACGTTGTAACCGTTCGAGGTGCAGCTGGTGTTGACCGCCGGGCTTTTCGTCAGAGCCACTTCGCCCACTGGGTTCGCCGAGTAATAGCAGCCGATTTCGTTGCCTGGATAAAAAAGTACTCCATCGCCTCCCGTTGCCGCACTGACGAATGGAGACGGAGCACTACTGTTGGAACAGTTGCTGGGCGATGCTGACCCGCCGTAACCGCCCCAGAAGTCTCCGACAAATATCCATACTGTACCCGGAGCAGGCGCAACTGGACTGGGATCACCTGCGCTGGAAACCGTCTCATCGAGTCCGTACTTATAAGCAATCCAGTAATTAATGCGCTGCCCCACGCCTGTCGCGCTGATGCCATCCCCGGTGCTAAACGGATCTCCTCCCTGATAAAACCACCTCTCGATAGGCAACGGGGCCGTGGACAGCGCAGGAACACCCTGCGCCAAGTCATAGGTGTACTTGTAACCGGTGCCAGCAACCAGAGTGGTGCCGTAGCCATAACTCAGAGGCGGTCCAGGCTGACCGGCCATGAAGACCGCCGGATTAGAGGACCAGACATTCACCCAGGAATTGGTATACCCGGCGGTGGAGTTCGGGCCACCGGGATACGAAAGGTTGATGTGGTCGGCGCACACAGAATTGGTGTAAGGCGGATTGTCGCCGTCCTCCATGCACGCTGGTTCATCGGTCAGAAAATTATGAATCGGCGAGGTCGACGGATTCCACGTAGCGGACAAGGCGGAATTGGATGAGTTAATGGCCTCGTTGTAGGAAGAAATAATCTGATAGATGAGCGGATTACCGCCGAGATCTTTAGCATGGCCGCTGTTGTAGGTCTCGTCAAAGGTATAAGAGATCAACTCCGGCAATCCCCAGCCCTTCGCTGTATGATTGCTCGCAAAATGCTGGGAAATCTGCGTGGCATAGTTTTCCACCAGTTGCATTAGCCCTGCAGGTGGTACAGGGGCATTGCCGTTCTGATCCGTCCAGTTCCAGCCACCGCTCACCCATGCACCCGCGCCCGCCGTGGACAAGGGCGAATCGAAAACCCGCATGTATGTACCGTCCGAGAACAGGCCGCCGGGCGTTAACGCAGGCCCCACATAAGCGTCGTAAGCAGTCCAATCGAGCGAGCTTGTAGTACCGTTGGTCGTAAAGCTGGTGCAGGACCCATAGCTGGGATAGCAGCCAGTATTCGTGGGACCATCGTAGTCGATTTGCACGTCCATATCGTAGGCATGGCCCATGATCTGGTACTTTGCAAGGAGCGCCTGCTCGGTGGCACATCCAGGTCCCCCGCACGTCATTGCCTCGCCACTATCAAAGTTTCCCCTGTAAAACGGCAGCCACGATTTCAACATGTCGGCATATGTAGCATCGACAGAGCCAGCATCGAAGGCAGGAAGATTACCGTTCCAGACCGTCATATTCACTGGGATCGACACGCTTCCAACCCCGTTGCCCGACACTGTCACAGTTCCCGTGTAGACACCAGCAGCCTGGCTAGCCGGAATGGAGATATTGACCCACACGCCCTGTGTCGTTCCGGACTGCACATTGAAGGGGGTCGCCACCGCAGGACTACCCGAATCATACGGATCATAAAAGGGAATCAACGGATCGGGCATCTGCCCCGTCGCCTGCAAATTATCCTGGTAGGCTGCTCCTGGGCTTGTGTAAGGAACATAGCCTTCGAGATAGCGGGTGACATTGGAGGTTTGTGTATTGTCGGAAGTCAGAGTTCCAGCACCCGTCAGCGGACTGATTGCCACCGAAACGTCGCTGAGTGCCGAGTTCGAACCTACACCCGCACTGATGAAAACCTGAAAGGAAACAGTCTCACGACCTGCCCCTGCGACCGTAATCTCAGGTGTTCCGGACGGACACGACCAGACTGGATTCAGCACCGTCATCGATTGTGGGTGCTGCTGGTAGCCCCAGGGATTGAAATTGCCATCGTCGAGAAAAGTAGGAATGGTCGGCTGATTTGTGGACGCATTGTTATTCAGCATCACTTTGATGCTGCCTTCGGCTGCCCATATATTGGGCGTTGATACAGCCCAATTCTGGGCTGGACACGGCAGACCCTGTCCAAGGGCTTGCTTGGGACTTACAGTCAACGCCAGTAGTACGCCAAACATCACGAACATCGAAAGAAAACATTGCCAGACCGACCTACGATTCTCATTTCTGTTCATAGTCTTTCCCCTCACAACCAGCTTTTTCGTATGATTTTGGGTCTTTTTTGGATCCCGTTTCTCGAGATCTCTTGCGTAGCCCGGAATCTTTGTGCGTAATCTCCTATCCACCACTCTTTCCGGCTTATCTGGCGAATGTTTCGCAATCCATCAGTCCGGTGGAATCTTAAATCGACAGGAACCGCCAAACCGGTCTAAAAGTTGAAAGCAACTATGACTCCCCAAACTCCTGTTGTCAAGAAATTTCTCTCAAATTGATTAAATTATTCAAACGATTTATTTCCATCGGCCTGCAAAGGCTAACATCACGAGAATCTCAAATTTGTACCAAAATATGCCAATAATTCGTCGTCCCCTCATGAAAATAGCCTTACATTTTCTTAAAACGATTCATGATTATTTGCGCGTTGTGAATAGAAGAAAAATATTGCCGAACTGTACATTTTGGCTTGATATGAAGGGGTAAAATCTGTGTTTGACCCTGAAGGACGTGGGACGATATGCCGCCTGGCAGCAACTCAAAATGCTGGCTATATCCGTGCGTGCCGCACCAAGAGAGCGAGTAGCGGCTGCAAATCGTTAGAAAACATTCCGATAAGGCTCTATTGTTGGCAGTATAGGCAGGAAATCGACAGCAACGTTCACCGAACGAAAATGTCTTTGAAAACAATTATCCCCGCTGAGCCGGTGACTTATCATGTGGGCTGCTTGCACCGAACTTGTGAACTCGATTTGCCCCATTGGATCGGGAAATATTTACGTGAAAATTCTGGACAGGATGAATATTCCCGAAATATTGACTGCGCGACAGTCGAACAATTTAGCAGAAAGCCGCTGGAATCGGTATTAATCTCCGATTGATACACCGATGCTGCAACAGACCAACTGACTATCACTAGCCTCCTCACGTAACATTAAAATTCATTTTCTCTACAAATCGATCCGCTGGCATTACATGGTCTTGGATTTGCCGCAATATCACAGGGCAAAAACTTTTATTGTCTCGGCCAAATATGTGAGGAGAGGATATATGCAAAAAAATATATTCCGGAAGTCGGAGCGCTTTCTTTCAGTGAGCCGTCGTCGTTTCGTTCAAGGATTAGCTGTCGGCGGAGCAATCACGGCATTCGACTTGGCGGGTTTTCGAGCTTTTGCACAGAGTCGACCACAGGCGCCCGCAACGCTAACTGGAACTCAGTTTGAATTAACTATTGATGATTTGCCGGTTAACTTCACGGGCTCCCGCGCCTTGGCGACAGCTGTGAATGGTTCAGTGCCTGGCCCAACTCTGAGGTGGCGCGAGGGTGACACGGTCACTCTCGCGGTGACAAACCGATTAAAGACACCTGCCTCTATCCATTGGCACGCCATACGGCTTCCATCTGACATGGACGGAGTTCCCGGGCTAAGCTTTCCTGGCATCGCACCCAACGAGACTTTCGTTTATCACTTTCCTGTAGTGCAGAATGGCACCTATTGGTATCACAGTCATAGCCGGTTTCAGGAACAGACTGGATTGCTTGGCGCACTGATAATTGAGCCGCGAGACAACGACCCCATCGAGTTCGATCAGGAATACGTGGTTATGCTCACCGACTGGACGGATACCAATCCGGAGACTGTTTTCAGCAACCTGAAGGAACAGAGCGAATACTACAACTTTCATCAGAGGACAGCGGGTACGTTTTTCTCCAATGTCAGAAGGATAGGCCTGGGTCCAACTATCTCCAATCGACTCGCCTGGGGACGGATGAACATGACTCCAACGGATATCTCGGATGTATCGGGTGCGACCTATACGTATCTTTTAAATGGGAGTGCTCCCAATGCGAATTGGACGGGGTTATTCCAGCCAGGTGAACGGGTGCGACTTCGTTTTATCAATGGATCTGCGATGACCATCTTCGATGTTCGCATCCCTGGTCTAGCGATGATGGTGGTCGCAGCAGATGGGAATGACATTGAGCCAGTCACAGTGGATGAGTTCCGCATCGGCACTGCGGAGACCTATGACGTGATCGTTCACCCCCAAGACTCCACGGCTTACACAATTTTCGCGCAGTCAGAGGATCGAACTGGCTTTGCGCGTGGCACGCTTGCTCCGAAGGATGGTATGACGGGAGTGATTCCTCCCTTAGATCCTCGTCCCATGCGCACGATGGTGGATATGGGCATGGTCAGTATGGCAGGTATGAATATGGTTGGAATCGACGGAATGAAGAAGAAGGACATAAATAGCATGGCCGGAATGACTATACGCGGGAACAAGACTGCCATATTGCCACTGCAAAAATATGACGATTCAAACATGGACAAAAACATGACCGGAATAAAGATAGAGCGTGATGCAGGATCCGTCCCGTTTCCCCAGCCGGGCCCAAATACGATGCCCCTGCTCGTTTCCGGCATAGGTTCTAGCGGAGCCAAGCCACAGCCTGCTACACCAGTCCACCTGCGAGTTGGGCCGCAGGTAGATATGATTTCGATGAGCGTGGCCAAGCGGCTCAACAATCCTGGGGATGGCTTGAATGGCGATGGTCGGCGCGTGCTGACATATGCTGATTTGCGTGCCCGTTACCGCGGAGTAGATGGACGACTGCCTACGCGTGAGATCGAATTACATCTCTCCGGCAACATGGAGCGCTATATCTGGGGATTTAATGGCAAGAAATTCTCCTCTGCAGAGCAGATTGTATTGAGCCTCGGGGAAAGGGTGCGCTTCGTTCTCATCAATGACACCATGATGGAGCATCCAATCCACCTGCATGGATTATGGAGTGAACTGGAGAACGGGCATGGAGAATTTAATCCTTATAAACACACCATCCTTGTAAAGCCGTCCGAGCGCGTGAGCTATCTGGTGAGTGCCGACACGCCTGGAAAATGGGCCTATCACTGTCACCTGCTTTACCATATGGAAGCCGGAATGTTCAGAACAGTGGTTGTGACCGCATGAATAATCCCGCAAATTTTTTAAGTACCGGTTGCATGGCAGGACCTACATTCTGGATTTGCGCATTCATTTTTTTCAGCTCGATTTTCTGCTCATTTCCCCAAACAGCGAAAGCACAAATAGTAGCCTTGCAATCGACTACCCCTATCACTGCGAAAGTTTCAGGCTGGGAACCACCTGTCATGGACAACACTATCTTTGTCCACATACGGTTCGACCAACTCGAAGGGCGCACCAATGGGCCTGACAATGATCTGCGTTGGGATGGTGAGGGTTGGATCGGCACAGACACAAACCGGCTCTGGCTCAAATCGGAAGGATTCGCGGATAACAGCAAGGTCAGCGATGGTGATAATGAAGCGCTGTACGATCGGCCTATCCCGCGTATGAGATACTTCGACGCGCAGTTAGGGGTGCGAGAAGACCTAGATTCAGCGCCACAGCGCACGTGGGGGGCGGTTGGAATCGAGGGACTTGCGCCATATTTTTTCGAATTTGCTCCTACATTCTATTTCCGAAATGGCGGGAATGTGGCTGGCCGCATTACAGGTTCCTATGATTTAATGCTCACGCAGCGATTGATTGCTCAACCTGAATTGGAAATGAACCTCTATAACAAAAACGATCCTGGTCGCGGCATTGGCTCAGGACTTTCCGATCTCGATACAGGATTGCGTATTCGTTATGAATTCAGCAGAAAATTTGCGCCCTACGTAGGCTTTGCCTATACCGAAAAATTTGCCGATTCTGCGACTTTCTCCCGTCAAGCTGGAGAACCAGTACGCCATCCGAGATTTGTATTCGGTGTGCGTTTTTGGCATTGAGGAATTCGGAATATAAATCAATCCTGGCTTGATGAGGATACATGTCTTCAGCTGCTTCGCCAGTAGGTGTTATGGTGGCAGATGATCTGTTCAGTCAGACTGGGAGGTGTGGCCAGCTGTTCGCTAACAAGGGAAATTCGTTCGGAGTAGCCAGGTAGATAGGACTGCGCCGATTCTTTCCTCCTCGTGGCAAGGGGATGCAGATGAAATGATCGACTACGCAAAAATCGAAGAATAATGCCTTTGCAGAACGGCTGGCTTCAGATGCGACGACCTATCAGCGTGGTCGTGAGCATTTGCTGCACGGATTGGTCGCCTTGATTCAGGGTAGCAACTTTGAGCTTCACCAATCCATAATCCGGCCGGGAGCGGAGCGGGCGTGTCGCAGCGATTTCGACTTCCACGCGCAATATGTCTCCAGGGCGCACTGCAAGCGGCCAGCGCATCTCTTCAATTTCAATGCCGATAAAATGACCCGCAACGTCGAGCGCCTCCATCATCATGCGCATCGTGAGCGCGGCCGTTTGCCATCCGCTGGCAGCCAGACCTTTAAAAAATGTCTGCGTGGCAGTGGATTCGTCGAGGTGAAACGGCTGCGGATCAAAAGTGGCTGCGAACTCCTTGATACCTTCAGCGTCGATAACAATGGGACCTCCGTGAAAAATTTGCTCCGCGGAAAAGTCTTCGAAATAGCGGGTCATGGTTAGCGAACCATAGTTAACAGATTATGCTCCCAGCTTCGGCATGAAGAAATGCCTTTGCAGAGCAAAGCTGACTAGCAAGATTTGGCCATTTATTCAATGAGCAGCCAAGTGTTGCTGAAAGAATTGCGCTGTCGCTTTATAAGAATAAATAAAATCTTTCCAGAGAAGAAAGTCGTGGATCTCATCCGGGTAAACTATTTGCTCAAATGGCACGTGATTATCGCTAAGCCGCTGTGCCAGATCGACGGTTTGACTAAATGGAACATTACGATCATCGTCCCCCTGAATAAGTAGGACTGGCGACTTCCATTGACTGACCGAGGAATCTGGTGAAGACTCCCAGGCAAGCTTCTGCGCTGCTTTCAGGTCTGGAGCAGAGGCCGCACCTTCTTCCCAATCCGACAGGAAGTCTGACCAATCATGCACACCATGGTAATCAACGCCAGCAGCAAAGATGTCGGAATTGCGCGCCAGTCCAAGAGCAGTGAGGAACCCTCCGTAAGAACCTCCCCATAAACCGATGCGATGAGAATCGACCATCGGCAAACTCTGAAGATAACGGGCACCGGCAAGAATATCCTTATACTCTGCGGCACCACGCCATACCGTATTTGGCGCAGTACGAAAGTCGTGTCCATACATAATGCCGAGACGATAATTAACCGACAAAACTGTGTACCCCAAGCTTGCTAGATACTCATTTTCGGCATAGGCATAGTGATAATAGTCCAGATAGTTAAAACCCAGAAGCATCTGACGATAAGGGCCGCCGTGCATATAAATTAATCCAGGCCCTGGCTTGGATTGTCCCTTTGGCACAAAAAGCTGCCCATGAATCGTATATCCATCTTCACTTTTGAAGATAACCTGTTTAGGAACAACCAGTTGGGCGGTCGGGAAATCCTTAGGAAGCGCATTCTTTGTAACCAGTTCCCGGCTCCCATTCACAATCCGATAAACCAGCGCAGGAGAAACCGCCGTCGAACCCAGACAAAGGATTGACTTACCATCCCCAGTTTCTACTGGAGTCCATTCGATTGACTCGCCTTTTGTCAGTGCAGCTTGTGGCGAGCCCCCCGCAATACTTACGCTCCACAGATGGCGGCGATCAATATCTTCCTGGTTGGAGGAAAACAATACTTGACGACGGTCGGCGCTGAGCGATACGTCCTCAATATCAAATTCGCCTGGAGTAAGAAGAACAGCGTCACCACCGGCTGCAGCGATGGAATATAGATGGCTCCATCCGTCCTGTTCAGAATCGAACACGATGCGATTGTTAGCCGCGAAATGAAGTGATGTTTGCGCAAAGAGGGGAAGAGAGTCGCGCGAACTCCTGCCACTTTTCCAGATCGATGTTGCCACATATGTCTTTGGGTTCCCGACCCAGAGGCTCCATGTCGGCTCGCGCACTGGAATCAAGGGACGCTTAGCTTCGTAGCCTGGGATACGAATGAAAACGATATATTTCCCGTCCGGCGACCAATGGGGGAACATATCGCGATCCACGGAGGGTGCGACGTAGTGATAAGACTGGACAGTGTCGCCGGCGAGGTCTGCGATCACGATTAAACTGTGGTCTTTTCGGTTCACATCCATCACCAGACGCTGACTGTCCGGCGACCATTGTGGGGTAGAAACATCTCCCTGCAGATCGGTCAGCTGCTTTGCTTTGACCGCGCCGGAAATAGGCGCAATCCATAACACATGCTTAGCGGCCCAGACAGCCCATTTCCCGTTGGGAGAAATTTTGATGTCTTCGCAACCTTCGGACTCGCAACCCATTTCCCCAAGAAGCCGAGGACCACTGTTGCCGTCTTCCATCGCCCATACTTGCTGCAACGGCTGCTTTGGTTCTGTTGTCGGATTGGCAGAATGTCCGGCCGCATTGACTTCCGTCCCACGCGCATAAACAATGGTTCGCCCATCCGGTGTGAGTTGCAAGGAAGCGATGGGCTGACCATTATCTCCTTGGTATCGCGTAACCTGGCGAGGCGTAAAGGACGGGCCAGCAGCGATCCAAACATTTTCCGCCCCTTTTAGGTTCGACACCCAGGCAACGGTGGATCCTTGTCGAGCAGCGGTAAGTTCTAAAGGAAATGGAGAACTCATGACCTGTTCGATGGTGAAGGACTGGGCCCTAAGCCGCGAACATGCGATAACGGTGAAGGCAACGCCAAGGACAGCACAAGCTGCCGTCGAAGTGCAGGAAAAAATTCTTCTTCTGTTCATATGACGCACACCTGGTTTCTAAAATCGGACGCTGAAGTGGAGTAAGTGCCAATGGAAAAGGAACCAGGAAAATGAAATGCAAGCAAGTGCAACCAGTACGTAACCAACCCGCGACAGCCACCAGCGGTTTTCCGTATTCCTCAATTGAAAAACGGCATAGAGAACAACCAGAGTTCCAAGGCTTCCTAGCCAGCCAACAACCTGTATAAGTCGAAAAGCCGGATCCAGATGAGAGGAAAAAAGAGCAAACCCTTTGCCGAACTCCGACAGGATAACTGCCCAGCACAGGAAAAAAATCACATCTAACAAGCAAACAATGTGCAAGCCGATATAGGATCTCCTTTGTGCAGATGTAAGGGCAAGAGGGCGATGATAATGTTTCCGCGCCCAAGCGGCGATTGGCCAGGATATCAAGGCCAGAAAAATAATAATGACAGAGAAAACGATCAGGAACATATTGAATGACTTGCTATTTAGAATAGAGACCCGATCCAGTACTTCGAATGGATAGTCGATGGACGCGCGCATGTCATCGGAATTGCGATGGAATGAAAGCAGGCTTTGTCCGTCAATCGAACGATATGTCAGCGGGGCAATCTCTTTCCATTGTCTGGGTTCTCCGGCAAGCGTCCTGAAGTCATCGGTGATAATTGTGCCATCTGGCTTAGAACTTATAGTCAATTCACCTAATAATCCAGTGAAGCTGGCAATGTTTGTAAACGCGCCGCGGCTCGATCTGTATTGACCAGTTACCAATTTTGCGTCCTGGACGGCATTGGCAACGAAAGGTGCAGGAGGAACAGTATAAGGGAAGTAGCGGTCGAGGAACTGATCCCAGAGAGCATCTCTCGGACTGATTTCTCCCTTACCTGCGCTGTTGTATGAAACAAAAAATCCAAGATTAGCGTCAGGTATCAAATGCAGGTTGCTATGAAAGAAAATAGTATCCCCGCCGTGTCCGATGATCCTGTGACCGTTACGGGATTCCTCATAAAATCCAAGGCACATCCCATTGGTGGCCGGATTTTCTCCATATTCTTGGCGCGTGTGCATCTGGACCACCGTCGCCGGCTGCAGAATGCTCGCGCCGTCGTATTCCCCTTGCTGCAAATGGGCGATCATAAAGTGAGAAATGTCATCGGCTGTAGTGCTAAGACCGCCAGCACCAGTCGGCACCACGAATTCAAAAGGCTGCGGCTTGCCCGAAGCCAACTTGTAGCCTTTAGACATCAGCGGCATTAAATCTGTAGGCAATGGCTCCCTAAAAGTTGAGTGCTGCATATTTAACGGCTGAAAAATATTCTTTTCGATATATTCTTCAAAGGGAACTCCGGAAATGCGTTGAACAATATAACTGGCTAGCGCAGCGCCGTAATTGGAGTAAGCCCCAGTTGTTCCAGGTGGAAAAACGCGCGCTGGAATATGTGTCTTCAGATATTTTCCCAGCGGCTGCATATCTTTTGGATTGTCTACAATCAGGTCCTGGATTGACTCCTCGAATCCAGGCGTATGCGTCATCAGATTGCGCATAGTAATCGGTTGTGGGTAAGTATCAGGAATTTTAAAATCAAGATAATCATTCACATTGCGATCCAGATCGATCTTCCCCTGTTGAACCAGTTGCATGACTGCTGTCCAAGTGAATAACTTGGAAGTCGATCCGACCCGGAAGAGCGTTGCATCGGTTGTGACCGGCTTTCCGGCTTCAACGTCCGAGTAGCCATAGCCCTTCGCATACAGGACCTTGCCATCCTTGACGACAAGTACGACGGCTCCGGCTATGTTCTCTCGCTTGAGTTGCAGTGGCACGACGCCGTCAAGAAATGCGTCTAAATCTTGGGCGGTCATTACCGCTGGCGTAGTGGACACGGGAACAGAAGTGGCGGAGATATTCGACGTGCGCACTGAAGGTGGAACTGCCGAAAGCTTTGCTGAATGCTGATCCTTGGCCTGGAGAGTACTTGACGCAAGTAATGCAAGCATAAAAAACGAAAGAAACATTCGACTATTTAGTTTCACGGCGGTTCCCATCCTTTTCAATTGTGATTCTGCTTGTAAGATCCGTCTTCATCTTCTATCTACGCAGGAATCGCGTTTTTCATTTGTTTCCATCCATGACATATCAATACGCCTTAGTAGTAATCCGGGAATGGCGGCACGGTTGGTTTTGGCAAGGGATGGGCTTTGAGTTGCTCAAGTATTACCTGTACAGCTTTTTCCATCTGCGGATCGCGCCCTGCACGCCAAATTTCTGGATCCATTTCCACTTCAATATCCGGGTCAACTCCGTGGTTTTCGATGCCCCATTTTCCTTCCTTGGTAAAGAAGGCTAGGCTAGGCGCAGTCACCATCCCGCCATCGATCAGTGGTGGATATCCAGTGATTCCTACTTCTCCGCCCCAGGTTCTTTCTCCAATGAGCGTCCCAACGTTGTTATGGTGGAAAAACCACGGGATCAAATCGCCGCCAGAACCCGCGTAGGGGTTGATCAACATGACCTTGGGGCCGAAAATTGCCTCACCGGGCTCGGTTGAAACAGCACCGTTTGGCGTGTACCAGTAATTCCAGACTGTGCGTTGTAAATACTGGATAATATAATCCGCAGCCTGCCCACCACTGTTGAAGCGATCATCTACAATCACTCCCTCCTTGCCAACCTGTGCAAAGAAGTAGCGATTGAAAGAGGTGAAGCCTCCTTCCGCCGTGTTGGGCAAATATACGTAGGCAATTCGTCCATCACTTAGCTGGTCCACTTTATGAATGTTGTCGAAAACCCAATCGCGGTGTCGAAGGGATGTTTCATCGTCGACCGGTACCACAATCGCATCATGTGCGCCCGCGCCATCAGGATTCGGCCCGACCTTCAGTACTACCTGCTGGTTTGCTGTATTGAGAAATAACTTGTAGATATTATCTGTATCGTGCAGTGGACGGCCATTGACGGCCAGCAGGTAATCGCCGCTATTTAGATCGACACCCGGTTCAGTCAACGGTGCCCGCAGATCCGGATTCCAGTTTTCGCCGCTGTAGATTTTTGCAAAGCGATACCGGCCATTTTCGATTTTGTAGTCCGCTCCCAGCAGACCCACATTCACCATGGCTGGACGTGGTATATCTCCTCCGCCTGTGAATGTATGTCCGGTTGAGAGCTTTCCCAGCATTTCTCGAAAGAGGTAGTTAAGATCTTCTCGGCTCATGATGCCGGGAAGATACCGGGCATATTCCTTTTCCGCAGTCTCCAAGTTTAAGCCGACGAAATTGGCTGCGTAGAAATAGTCTCGTTCAATACGCCAGGCTTCGTGATACATCTGGTTCCATTCCTCGCGGGGCACAACCCATACTTGCATGGTGTCCGTATCAAGAAGCCCCTGACCAGGCTTAGCCGGGGCCGAGGTGGAGGCAATGCCCCATTTATCGCGTTCCTGAAAGAGGAACTTTTCGCCATTGAACGAGATGTTTGCTGCCTCAATTCCGGCAAGTAATGGGATTGTGTGTCGATCCTCCAAACTGAATTTGAGAAGCGTAGACTGATGAGTTTCAGGAGAAGTCTGGAGCAAAAACACTTCTCCTGTCTTGCCTGCCTGCAATGCCGTATAGTTGGCTGCGGGGATTGGCAACGCCAATATACGTTGACTGATACGATCAACGTCGATCTGAATGGGGCTGCCATTATCAGATTTCTTCTTGTCAGCTTGCGCTACCTTTGGCTCAGCAGCTGCAGCTACTTTCTCTTCATCGCTCCGCGGAGCCAAAGGTGAAGGAATATCTTTGCGCAATAATGCAACATAGATGCTGCGAGTAACTCGATGAGAATCGCTCGACATGTCCAGGTTGAAGGTGGCTGGCCCAGAATTTGTACTGGCCGTGAAATATAGATATTTGCCATTTTTATCGAAGACGGCATGTTCTGCGTTGCTTAACCCATCCGTTATCTGCATAGCCTTGCCAGATTCCAGCGAATAGACGAACACGGCCCTCATACGGTTTTTAAGTAGTTTTGTGTAAGCAATCCAGCGACTATCCGGCGACCAGGAGGGATCTAGCCCTTGGGAAAAATCGAAATATGTATCCGTGTCCACCCTGACAGGTGTCGGATGATCGAGATCAATGTACCAGACATTCAGTCGCTTGTCGGTATATAGCAGTTTTCGACTATCCGGCGACCACGCAAGCTGGAAGAAATAGGATGACGGCTTGCCTAAGCCGATCGAACGCGCAGGTTCCAATCCATTCTGGTCTTTAATATGGAGCGCATATTCTCCCGACTCGTCTGAGAAGTAGGCAATCGATTTTCCATCTGCCGACCATGCGGGCGAACGATCGGCGACACCAGGGGAGTTCGTGATGTTCCGAATGCTACCTTTTTCGGACGGTACTGTCAGAATCTCACCATTTGCTTCGAACACCGCACGCGCACCGGTTGGCGAGATCCCTGAATTTAGAATATGGTCCGCAACCTTTTCAAAATGAGGGCGCGTTTCCTGAAAATCGCCGGCAATTGTGACATGGACTTCGTGTTGCCGTCCATTCGCTAGATCATAGAGATGTAATGAGCCAAACTGCTCGTACACGATTGCGCCAAATCCGGCCGAAGCAGACATAATATCCATGCCGGAGTTTTCAATGACGCGTGAAACATTTTTTGTGCGTACGTCATAGGCATACAGTGAAATAGGCTCCGTTCGCGCTGAAAGAAAATAGATCTTATCTCCCACCCATAAAGGATTGAAGTCGCTCGCATTTTCATGGGGTACTTTGACGATACTGGAGTCGGCCAAGTTAGCGATCCAGATCTTCGGCGCTAGTCCGCCGTGGTAATGCGCCCAGAACGCGTGCACAAAAGTATCGTCAGCGCCAAAAAAAATCTCTCGAGGTAAAGGAGTGTAAGCCAGGTGGCTGCCATCCATCGAGTAAGACGCTTGATATCCCATCGGTAACGGCAATTGCTTTGGGAAACCGCCGTCTACAGATACCGTATAGAGCTGCTTATACCGTTCTGAATACGTATTACGTAACGACTGAAATAAAATGTTCTTTCCGTCCGGAGTCCAACCCTCAACTATATCCAGTCCAGGATGATACGTGAGCTGACGAGGCTCGCCGCCTTCGGCAGGCATTACATAAACGTTGGGATTCCCGTTATACCTCCCAGTGAAGGCAATCCACTTCCCGTCGGGTGAAAATTTCGGGTTTGATTTGCGACCAGCTCCGCTAGTCAATCGAATCGCTGAGCCACCTTCTCTACTTACGCTCCAGAGATCTCCTGCATATGCAAACACAATCTGGGTGGCATTCAAAGTTGGCTGTTGCATCAGCAGAGGCTGCTCGTTTTGAGCACGCACACCGACCCAGGTGAAGAAGAAAGAAGCCAAACAAAGTAAAATCCTTTTCATAACTGCCCTCAATTAAGATTGGCCGTGTTCGTAAATAAATTGTCATTTCGAGCAAAAGCGAAGAATCCTGAAATGCTCTAAATGTTACTCGGGTATTGCAAACACTGCGGGTTACGGGGAAGTAAACCTAACCACTTGATTTTCCATTGGAATTTCCCTTGTAAGCTTCACTGGCAGACCTTTTTCGTCCGATGGCTTCCACCCCCAACCTTTTCCTTCGACTTCAAACGAGCGCAGGGCATAGGGTAAGCCTTCCGACCCAAGCGGCGAATTCGCATTGGAAATATGGAAGTGCAGGTGAGGTTCGGTGGAGTTCCCCGTGTTCCCGACCAAGCCAAGAACCTGTCCACGATGAACCTTCTCGCCGACTTTCACCCTGATCGAGCCGGGCTGAAGATGTGCGTAGAATGCGAAACATCCGTTGCCAATGTCGAGGATGACGTGGTTGCCGCCAACCGTTTCGAGCGTTATCGGTACGGCGCGCGAATTCAGGCCCGGGACATTCAGAGGAATGCCGTCCTTCACTTCTGTTACCACGCCATCTGCGACTGCCAACGCGTCTGCGCCGAACGCGTAGTAGCTTTTGTTATCTAACTTATCGCCGTGGTAGCTCTTGCCGTCATCGCCTAGTTTCACCCAATCGATAGCGAAGCGCTGAGCAATCACAGCGCGCCCATTGACCGGAATCAATGCGCGGCGGTGTCCGGATGTATTCGATGGACCGTTTCCGGCCAGCCAATGATCGCCGCGCAAAGGTGAAGTAATCACGATAGGCCCAGTGTGAACAGGCAGCGGATTGGTCTCAAGGGTAAGAGCTTCCGGATAATCGCCGATCTTGACGGTCAAACGCTGGCGAATCGCCTCCGGCACAGCGTCTGACCGGTCAACAGTCACCCACATGAAAACGACGGCCTCTGCCCCCGGCGCAATTTTGGATTTTTGCGTGACGCTCTGCCCCGGGCGCACGATCATTCCGTCCAGGGTCGCGCCAGAAAAACTGCCGAGAGATTTCGCAGCCGAATCATTCGGTACCACATTCACTTCCTCAAGCGTGCAGTCCCAGCGGCCCATGTTTACGATGTGCAATTCATACACCAGATTCATTTTGCCGTCCGCTTTGAAAGCAGTTGGGGCGATGGGGACCACCACATCGAGCGGAACGGTAATAGGCCTTTCCTTCGGCCCGGAGCTCGCAGCCGCGGTCGGTGCGGAACCCTGCTCCGCACGCTCGAACGAAAGCAGCTGGGGTGGCGCGTTCGCTTGCGTCCATGTTCCAGTCATTTTCTTTTGATCGGCATTCAAGGCCCCTACATATACACCACCCACCTGCTTCACTTCGAAGCGTACCGTTTGGCCCTGCACCGTTACGGAATCCATCGAAAGTGTGCCCTGGTCGCTGCTGACTTGACCAGCGAACTGGCCCTTCGCCACTTTCGTGATCGTAAGCGCAACGTGAAGTTGATCCTTTCCCGCGCCAAGCACGCCGGTCCAGGAGCCTGCAATGTCAGGCCCGGAAGCGGGCGCCTGAGCGCGAATCTGCGACGGCAAAACTCCAAGCAGAAGGAACGCCATCAAGAACAGGCTGCTCGCCAACGCGAATCGATGAAGGCTAGGCGAACGCCAGCACTGGCGCGAATGCAGCACTCGACCAAACTCGAAACCGAGCGGAGTCGCTAGTGTCCTTCCAGCTTCATTCATTGGCAAAGAAAATCTCCAGAATCAAATTGAGCGCCTATCTGGCCTTCGCGCAGTTCCGCTCAGAATGAAAGGCTTCCTTAGAAATTAAGTTTTAACGCCAGCTGCATAATTCTTGGCGCAACTGCCGTGGTTGTGATCACGCCAAACGTAGGGGAATCCAGATCCATGCCCGGATCGCTGAATTGTGGCGCATTGAAGGCGTTGAACAGTTCCGTGCGAAATTCGGCATTGGCCCGTCGATCGCGCACGCTGAAGGAAAACGTCTTCGCCAGGGCGAAATCCACGTTGTTTTGCGCTGGTCCGCGGATCAGCCCCGGCTTGGAATTACCGAAGTTAGTGGCGATCGCGGGGCAGCTCCCATCCGGCAACGGGTTGGCACATGTTCCCGCAGGTTCTTTCCCGCCAATGACTGGATACGTCGATGTAAAGCAGCTCCTGTTAAAGTAATTATTCAGCTTGCCAGTCACAGACCCACGCGTGCCGAGCTGAGAGCTGGAGCAATTCGGCGTGAGCTCAGCAAAGTCCTGATCGGTGCCGTTAATACCGAAAGCATTAGTGGCATTCGTATTCTCGGCGAAAAGAGAGTGCCCGGACTGGATGGTAATCACACCGTTCGCCGCCCAGCCTCCTAAAGCTTCACCCGCCAGAGACGTAGGACGGAAATGCGTCGGGATCTGGTAGACAAAGTTCGCTACCAGCCGGTTTGGGCGGTTGAAATAGTCCGGCCCGTAGTCCGCTCTGGAATTGTTCTGGTTACCTGCTCTGGTGCCGCCATTCGGGCCAACCGAGGCCTCCAGCGTGTCGGATAGACTGCGAGACCAGGTATAAGCAACCTGTACTTCTGAACCGTTCTCGAAGCGCTTCGTAAAATTCGCCAGCAGGGCATGGTACCAGGAAGAACCGGTCGATTCGATCTGCTGGAAAACGCTTTGGCCAAACCCCTCGATGGGGAGCCGCAAGGGAATATTTGCGACCGTGTTGTCAATTTGCCCGCGAATAGGATTGGCTGTGCTGGCAGACAGTGCCTGGTCAGGCAGGCGTGTAATCAGAATATGCTGACCGCGCGTACCCAGATATCCCACCTCCAGCACAGTGTTTCGGGCCAGCTCCGCCTGCGCATTGAGGCTGAAATGTTGAATCACCGCAGGACGGAAGTTGTTCGCGTAGGTGAACAGACTCAGCGCTGTGGTGGGTGAGTACGGCGTAAAGAAAGGAAAGGTGTTGCCCGAGAATGGCGCAAATGGCGCTGCCCAGCTTGCCGCCGCATTGCTTCCACCGACCAATTCGCGGAGCTCACCATATGGAGGATTGAGCACCAACTGAAGATTCGGTTGACCCGTTGGCGTTTCATGATATACGCCATAGCCTCCGCGCAGCACCACGCGTCCAGTGTCCGGCAACTGCCAGGCAAAACCAACCCGCGGATTGAGCGTGTTTTGACCGTCACCCGCAATCGCCAGCTTGCTCGGCGACCGCGTCACGCCTTGCGGCGGGGTAGCCGGGTAGTTCGAGCCAACTACAAAACCCGCCAGCGAGCCGCCTGCCGGTGGATTTGGATCCGCGTGAGTGATGTCGAAGTTCGAGGTCCGGCCCAGCGCATCCGAGATGTCTCCGATCCGCTCATACCGAAAACCCAGGTTCAGAGTCAAGCGTGGAGTGACCTTGTAGTCATCCTGCGCATACCCGTGGTAGTCGAGGGTGCGCCACTTCCGCGAGTCTTCATTTGGAAAATCGATCGAAAGATACATATTGCTGAACGGGGTCCCATTCTGCGCCGCGCTCTGACCCAGCAGTGCATCCGGATAGGTGCCGAAGATCATGCCAGCTAGATACTGAAGGGAAACCAGGTTGTATTGATTGCGGGTCACGCCACCGCCGAAACGGAAGGCATGATTTCCATGCGTCCATGACACCGTATCCTGGAACACATAGGTATTGAGTGCAAGCTTCACGGTCTGCCCGTTTCCACCGAGCGTTATGCCCCCGAGAAAATTAATTTCTGGCAGGGTGTCGAAAGACGGCACCGGCACGCCGATATCGGAATACTTGAATGCTTCCTGCTGGCTGGTGTCCACCCAGACGCGGTGGTAACCGACCTCCGCCTGGTTCAGCAAATTCGGAGTGAAGATGTGATTATTGGTGATTGACAGGTTGCGGAAATGATTTGGCTCTTCCAGCGGAAACCCCGGGACAGCTGAGCCACCGAGATTGGGTCCTGGAAATGTGTATGCCTGCTGGCTGTTGGCAAAGAAGAACCGCACCTGCCACTGGGTCGCAGCGGACTGGTCCCAGTCGCCATTCGTCATGAACTGGTCTTCATTGAAGTGGCAGGCGCTGCTGATGGTGCTGACTCCCTGGCCGGCAAACGGCAACGTAGTGTCGATGCGCTGCGGCGTGGGGATAATATATTGCCCGTTGGGAAGCTTCAGGTTAAACAGGGCCAGCGCCTGCGGCGCAATATTCGAACCATCCGGAAGCACAGTGGCACCCCCGGGGATACCATTTTCCTGGGTAAATGTCGGCTGTCCGGCAAAAAGCGCGCCGAGGGCGGCGGCGGAACGGTCATTGGTCAGCGGCGGCTCGTTGAGCGCTACCGAACACTGCGGATCTAACCCATTGAGCTGGCGGGTGGACTGGTAAGAAGTAAAGAGAAACACTTTGTCTTTTTTGATTGGGCCACCAAACGTCATTCCAGGCTGGTTCTGCCGGAGAACGGCGCGCGGCTGGCCTTGCCGCTTGCGAAAGAAATCATTGGCATTGAGATCTTCGTTGCGGAAAAACTCCCATATCGAACCGTGAAACTGATTGCTGCCAGTCTTGGTGACCAGGTTGACGTTAGCACCAGCGTTCCGGCCAAACGAGGCATCGTACTGGCTGGTCTGGACCTTGAACTCCGCAATCGTGTCCGGGTTGGGTATGGCGACGCCGCCAGTAAAAGATCCGCTGCCACCCAGGTTGTCGATTTCGACTCCATCCATCTGAAAATTGTTTTCCTGAAAATTGGTGCCGGCAGCTACCGGGGAGTCTGTGGCAGCACCGCCATTACCGCCGCCTCCGCGTCCGAATTCAGCGGCGTTCGTCACCTCAGACGCAACGCCTGGCGATAGCGTGATGATCTGCGTGTAGTTGCGAACCGCCAAGGGAAGACTGCGCACCATCTCCCCAGTAACGACGGACCCCAACGTGCTGGATTCTGTCTGCAATAGCTGGCCTGTCGCCTGCACCTTCACCGTCGGCCTGGTCGCGCCAACCGTAAGCCTGGCATTGATCGTCGTGATCTGCGTTACGTTGACGACGATACTAGGGAAGTCCAGCGTGGTGAAACCCGCTTTTGTAACCTCCAACTTATACCGACCAGGCTGCAATAGCTGGATCGAGTATTCGCCGCCAGAACCTGACGAGATCTGGCGGGTCAGGCCGGTTGCCAGGCTCGTGACAGTAATGGAAGCTTCGGGAACGAATGCGCCGGCTGGGTCGCGGACTACTCCTGAAATGGCGCCCGTACCGGAAATCTGACCAAAGAGCGTCGGGACGAGCACCGCCATGGCAAGCAGAACGGGCAGGATCCCGAAAAAACGTGAAAGTCGCCTTGAAATCATCGAAAGCCTCCGAAAGAACTGCAAGCGTGATGCTCTTGGGCTGATTGGGTTAAAAATACAGAAACGAACGTTACACCCACTAGTGCGTTTCGATAAGAGTCTGGACATTCCTCCCAGACTTGTCAATAGAAAAGTTCGGACGTCTTTATTTTTATTGTCAAGATCAGTTTTCATGCTTGCATTTTGAATATGCAACTTACGTTTCATGCTTTCCATCCACCATCCAACATGAATACTTGACAGCCGCGCCCTATTGCGGGATTCTTCGTGATAGCCATGACCCGAATCCGCCAATCGACCGTAGCGCCCGAATATAGAGACACGCTCGCCAACCGGATTGCGAAATTAAGCCTGAAGCGGCAGGAAGTCATCCGGCCTGTCCTTGAAAATCCGCGGGAGTTTGTCCTGTTAAGCGTCCGCAGCATGGCAACACGGCTCGGCAGCGACCCCGCAACTATCGTGCGCATCGTCCGAAGAATGAGCTTCGAAAGCTATAAATCCTTTCAACACTACCTCCACACTCTGTCGATGGCGAAAGCAACTCCGCTCGACAACATGCGCTCCAGTACGAAAGACACCAGTATTTCCGGACAGATACGAGAATCTCTCGATCAGGACAGCCGAAACCTGCTTTCCCTGCGTAACAGCCTGGACGTTGACAAACTGGCAGCGCTGGCCCCAAAAATTTATGGGGCACGGAGGATCTTGCTATTCGGGGGCGATCTGGCGGGGAGCCTTATAGATTATCTTCATTACCATTTGCTAATGCTTGACCTGCCGGTTCTGGCAGCAACATCTTCAGGACATGCAGCCTATATTGGTTTGTCCGCAACGCCAAAGGACCTAATCCTGGGAATCAGTTTTCGGCGGGGCCTGCGGCAGACGATCGAAGGAATGCAGCGGGCCAAGAAGAATGGCGCATATTGCGTAGGGATATCCGATACATACCTTTCTCCCATTGTCCGATTTTCGGATGAGGTTTTTCTGGCATCGGTGGAAGTGCATTCCTTTGGGGCCTCCTACGCAGCTCCGGTCGCGCTCCTCAACACAGTTCTGGTGGCCTGCGCCAGCTATAAGCGCCCACGGACACTAACACTCATGCGCCAGGCGGAAGAAGAGCAAAGATACGGATTCCGCTGGTTCGATGAATAAACGGCGAAATAAAATTCTAGGTTTACAGGCGTAAATAATTTCACGCCATTATTGTTTCATTCTCAATTTTCCGGCTAATTGCAATATACCCCTAATATATCTTGACGCATCTGCTGCTGCCGGGGTAACTTTCGTATTTAGTCTCAGCATATATTTCATAATTATGATTATTATGAAACATTGGTTTCAGTTCGAGAATTATGCAATCCGGAGAAATTATGAAGATCGCAGCGATTCATGCACGCGAAGTTAGCATGCAGTTGGTAGCTCCTTTTGAAACGAGCTTTGGCGTTACCTACAATCGGCGCATCCTGCTTCTAGAGCTTAACGGGGAGGATGGCAGCAGCGGCTGGGGTGAAGTGACAGCCGGCGAAGGTCCTTTTTACAACCCTGAGACAACAGATACGGCGTGGATTGTACTTCGGGATTTTCTTGTACCTTTGCTCCTGGGCAAGACTATCGGAAGTGCGGAGGCTGCTCTGCGCGCGATGGAACCCGTGCGTGGACATGAAATGGCAAAGGCTGCCCTGGAGACTGCTGTGTGGGATGCCTTGGCCAAGCGCCAATCAATGAGCCTAAGCAAACTGCTCGGGGGCACGCAGACTGAAATTCCTTGCGGCGTTTCTCTGGGAATTCATCATGATACGGGTAAGCTGCTTGACAGAATAGGTCAGGAGTTGGCTGCTGGATATCAGCGGGTGAAATTGAAAATCAAGCCAGGTAGAGATATAGAGGTTGTCAGCGCTGTACGGGAAAAATATCCGGACATTGCTCTTACCGTGGACGCAAATTCGGCGTACAGGCTTGCAGATATATCGTTGCTCAAGCAGTTGGACGCATTCAACCTTACGTACATTGAGCAGCCCCTTGAATGGAATGAAATTTACCAACATGCGACATTGCAACGCCAACTGAGAACACCTATATGCCTGGATGAATGTATTCATAATCTACGAGATGCTGAGGCTGCGATTGAGTTGGGTGCGTGCAAAGTGATCAACATCAAGCTGGGCCGCGTATCCGGGCATACCGAAGCTCGCAAAATCCAAGCCTATTGCCTGGAACATGATGTCCCGGTTTGGTGTGGCGGAATGCTGGAATCTGGAATCGGCCGCGCCCATAACATCGCAATGTCTTCATTGCCGGGTTTCGTGCTACCGGGAGATGTTTCCGCCAGCAAGCGTTATTGGGAAGAAGACATTGTTGTGCCGGCTGTAGATGTCAGCGCAGCGGGTACGATTCTGGTGCGAGATTCCCCTGGCATCGGTTTTGACGTGAATAAGAAGCGGATCGAGAAGTTGACTGTCCGCGAGGAAAGCTGGAAGGCCGTTCAATCTGTCAGCGGAGTTCCGGTGGGCACAATCTAAGGAATCAAGAAATACCTCTCTACCCTACCTTTACTCGCCAAAGGAAAAGAAAATGACCAGAAGATTTTTACGATCTAGCTCAATTTTCGCATTTATGTTACTTCTTGCATCCGGGCTTCGTGCTGCATCGAAGCAACAAGATCTACCTTCGCTTGATAGTTATATTGAAACCACGATGAAGGACTGGCATGTCCCCGGAGTGGCTGTCGGTATCGTGCAAGGGAATGCTCCGGTGTATTTGAAGGGGTTTGGCGTCCGCAACATCAAGACGGGTCAACCAGTCACTGCCGATACGTTGTTCGACATCGGTTCGTGCACCAAGGCATTTACTTCTGCTTCGGTTGCAATGCTGGTCGACGAAGGAAAAATGAACTGGGACGACAAGGTGGACAAATCCATCCCTTTCTTTCATCTTTATGACCCACTTGCGGACGAAAATGTGACTTTGCGTGACCTCTTAACACATCGTACCGGCTTACCCGGGGTAGATCTGATTTGGTATGGAGCACCCATTTCCAGGGAAGAGATTGTGCGAAGGCTTGCCTATGTTCACCCAAGCGAGGGATTCCGCACAACGTTCCAGTACCAGAACGCCATGTATGTAACGCTCGGCTATGCCGTGGGCCAAGTATCTGGGGGTACATGGGATGATTTTGTAAAGCAGCGCATCTTCAAACCATTGGGGATGAACGAGTCAGATACCAGTGCGATCGATGTTCAAAAATCGCCTGATTATGCCAGCCCTCACATGTCTCGCAATGGAAAAGTTGAAGTGATTCCCTGGAAAAACATCGACAATGCCGGGCCTGCAGGATCCATCAATTCAAGCGTCCGCGATATGGCTGATTGGATATCTCTGCAATTGAATGATGGAGTCTTCAAAGGGAACCGCCTGATCTCGTCGAAAAACGTACAGGAGATGCACAGGCCCCAGATTGTAATTCCACCCGGAGAGATTCCAACTGTATTTTTTCCGGATTCTATGCAACTTAGCTATGGACTTGGCTGGTTCATTCAGGACTATCGTGGACACCAACTTATCCTTCACCCAGGAGACATTGATGGGTTCTCAGCGCTGACCGTGCTTATCCCGGAAATACATACAGGATATGAAGTATTGATCAATCTTGGAGGTGGGTCATATCGACAGATGCTGGGATATCACATTGCAGATATGCTGTTGCATCTACCAGAAAAGGATTGGAGCGCATCATTCAAAGCAAGTGATGTCAAGATGGCAGAAGAAGAAAAAGCGCAGCTTGCGTCCTGGGAGTCCAAAAGGAACCCCAATACACATCCATCTCACGATTTAAACGCCTATGCGGGGACTTTTTACAATCCAGTTTACGGGGACGCTAACATTCTGTCAGAAAATGGACACCTCGCTCTTCGTTTTCATGACACAACGTCGCCGCTAAATTATTTCCAATACGATACGTTTTTGGCTCACCTCGACCCAGGCGAGGGTGAACCCACGCGATTAATGTTCTCTCAGGATGAGGCTGGAAATATCTCTGAATTTGTACTGGCGGGGATCCACTTCCGCCGCAGCAAAAAATAACCTCTGCACATCATGGAGCACTCCAGTCAGAACATCCTGTACGGAGAGGCATAATGGAACTCACTAATCGCCAGCGTAGCCTGCCGGACAATCCGAGCCTCTCCGGACAGATTCTCACTTTTATCGGACTTGTAATCCTGTTCAGTAGCTTGCCCTATTCCCTCATCATCCATACTGGACACCTTGCTGTAGGGAACGGCACAATTGTTGCTCTACTAATGTGGTGCCCGGCGCTGGCCGCGTTTTCTGCATGTCGACTTTTCCGAATCGATATCGCCACACTTGGATGGAAATGGCGTCCCATTCGCTATGAAGTATGGGCATATATATTGCCGGTTTTGTACACCATTCCAGTGTACGCAGCCACCTGGCTGTTCGTTGCCGGCTCATTCGATTTTTCTACATTTGCGGCACAACTGGGTGCGGCATTTGGATTTCCCCATTGGCCACGCATGGCTACTTTATTGCTGGCGCTGCCGACCTATGCTTCATTCGGCGTTCTCTCTGGATTGGCCAGAACGTTGGGAGAAGAAATTGGCTGGCGGGGTTTTCTTTTGCCTCGACTGGTGCAGCGTCTAGGGTTCACTCGTGGTTGCATTTTGAGTGGTTGCATTTGGGCCGCATGGCACTATCCGGCGCTCTTGCTTGCTGATTACAACTCGGGCACGCCACGATTTTACGCATTAAGCTGCTTTACTCTAATGGTAATCGGAGCAGCATTTGTTTTCGGCTGGTTCCGCCTAAAGTCGGGCAGTATATGGCCAGCTGCCATGCTACATGCAAGTCATAATCTTTTTATTCAGGCAATCTTCGATCGCATCACAAATCCATCTGGAAAGGCGCTGTACATAACAACAGAATTTGGCGCGGGATTAGTGCTAACTGTTGGCGTCTGTGCATTCTACTTCTGGACTAGGCGCAAAGAGGTCGAAGAGGCGCCATCCTCACAGCTTGCTTAACTGGGAAAGTCCATAAGAATTTCATTGCTAGCATTTAGGAGCGAGCAAGAAGAATTGATTTAACTTTCCTGCCGCTCTAGCAAGTAGACCCCACTCCCATTCTCAATTCTGAATCCTGCTACCAAGAATCCTCTTGAAAATTTTTCCTGAAATTCAACCTTGAGCCTGGACTGTACTTCGGCGGCATGAGGCGACCCTGACTTTTGCCACGTCTTCATTTCAGCAGGCACAACAATTTGGATTGAGTCCGGCGCAGGCGCAGGGACATTCCCTGCGAGCGCGCTGTCAACACGAGACGAAGAAAGCCACCACTCCGCAACCAGCCGATCTGTGGGAAGGCCATTATGCAGTGGGCTTGGCGTTACTCCGTAGAGATTTGGGTAGAAACGTCGCATTACAGCGCCAAGACGCACGACATTGAAATTCGCATTGCGAATGACTAGCGGATCGAAGGTCCATTCTATCAACGATATCCGCATTGCAAGCGCCAGCTCACGCTGTTTCAGTTTCAGCTGAAGTCCCAAGCCGCGTCCCTGGTATGCAGGAGCAACGCCGACGATATGCGAATGGAGGTATTGCAACTCACCACGAAACGCCGGAAAGGCGAAAGCAAACCCTACAGCCTTCTCGCCGTCCTTTGCAAGAAGAACGTGACCTCCAATCTTATTCGCAACGAGGAGTATGGCTGGAGGAGTCAAATCTTCATCTGTATCGTTCCATATCTCGCGTTGTAAATTCACGCATTGATGAATTTCTTGGAGTGTAGTGCAAACCTCAACTGAGATCTGCGTATGACGTGCCTGGGATTCTATAAAATTCAAGAATATATTACCTCATCAAATATAAATTGAAATTGGAAACAACTTATTTAACCGCCAGAAAGAAATTTGATTGCGCTGATTACATGTAACTATTCCAAAGTTTTGCGGTTCTGCTCAGAAATTTCTGCTGCAATCGGACCCGGAAACCTACGAAAAAATAAATACAAAGGAATTCCAGCTAAAATCATCGCAATTCCTAAACAAGCGTGGATGGGATCGTTCAAAATAGTACTGATGGAGACTCCTATGGCGGCGAGTACAAACAAGAGCGGCACCCATGGATAAACCGGCACACGAAAGCTGCGGTCTAAATGGGGCTCGCGAATGCGTAGCACGATGACGGCAGCCACGGTTAGTCCGTAGAAAATCCATGCGGTGAAAATTACATAGGTAAAAAGCTGCTGAAATGTCCCCGTCAGCGTAAGCAGCGAGGCCCATACGCCCTGAGTTAGAATCGCCAGAGCCGGTGTATGGAAGCGTCGGCTTGTTCGGGCGAGGTGCGGAAAAAATATACCGTCGCGAGCCATGGCATAATATACCCGCGGTCCGGTTAAAATCATACCGTTCATGGATCCTAGTACAGCAGTCAGAATTAGGATTGAGATCAGTGCTGTTGTACCGGCGCCATACGCAGCTTGAACCGCGGTAGCAGCTGCATGGTCTGTTCCTCGAACTTCGAGAGGGGTCAGAACCGAATAATAGGCGACGTTTAATAGAAGATAGGTGCCGACACAGATCAGCGTTCCCCAAAACAAGCTCTGAGGCAAATCCATCTTGGCAGACCGGAACTCTCCGGCTGTAAAAGAAACTACATGCCAGCCCTCATATGCCCATAGCACCGCTACCAATGCTGCGCCAAATGAAAGTAAAGGATGCGACGTTGCCTTCGCGGAATAAAAGCTGGATTTCAGTAGATGGATGTGCCCGCGCCAGAGCAAGAGCACGAAAAGTAAACCCAGCCCGAATAATTTGCTAACCGTGCTTACATTCTGTACCAATTTGCCCATACGAAGTCCAAGACAATTCACTCCGGTCAGCAGTAGGATGCCGATAATGGCTGTGGCTTTTTGTCCGCCAGCGGAAAGAGGAAACAGGCGCGAAAGGTAAAGGCTGAAGCCGACCGCCAGTGTAGCAATACTGCCGGTCTGGATCATAGATAAGAGTCCCCAGCCATAGAGGAAAGCTAGCGGGCGGCCAAAAGCGTGCCGCAAGTACACATAGAGTCCGCCCGCCCCGGGATATAGGGACCCCAGTTCGCCCAAAGATAGTGCTCCAAACATACTGAGCAGGCCGCCGATCGTCCATACCAGCAATACGGCGCCCAAAGAATGCAACTGGACTGCAATTGGGCCTGGGACGAGAAAAATCCCCGATCCAATCACTGTCCCAACAACCAGAGCGATACCGTCTGAGCGACCCAGCTCACGAACAAGGCCTGTTCTGCTGTCAGGCACAAGTGAATCAGACGCTATATCAACAGGATCCATACTTTCGCTCCTCCGCTCTTCGTATGGGGATTGAATGCGCCCTTGCAGGTGCAATTTTATTATTGCGATTGACGAAAACAATCGACTCAGTGCTAGAAGCCCCTTGGCGATACCGTTTCGGAAAACCAGAAAGCGCTGGCCGATAAAAAGTTAGCGATCGGATTTGCGACCATATCCGCTATGCATACGGATCATCTCCTGCGAGCTGACCAAAATCAGAGCACTGTAATTTCTCAATATTTTAAGTTTGAAACGTTTGTTGATATTGCATTCGCTCCTATTAAATAATAGGGATTATATACAACAAAATTATACAAATGGAAATTCATATTGACGCATGTAACAATCGTTGCTATCTTTTCACTTACCCTTCGTAAAATATCCAGGGTGTTTTATTCATTGAGTCCATGCAGTGCTCTTGCAGAGCAGGCATACCCTTGACTAGATTTCATAGTGCATCAAAAGTTTGACAGAGGAGTCTATGAATCGTAGAGGAAATCTTGTTGCAGGGCTTCGAATTTCGAGGGTAGATCGTCGGACTGTGCCCACCAGAACCTACCTGCGGCGTTCATATCAGCACAGTTTGCTGTCGATTTTTATCTTTTTGTTTTTCCTACTGACGCTGTCCAGCTCCGCTCAAACAGATGTCGCGTCGCCTGCTGATCATAAGACCCCAGCCAAACCAATCTACGACGTTGTAATCCGCAACGGCCGCGTTCTGGACGGAGCGGGCAATCCCTGGATCCACGCGGATGTCGCCATTTCCAATGGGCACTTTGTCAAAATCGGACATATTGTAGGCAAAGGGAAGCGAGAGATTGACGCTACAGGTGACTACGTCTCTCCCGGCTGGATTGACATGATGGACCAATCCGGTGAGGTGCTCCTCAAAAATGGTCTTGCTGATAATAAGCTGCGTGAGGGCGTGACTACTGCTATTGCTGGCGAAGGCGGTACACCGGTAGCAGCAGAAGACATTCAGAAATATTTTGCTCAGTTGGAACGACAAGGAATTAGCCTGAATTTTGGCAGCTATTTTAGTGAAACGCAGGCACGCGTTGCCGTGCTGGGTTATGCAGACCGTAAGCCCACGCCCGCAGAACTAGACCGGATGAAGGCCATCATGGCCACCGCCATGAAAAATGGCGCTATGGGAATGACCACGGCGCTCATCTATCCTCCGTCCAGCTTTGCAGCCACCGATGAGCTAGTTGCAATGGCTACTGTAGCAGGACAATATGGTGGCATATACGCAAGCCATATGCGCGATGAAGGTAAAGGCGTTTTGCAAGCGGTCGATGAACTGATTGAGATCGCAGACAAGGGTCATTTGCCCGCAGAAATTTTTCATCTTAAGGTAGCCTATCAGCCGGACTGGGGAACAGTGATGCCTGAAATAGGCGAGCACGTTGCTGCCGCGCGAGCTCGAGGTGTGGAAGTTGCTGGGGATCTTTATGTCTATACGGCTGGCGGTACCGGACTGGAGGCCACGGTTCCCTCCTGGGCTCAAGAGGGAGGAGACGATGCAATGAAGAAACGCCTCAGTGATCCCGCCATCCGCGCCCGCCTCAAACGTGAACAGAAAACGGGTTCTCCGGGCTGGTGGAATATTATTGATGCCTCCGGTGGCTGGAATAACATAGTTTTGGTGAATGCGGCCAATCCTGCAAACGCAAAATACAACGGTAAGACGATGACAGAAGTAGCCAAAGAGATGGGAACTGATCCTGCCGATGCGGCTTTCGATTTAGTGGAGCAGGGCCAATCACGCGTTCTCGCGATCTATCACATGATGAGTGAACAGGATATCGATACTGCGTTGCGTTTTCCCTGGACCAGCATCGGAAGCGATGCCGGCAGCTCTGAGATTGCCGGGGGTGATGACGCCCTCGGCCTTCCACATCCTCGCTCTTACGGAAATTTTCCCCGAGTGATTGCTCGCTATGTGCGGGAAGAACATATCCTCACACTAGAAGACGCCATTCGCAAAATGACTTCGTGGCCGGCCGAACGGATGCGGCTGAACGGACGCGGAGTCATCCGACAGGGAGGTTGGGCGGACGTTACAGTCTTCAATTACGACAAGCTCCAGGATCGCTCAACGTATGCTCATCCCGACGTATATCCCAGTGGAATCGACTATGTACTAGTGAATGGACGGGTGGTCATTGATCGCGGGAAACATACGGGCGCGAGGCCGGGAATGGTGCTCTATGGGCCTGGCCGAGTATCTGCACCGGCTCAAATCCCGAATGCTGTTGCAACCCAGTAGAAATTCAGCGTTCATTCCGTCTCGGAGTAGTATGAAAGTCAAAAAACATATGACTTCAGCAAAGCTCCTGCTCGTCAGTGTAGCGTTGACTGGGAGTGGCTCATTGATCGCCCTGTCACCAAGTGCAAATGGAACCAGAAACAGTCAAAAATCACATCGCGTAGAAAAACTCAATCCGCTAGGAATAGCACCGCAGCCCTTGCAGGTGCCCGCGGAATGGAAGGGCCTGATTGGAAAGTACGGCCCAGACAACAACGTTATTTACGTTCTCGAAAACGACGGACAACTGAACATCCAGGTGAAATCATCTGAAGCTGACCCGCTGAAGCAGATTTCTGTGAACATTTTTCGTTCCCCGGCTCACGGACCCTATAAAGGAGAAACAGCAGCATTTATACGCGGCACCCGTGACCATGCCACAGCGGTAATAATTGACGGCGCGGTCTTCCCGCGACGTTCACCCCGGCTAGATGGAGAAGTATTTCAACCCCTCTCGTCCAAAGCGGTGGCTGAGTTGAGACGCAACGCACTGGCGGCCCATCCGCCCGTTCAAACCGGGGAATTCCTACCCGCCGACCTTGTGGATGTGAGGATGTACGATCCAACTATCCGTCTGGATATCCGCTACGCAACCAGCCATAATTTTCTTGGCGCGCCTGTATATCGGCAGGCGCGTGCATTTCTTCAGCGGCCAGCAGCGGAGGCACTGGCCCGCGCCTCCAAAAAACTCCATCCCTTTGGCTATGGATTGCTGATTCATGACGCCTACCGTCCATGGTATGTAACTAAGATGTTTTGGGATGCAACGCCTGACAACCAAAAAATATTTGTGGCGAATCCTGCTGAGGGCTCTCGCCATAACCGCGGATGTGCGGTCGATCTAACGCTTTACGATTTAAATATGGGCAAGTCAGTCGAAATGACTGGGCATTATGACGAGATGTCGGAGCGTTCCTATGCTTTATATTCCGGCGGCACATCTCTGGAGCGATGGCGCCGCGACTTGCTACGCAAGGCAATGGAGTCGGAAGGGTTCACGGTTTATCCATTTGAATGGTGGCACTTCGATTACCAGAATTGGAAAAAATACCCGATTCTGAATCTGACCTTTGAGCAGTTGAGCCATTTAGCATCAGAAATACCACAAACACATCAAAGGCCAGCGATCCAAAAACGATTGCCTGCTAGAGGTTTTGATACGAAAAAAGGCAATTTATAGGAACTCTGTATATGCAGCCGTCGTCATAAAGTCCTGAAACTCGCCACTGCTGAATTCGACAAGTAACTTAGCGGCATGCTTGTACTTTGACGAGGCAAAGGCCTTGGTGCCTTGTGATTCCTCTGTGCGTTCGAGAATAAGCTGTAGTTCCTCCTCAATCATTGCGAGTGTCACGCTGCGTCCATCATCGAGGTTTGCCCCGTGACGAACCCACTGCCAGAGTTGCGCACGAGAAATTTCCGCCGTGGCTGCGTCCTCCATCAAATTGGAGATAGGCACGCAGCCGTTCCCGCGCAGCCATGATTCGATGTATTGCAATGCGACATAGACGTTACGCTGAAGGCCTTCTTGAGTGATTCGGCCCTGCGGCAATTCGAGCAGTTTTTTTTCGGTGATTGTTAATTGAGTTGCTGTTGGCGGCTGAATCTGGTTTTTTTTCTTCATTGATTCGTCAAACACGGATCGGGCAACCTGAACAAGTCCAGGATGTGCAACCCATGTTCCATCATGGCCCGCCGACACCTCTCGCATTTTGTCCTGACGCACGCGCTCCATTGCTTCCTGGTTCGCCTGCTCATTGTTCCGAATCGGAATCTGCGCTGCCATTCCTCCCATCGCATGAATCGCACGCTTATGGCAGGTATGGATCAGGAGCTCAACATACGCTTGAAGGAACGGTTGGTTCATTGTTATTTCGCCGCGATCGGGCAGCACATATCCTGGGCAGTTTCGGAATTTCTTAATGAAGCTGAAGATATAATCCCACCGGCCACAGTTCAGCCCCGCAGAATGGTCGCGCAATTCATAGAGGATCTCATCCATTTCGAATGCTGCAGGAATTGTCTCTATAAGAACCGTTGCTTTGATTGTTGCTTTCGGAAGCCCGGCATATTCCTGAGCGAAGAGGAACACGTCATTCCACAAGCGCGCCTCCAGGTGTCCCTCCAGTTTCGGCAAATAAAAATATGGCGCGGTATTTCTTTGCTGAAGAACACGAAAGTTATGAAAAAAATACAACCCAAAGTCAAAGAGCGAGGCTGAAATAGGAGCTCCGGCGATCAGAAAGTGCTTTTCAACCATGTGCCATCCCCGTGGACGCACGAAGAGCACGGCGGGATTAGGTCCGAGCTGATAGAGTTTCCCTTCCGGTGAACGATATGCGATTGTGCGCCGGTTTGCATCCCGAAGATTTTTCTGGCCTTCAATGCAGTTGTTCCAGGTCGGCGCATTGGAATCTTCAAAGTCCGCCATAAAGACATTCGCCCCAGAGTTTAAGGCATTGATTACAGTCTTCCGCTCTGGCGGCCCGGTAATTTCTACCCTGCGGTCGCATAGATCTTCTGGAATTGGTGCCACAATCCACTGCTCACGGCGAATCTGTGCCGTCTCAGAAAGAAACGTAGGCAGTACACCTTGATCGAATTGCTCTTGTCGACGCTTACGATGATTGAGAAGGTTCAATCTCATGGCTTCGAATTTTAAGTCCAACGCATGCAGGAAATTCACCGCTTCTGGTGTCAGAATCTCGCGCTCTGAGTCCAGAACGGCGTTAGGAGATTCATCGATCTTAATGACAGTACTCATTTTTTCCCTCTTCCGAATATTTTGTTGCCGCTATGTAGCGAATCAATCCCCAACCCGGACACATTGAATTACACGTTGGATAGAACTGCATTTTGTCCGCCATCAAACTGATCTTCCTCTGTGGAACCGGGAAGGGCGCGGATGGAAGTCTTGCCAGCAGCGATTGTGTTTGCAATCTCGTCGAAGTAGCCGGTCCCGACGAACCGTTGATGTTTGACAGCACTGTAGCCAAACTTGTCGGCCATTTCAAATTCACGTTGCTGTAGTTTGGAATACGCGGACATGCCGGATCGCGCATACTCATGGGCAAGTTCAAAAATTGAGAGATTCAAGGCATGGAAACCTGCCAGAGTAACAAATTGGAAACGATAGCCCATATCACCAAGCCGACGCTGAAACTGTGCAATGTCCGATTCACCTAATTTACCTCTCCAGTGAAACGAGGGCGAGCAGTTGTAAGCCAGCAGCTTACCGGGGAATTGGCGGTGAATCGCGGTCGCAAAGCGATCAGCCTCTTCAACATTAGGCTCCGATGTCTCACACCAGATCATGTCTGCATATGGCGCATAGGCAAGGCCGCGCGCAATGGCGGCGTCGAGTCCGCCACGCAAGGCAAAGAAACCTTCGACCGTCCGCTCTCCGGTAAGAAATGGCTGATCAGCAGGATCGCAATCGCTGGTAATCAGCTGTGCTCCATTTGCATCTGTGCGTGCGATCAAGACTGTGGGCACATCCAAGATGTCTGCTGCAAGGCGCGCTGCAACTAGTTTTTGCACAGCCTCCCGGGTCGGTACGAGGACTTTCCCTCCCATATGCCCACATTTTTTTGCAGAAGATAGCTGGTCTTCAAAGTGAACCGCCGCTGCGCCGGCTTCAATCATGCCCGTCATCAACTCAAAGGCATTGAGTACGCCGCCGAAGCCGGCCTCTGCGTCTGCAATTATGGGCAGCATCCAATCGATGCTGGCCTGACCTTCCCCGTGTGCAATCTGATCTGCCCGTTTCAAGGCATTGTTGACTGCTCGTACCACGCTTGGGACGCTGTTGGCCGGATATAGGCTCTGGTCCGGATACATCTGCCCTGCGAGGTTGGCGTCGGCAGCAACCTGCCAGCCACTTAGATATATAGCCTTTAGCCCTGCTTGCGCCATCTGTACAGCCTGGTTTCCCGTCAACGCGCCAAGCGCTGCAACATATCTTTCCTGATTAAGCAGACGCCATAGTTTGTCTGCTCCTGCGCGTGCAAGTGAGTGTTCGATGCGAACGGTTCCGCGCAGGCGGTCAACATCTTCGGTTCGATATGCGCGGGTGATTCCTCTCCAGCGAGAGGCGCTCCAATGATCCGTTGCGAGAGTATTAAAGTCCATGTCATTCTCCGTGATGCAGCGACGTGATTCCAACAGAAGCACGCAGTGATATGAGTAAAGCTCAGCACGAGTGAAGATGACAAACGGCGCAGTCCGATTCGGACGCTTGGACGCTATGCCTCTGTGCAGGTAAACATCTATACCTAACTTCAGGCCCCAGGTTCCGGATACTCGCTCTTATTTTATTTATTGCATCGTTTGTTTCATTGTTTGATATTTGTCACGATGTCATAAATTAGCTTGACATAGCAAAGATCGCTAAATAACTTTGAAGGTATTGGAGTGAATTTTTAATAAATGAAACATGCATTACAAAGCCAATCTTGCATGCTTTGCCGTATCACAGACTTTTTGGCTGAATTACATGGGGTTCCTCAATGCGCGCATCGGTGATTGTTTTTCTAACCGTCTTATTCGCGGCCTCCGGCTATTCACAGCAGCCCGCCGGAAAACCGATCTTCCACATGCAAGAAGCTATGATCCCGATGCGCGATGGCGTGCACCTTCAGACTGTAATCCTGACACCCATCAATCAGCGGGGGCCGCTACCTATCCTTTTGTCACGGACACCATACGGCATCCCCAGCAAACCTCCAGAAAAAATGCCGTACTACATGGAAGAACTCTCACAGGATGGCTATATTTTTGTGTACCAGAATTTGCGAGGTCGATTTCAATCAGAAGGTGTGTTCAATCTGACCTCATGGGTCAATCTTAGCGATCCAAAAGCTACGAATGAGACGACCGATGCGTACGATACGATCGATTGGCTAGTAAAGAACGTCAAGAATAATAATGGCAAAGTTGGAATGATTGGCGTTTCTTATCTCGGACTGACCGCTGCTCTTACGCTTCTTCATCCACATCCTGCCCTCAAAGCCATCAGTGAACAGGCATCCCCCGCAGATGAATGGATGAATGATGACTTTCATAGGTATGGCGCCCTGCGCGAAAGCTATGCCTTCGAATATTCTGTCGCCGAGCAGGCGGACAAATTTAAAAATACAGAATTTAAATTTGGAATCTACGACACGTACCAGTGGTATCTCGAACTTGGCCCCGTCTCGAACATTAATGCAGCCCATTTGCACGGCACCATTCCCTTCTGGAACGCAACCGTCGCGCACCCAAATTACGATGCCTTTTGGAAGAAGGAGGCATGGGTCAGTCAATTACATGCTTCAACAGTGCCAAATTTGAATGTCGCAGGTTTCTGGGACCAAGAAGATCCTTGGGGGCCCTGGCAAATTTTTCGCCATGCTGAAGAAAATGATCCGGACCACACCAATTTCATCGTTGCCGGTCCCTGGTATCACGGCGAGTGGCACCTGACTGCGGGGGATAAAATCGGGCTTATACCTATGGGCGGACATGAGACCTCGCATGAGTTTAGTAGAAATATCGAAGCTCCGTTCTTTCGGTATTATCTTCACGGAGAAGGAGAAAAACCCCGCTGGCAAGCCAGCACATTCCAGACCGGTTCTAACACATGGCATACATATTCTGTATGGCCACCGAAGGAGTCCACGCCCACGAACATCTATCTTCATGCAGACGGCAGTTTAACCTTTACTCTCCCCACATCTAACGAAAAGCCATTTTTACAATATACTTCCGACCCTGCAAATCCTGTCCCCTATCGCACACGGCCAATTTCACCCACATATCCCTGGGGAGACTGGCGAACCTGGGAGGTCGCGGATCAACGGTTTGTGGATCATCGCCCCGATGTCGCGACATTCGTAAGTTTACCTTTGGACCGCAATATTACGGTTACCGGAGCACTTGCGGCTTTGATTTTTGCATCTACTTCCGGAACCGATAGCGATTTTGTTGTAAAGCTGATCGATGTCTTTCCTGAGAACGTGCAAAAGAATTCCTGGGACCCTGAAGTAGGCCCAAAACCAGGCCAGTATGCACATTCGCTGAATGGATATGAGTTGCCAATAGCAATGGAAGTCCGACGCGGACGTTACCTAGTAAGCAATGAGCATCCACACGCATTAATCCCGAATAAGCCAGTACTTTGGAATGTTCCATTACGCGACCACGATCATGTATTTTTAAAAGGCCATCGTATGATGGTCCAGATTCAGTCAACATGGTTTCCTGTCATTGATCGCAACCCACAAAAATTTGTTCCCAGCATTTATCAGGCACAGTCCTCCGACTTTATAAAGGCCCAGCAGCGCATCTACTGCTCACCATTATTACCATCGCATCTGGTTTTACCGATAATGCCGTAATGAGTTTGGCACTCAATAACATTTAGAAACCGCGCCTACGGCGCATAACCGGTCTCTATCCTTCACCGGCTAAGCACTGTCGATGTGGGCGACGAACCGAATCAAGGGGCCTTTGATTCGGTTCGATTATCCGGGCCTATCGCCATCAGGTATCATCTGTACTCAATTTATTGCTGCTGCTGCATCTGTTGAAGCTGCAATAGAGGTGATGCTGGCGGCGGTGGTTCTTGTGCGCGCTCAATCAATATTGACCAGTCCTCCGGAACCGGCATATCCTGATCAAGTGCTGGCTGTTCATCGTATTTAGAAACATTCACTGCAACAAACAGCTGGCTTTCAGTGGCTCCTCTATAGATTCCTCTAGTGGGTGGGACGTCAGCATAATCGCGGCCCAGAGCCGTTCGAATATGACGTTGATGGGCCACCAGGTTGTTTGTAGGGTCAAACCCCACCCATCCCAAGTGGGGCAAAAGCGCTTCTACCCACGCATGGGTGGCGTCTACGGTAGAGCGATCCTTTATCTCGTCGGCATGGTACAGGTAGCCACTTACATAACGGCAGGGAATTCCGACAAGGCGAACTAATGCAATCATGCTATGCGCAAAGTCTTGACAGACACCTTCGCGTGATTGAATAGCCTCATCAATTGGGGAATCGACCTGTGTACTTTTGGGGACATATCGAAACCATTCATAGAGCCGCATGTTCAATTCATGCAAAAGCATGAGTGGATCGTCACGGCGACAAACATTCAAATCACTTGCCAGCTGAAGAAGCGCAGCTGTGGGCTTGGAAAATTTACTTGGCAAGAGCATTTCCCAATAATCATCCTGGCTCACCATTGCATCCAGCTCTTCCCATGCTCCGGGATCCAACCAGTGGGGTATATCCATCAAAGCCTGCTGTTCTACCAATGACTCAGCAACGATTACCAATTGGGAGTGTTCCCCGGGAATATCGAAATGCTGCACGTTATTGCCAAGATGATCCCGATGACTGAAAACTCTGCATCGAGGACTGACTGATAAAGAAAATGAAAGGCAGCGTTGATTGCTGTCGTTTCTCGGGTGCATACGGGTTTCCATCATGCTTTCGCTGATCGGGTGCTCGTATTGAAATTTAGTAAGATGGCGAATTGAATAGTAGGTCATATCGTGCGTGGTTTCTCCTTACTACTCACATCGCAAGAGCAGCTTCTATTGAGTAATGAATGTAAAAACGATAGATAAGGTCATGGATCAATCGGCATTGCAAAAGAATATTATGGAGATAAGCCCGTGTGTCCTGATAAAGTATTTCTGAAATCTCAACGAAATTAAGAGATGCCTGTAGACGCCCTGCCACCCTATCGAGTTCGTCAATCGAATGTCTTCCTGTACTTTGACGTATGGCATCGAGGGCCTGTCGGAGACTGTCGATTGAATAACGGAGAGAGTGCGGAAACCTCTGATTCAACAGCAAGAATTCAAGAATCCTATCTTGCGTAAGATCAGCTGTGTACGCTTGACAATAAGCTTCAAAGGCTGCACAAGACCGTAGCAATCCTATCCATTCCAGATATTGCTGACCATCACTTACCTCCTCATCAAGAGAAAGTATTTCTCGGTGATAAATACTCAGCAGGTTAGCTGTAGCGGTTGCTCTTTCAATATTTCTTCCGAGTTGGATGAATTGCCACCCTTCTCCGTGTGCCATTGTAGAATCAGTGACACCTTGAAATAGATGCACCCCATCCATTACGGCGAGCATAAAATCTGGTGCCCCCAGAACGCTGTTTTCTGGAGACGGCTGATTGACGTGATGATAGATACGATTTAAATATTGCCACTGCTCAGAGCTTATCTCGTCTCGTACCTGACGCGCATTTTCTCGTGCGCCAACGATACAGGATGTTATCGACCCATCGCTATGATCCTCATAGGTAAGCGTATGGACAAGCCTATTGTAATCTCCATCCCATTCAGCATTTTTAGGATTACCCAGAGCTATGAGAACGCGCTTCCATCGTCTCTCCGCACTCGTACTGGATCTGTCCAGCATGAGCCCCATGTTCACGTCAAGAATGCGCACAGTGTGTTCGGCGCGCTCCAGATAGCGGCTCATCCAATAAAGACTATCTGCTACCCTAGAAAGCATGATTCCTCAGTCGTTTAGTACCCAGGTATCCTTGCTGCCTCCGCCCTGGGATGAATTTACTACCAACGATCCTTTACGTAACGCAACTCTTGTTAACCCTCCAGGAACTATGCTAACTTTGTCTCCGAAGAGTATATAAGGACGCAGGTCGACGTGCCGCGGTTCAATACCGTCTTCCATCAGACATGGTGCACGCGAGAATTCCAGTGTAGGTTGAGCAATATAATTTCTAGGTTCGGTTTCAATTCGGCGCTTAAATTCCTCTTGCTGTTCAACAGTGCTGTGCGGCCCGATTAACATACCGTATCCGCCTGATTCCCCAACAGCTTTGATAACTAGCTTATCGATGTTTTCCATTGCATATTGACGATCTCTTTTATTGGTCATCAAATATGTTTTCACATTCTGCAAAATAGGATCTTCTCCTAGATAATACTTAATGATGGTTGGCACATAAGCATAGAGTGCTTTATCGTCTGCCAACCCGGTACCAAATGCGTTTGCCAGGGTTACATTTCCGGCACGATAGGCGTTGAATAGCCCAGCGACACCGAGCGATGAATCAAAACGGAAAGCAAGAGGGTCGATGAAATCATCGTCCACACGCCGGTAAATGACATCAACACGCTTCAACCCTCCTGTTGTACGCATGTAGACGACATTGTCGTGCACAACCATATCGCGACCTTCGACCAGTTCGATGCCCATC
>JADEYI010000632.1_pt1 | contig 42382 bp, 33 predicted proteins | sample 8542331 | NCBI WGS metagenome assembly JADEYI01 (sample SAMN16510988, study PRJNA670497) | mine drainage metagenome | isolation source: biofilm near Copperflume 1 | place: Germany: Marsberg coppermine Kilianstollen | collected 2018-02 | reverse complement strand
AGAACCTCCTCAAACACAGCTACTTCTGACCGGATAGCTGCAATGTGGGTTAATGGGTTGTGGACAAGCGCAGGTGAGAACCGAAAAAGCAGTTGGAAATCTACCGGCATTCATGACAGTATTATATTCGTTTATCCACTTGGCCGCTCATCGAGCTTGCAAGAAAAGAGATGAATATCTTTACCAAGACCAACGTGGTATACTGCCAAACCTGATCAGCGAATGACCAGTAGCGAAATAGTGAATCTCTTTAGAATACAACATTGGTTTAATGATGACAAAAACAATTTCTCAGACTTCATTGAAAATCAGCATAAACTCAAAAGCCTTAGACACATCGCTAGCCCATTGACATCCGCTATTTTTTATCCAAGGAAATAGCCAAACTCAAGGCCTTCGCCTTATAGGCGAAGGTAGTTTAGTAGGGGAATCGCCTCCTCCATGGATTTAATAATTTGCTGCAACGAAGCCTTCGAACTTTGACTGAAATAGGAGGCCGCATAATAGGTAATCCAGCTTTCCTTATTGTGTGGGTCTCGCCTAACTTCTTCGCTCCAGGCTTTGGCTTGCTGACTGTACCATTCGAGAGGCTTAAGCTCAAGTGTTTTGGGAAGGATTTTTTCAGGTGCGATTGACCATCCCATCAATGGCAAAAGCAAAAATAACAGCGTGATTCGTTTCATTGGTTTCAAGTTAGTACTCAGTACACTTGAAATATGAAAACGTTTCAAAACCCGATAATATTTAAGGAATTTTCTGAAAAGGATTAGAAATCATCTGCGAAGAACAATAAACAAGTGGCGATTAACTATTCTCAATACGCGCGCTCCACGGAACCTGAGCCGTAAACTTTTTTGTTGACTTCTTTCGTATTGCCTTTGTGCTTCACCGTGCCGCTTCCAAGAACGGTGGCCTCGAGTTTATTCGATACCGTAACCTCACAGTTGCCAGAACCACTCACTTTCACTTTTGCCGTTTCCAATTCGCAGGCATAGGCATCCAAGTTTCCGCTGCCACTGAGGTAAATTTCATTGGTGGTAGCATACCCTTTCAAGGCGATACTTCCAGAACCACTTATTTCACTTTTAACGTTATTTCCTTTGATGTCAAGGTCAATGCTGCCAGTGCCCGAAACGGCAAGGCTTAGATAGTCAGATGCAATGGAGTTTTCAGAAACAATTTTTCCGCCACTGTTCACTTGCAATTCGCTAATATTTTTTACGTTTACCATCACTTTCATCACCGCTTTCAATTTGATGTCGTCAATCTTCGACCAAATGCTCTTGTTGGGCACATCGGGTTTGCGCTCCACATTGATCATCAGCACTCCGGTTTCTACAAAAATTTTGGTCAAGGCGAAAATGTCTGGATCTGCTTCTACGTTCACTTCCTGCTTATTGGTCTGTTTCAGGTAGACCGTGTAATTCGAATTCACATAGATGCTTTTGAACTCTGGGAGTTCCAATGTTTTTTTTGTGGGCTGGGCAAAGGCGATGGAGGCGGCTGACAGTAAAAGAAGGGACAACACGATAAGAACTAAAAGGAAATTGATTTTTCTCATGGGTATAATTGGTTGAATCCCAGAAATTTAAATACGTTTAGGCATAAAGTAAGTTGAGATTCGACAGAATAGCAAGGGTAACGCCAAAAAGTTTCAAAAAACGGTTGAATCACTTCCTTGGTTTTCGGAAAATGAGCCTAAAGATCACCATGAAGGCTACCAACCCTATGCATAGCATCAACAAAACTGAGGGGGTTACTAATTCTACTCCGTTCATATTTAAAATCGTATTCGAGCCTGTAATTTAACATCATTCTTGGTATCTCCCGCTATCGTATCACCTCCCGAACCGATTACTGTCCTATCAGTATAATGAGTCTTGGACCACCTCAGCCACAAATCTGTCTTGCTGTTGACTCGGTACTGCAAGAGAAGATAATTACGGATTCCCTTCCCAAAATAGGCCGGAAAAGTAAAGTTTAGCCAGGCATCCTGCTCATACACATAGAGTCGGTTGTCATAATCATCCGTGTCGAAAAGGGCATAGCGTCCGGAAACAGAAAACCGACCAAAAGTGTAGCTGATATCTTGTAGGAGCACCATCCCGCGGGTGGTGTTGCCTGCTAACGAATAGCCACTGAATTGGGCCCTTGATCGGAAAGTCAACTGTGGACTTGCCGCATAGTCGCAGTTGATCCAATAGCTTCGTTTTATCCCATTGTCCGTTAAGTAAAAATTATTGGCAATTCCGGTGTTCCGTTGTTTCGATTCTTCGCGCGCTTGTAAAAACAAAGAGACAGTTTTGGAGGGTTTGTAATTAAACCTCACTAACCATTCGCTTCCGTAAGAAGGTGAATAACTTCGATACTTTAGCCAGGGAAAAGAAAACAAGTCGAAGTAACCCGTGAATGAATATTTTTTAGTGAACGAATATTTCCAACCCCAATAGATACCCGTTTCATTTTGAGGTACTGAATTTTCTGCGATGGCATTGCTGTAAAAGCTGTGGAAATTCTTATCGTATTTTCGATACAACAATGACACATCCAATTTTGGAGTTAGGCTTGCCAGTAGCCCAGCAACCAAACCTCTTCCATTATTGATCGTTTGGGTGAACTCACTAAAAAAGGAAAAGTTGCTAAAATTGTAGTTGAGATACGCACCAGCATTTGTGTTTCTGTCTCCGTTAAAATAGAATCCATTATAAACAGAGGGTGTGCGTTGTAGTGAAGTATTAAATTGGGTGTGATGAACAATAACCCCCAAGTCCAACGATTGTTTTTTGAACTGTAGGATTCCTGCCACATTGGACTCGGTAATGGAATTTCGATTCGCCAGTTCTGCGGTTGTGCGGTGAAGCCCGGTATAGCTGAAGGAAGATAAATAGTCAGCGGTGGTGGCGAGTGTGTCTTGCTGCACAGAACCATCGCGACCACGTAAGGATGCTAGTGAATGGAGAGTAAGATATTTCGTCAAAACGTAGGAGACGGCTGCGCCCCGAAAATACCCGGCTTCGTAAATAGAGGTATACGGGCTAAAACCAATATTCGCTCTTCGCATGGTAGTCACTGCTTCTCCATTTTTGCCAATGCCAAATGCCGAACCCAATGTGATGCCTTGACCAAACTGCGCCTGAAAGTCGCCTATGATCAGGTTCTTTAATTTTCCTTTGTTTAATGTTTGCAAATGGAAAGAGAGGTAATCAAAACCATAATATTTCTTTGCAGGATTCCACGAAATGGTTTCTCCGGCATCCTTTTTTACCGTAAAGCCCAAGCTAAAATCTCCGGCCTTGCTGGTGCGGAAGCGCGCATAGAATTTATCGGGCGTACCCGCATACCGTGTGGAGGGTGAGGCATTTTCGGTATAGCCTTTTTGTTGTTCCAATGTTTTTCCCCAGCGTAATAAAAGGTAATTATTTTGCTCATTGACCACGCGCCTTAAAATACTGTGATTGATCGATCGTGTGGGGTCAGGTACGGTTAGAAATGGAACGACTTTTGAAAAGGTGTCCCTATCGAAAATAGTTTGCAGTTCATAGACAGAAATGAATGGCCCGGATTGCTGGCGGTATTTTACCAACAGGTTGATCTGTTCTTGACTGAGGATGTAAAGCGATCGGAGTTGTTCTTCGGTAACTACATTTAAGTTGAGCGGATTGGAAATAAGTTGAAGATAATTTTCGTAAAGATCTTGATAATCGAGATCAAGATCTTGAGCGGCAAAGATTTCATCCACCAAATTGGCGGGGTTAATATCCTTTCGGGGAATATCTTGAGAATACAATTGGCAAGCGCATTCAAGTGCAAGGACGATGAAGAAAAGCCCTTTCATTTTTTGTTTTGTAACCCGATTAAATAAATAGCGGATGCCTGGTGAGCCGTGCCGATGCGCTGCCCCAACCGAATGGCATAATCAAACTTTAGCTTTTTCTTCTGCACGCCTAATCCGAAATAAGCAGCATTTGGATTCAGGTTGAATCCGGTTCGAAAGAATACTTTTTTATAGAGAGTATATTCAATACCGGTTCTCCAGGCGGCATTATAGTCAATGTCTTTGCCTATTTCAGTCGCCACAAACACTTTTTCTGAGGGACGGAAACCTAGGCCTGCTACAAGTTTTGTGGGAAGGTATTCGCCATTGATACTTTGAAGTTTAGACTGCGTGAGGTTGGTAATATAGGCTCCGATTGAAATTTGAGAGGTGATCTGTGTGATGCCACCAAAGTCGACACTCATGGCTGTGCTTACCCCGAGCCCTTCAGCGCGGTATTGAACATAATTAAGTTTTATGCCCAGGGCGGTATTGCCAATTTGATTTCCAAATCCGAGTGAAGCGATATGCTCATTGTAAATATCATCGCCAAATCGAAAAATCCCCAAACCAAATGATCCGACTTTTGTTGGCGCAGAAATGGATACAGCCATGCGGTCTGCTCCAACTAGCGCGGGCTTAGCTTCGTATCCAAATGAGGCATTAAATTCTTTTACTTTGCCTAGCCCACCTATGTTGTTAAAGAGTGACCATTCATCGGTCATCGTTGCCGAAGCGAAACCCATGCCTGCCGCCCGTCCGCCCATTAGTGTGGAAGTACTCTGTGCATTTGTTATTTTCGCAAACAGAATAAACAATACCAGAAAGTACTCTCTCATCGCAATGGTTTTTAAAGTAGTGTTAGGAAGTCAACCACCTGCGCACAAGAATGAATGAGGCATTAAAGCACGGAAGCATGGAACTGACTTCCGTTCGGTTTAGGTAGTTAAAGATAATTAAAATGAATAAATATCTTACCGCGTTATTGGTTTTAATGATTTTTCATAACGCTTTCGGTCAGGATATTGTAAAAGAATACTATGCAACAGGGGAACTTAGGGCATTTGGTAGACTGGTTAAGGGAACAAAGGATGGCGAGTGGGTTTTTTATTATCCTTCCGGAAAAAAGAACTCAATTGAAAATTATAGCGGTGGAAAACTAAATGGGGACGTCATTTATTTTTATCCCACCGAAGCTGTACAAGGGCGTGAAACCTGGCTTCATGGGATACTGCAAGATTCTGCCTGGTACTTTCATCCAAATGGAAGACTTAAAAGAAAAGGTGTCTTTGAGAATGGCCAGTATGCCGGTGTTTGGAAGCACTTTTATGCGAATGAAAAGCTGGAACGAATTCTCACCTATAAAGATGGGCTGCCAGAAGGTAATACATTTGTGTATAACGATAAAGGTCTCTTAATTCAATCGGGTAGTTATCATTTCGGTTTGGAAGAGGGTGAATGGAGATTTTATAAGGAGGATGGAGAACTTCAATTTTTCGGATTCTATCATGGCGGCAAACCAATTGGAAGGTGGTATGAAATGAAAAAAGGAAAGCAGAAAATTTACAAGAAATACTAAGTTAAAACTCTTTGCCAATGCTTAAAAAAAAACCGCGATGGTTCTGATTGGTAATGGTGTATTCTGCTCTGATGACAAGATCATTTACGGTTACAAAATCAAGGCCACAACCCCAGCTACCAATCAGGGTATTGGTGAACCGCGTATTTATTGGCTGGGGTTGATAGTCGACATAGTATTGATAATTTTGCGCATAACCCCAGTCGCTATAGGTTTTTAAATAAACCGAAAGGGGAAAGTATCGTAATTGTTCTTTGCGTAGGCCATAGAGATCCCAAACCTTATAGAAAATCCTTTTTTTCAAAGTAGTTTTGTTAAGGCCAAACCAAGGTGCTTCAATCACATACGTTTCAAATCCCCGCACCAGTTGCCTTCGATAACCCAACGCACTGTACAAGGCATAAGGTTGCGAAGTAGGATTAGAAAAATAGCCTGCCGTATAATTCGATAGGAAAAAATTGTTTTTTAAATCAATATGCCGTGCATACGAAAGGCCCATATTTAGCATGTTCACAGCGCTACCAAAGCCTAATCCTATTTTTTGAATGTAACCCGCTACCTGATAACCGTGCAAAGGGTACAAAACAACATCACGATGCTCGGAGGTAAACGAATAATTGATTGCCCCGTATTGAAGCCGAAGCCGATTTTGGGCGAAATAATTTGGATTTAAAATGGCAATGGTATCTTTAATCTTTGTGCTTCGATAGCTGACCTCAAAAGAATGGGTTTCAAAGAAAGATTTTCGATAGAAGTAATTAAATGAAACACCTATTGTATATTTTAAGGGCTGGGTATACTTTAAATATTGTAAGATGTGTTCTTGCGTGAAATACGCTAAATTTTTTGGGTCGGAATAATCAAAATTAAAGGCGAGTCCTTGTTTTTGCTTTTTGTCGATATAAGGGATGCGGTAAGAAAGTTCAAATCGTTCAGTAAAGCCAAATTGAGCCGTCATTTGTAGGGTTTCATTCCTTCCCCGAAAATTATTCCGCCTCAGGTTTAAGCCATAGTTTACACGTCTAATATCATGGTTGTAATTGTACCACCACTCGCTGATGTTCCGATCAGAAAGTTCGAAGATGGGGATAGGGTAAATGTACCATCGTTCAGTAACTTCCACCAGAAGGTCGATCTGGTCGTTGGGCATTTCGATTGCGCGCACACCTACAGTATGAAAAAGTCGAAGATTGTAAATTTTCCGTTTGTCCCAAAGCAACTCCTTTTTGAGATTTTTTAGGCTGATCGTGTCGCCAGTTTTCAAGGTAAGTTCACGGGAAATGATTCGATCCTTAGTCACCTTATTGCCAATGATCAGGATTCTGTTTACGGTGAGTAAACGTGATGAATCTTTAGTACCTACAATCACTGTATCTCCTTGGCTATTTCCAAAAATTCCAAAAATTCCGAAAATCAACACCAACATGATAAAAGATTAAGGAATATTGGTTATGACTTAGGGTGTGCCCACTATTTCAGGGGTAGATTTTCTGTAGGATCGTATTAATACAATTACACCTACGATTATCAATGGGATGCTTAAAGCCTGCCCCATATTAATTGGCAATTTATCTTCAAAAGAGACTTGGTTTTCTTTAAGGAATTCAAAAGCCAGCCGTAAACTCCACAGCGCGATCATAAAAATCCCAAATATCCTTCCGTCAGGAAGATTGGTTTTATAGCGCGACCAGTACCAAAATAGAAATAGAAATAAAATGAGGTATGAAACGGATTCATACAATTGAGCCGGATGCCGTGAAATGCCAAAGGTGCGCACGCGGGCCGCAAAAGTTCCGTCTCGCTCTTTTACCAGATCGTATTTCAAGGTTTGCATGTTGGGCTCGTCCACAAATTCATTGAGTTGGGACAAATAGAATTTCACATCATTAAACAGAAAAGAGTTGGCCTGCTGCTGATTAATATCCTTTTTAAAAACAAGTTCAATATCAATAGGAACTCGGCCATTCTCACCGTTTGGTCGCTTTGTTTTTTTAATTTCTAAAAATTCAACTGGATTAGTTCCGTTTGGATTGCGCATAATGGATTCGCTTACGCGGCTGACGAAGACGACTCCTAGAGGATTATTAGTAGGCTTTCCTATGATTTCCGAATTAAAGAAGTTGCCCAACCGGATCAAAGCCGCGGTGAGGCAAACTAAAATCACTATTCGGTCTAGCACTTTCAGGTAATTTTGCCCAGGTTTTCTTTTGCGGCTGTAAATCCACAAGGCAATCAAAACCCCGATAGCACCACCATGACTTGCCAAACCCATAAAACCAGTGAAATGAATTGAGGTTAGCCATTCCCATGAAAAAGTGAAGGGCTTAGGAAATTCAAAAGGCAAAAACACACTTAATGGATCTAGCCAAAGCGTTTGAGGTTCATAAAAGATAATGTGCCCTAATCGAGCGCCCAATATCGCAGCTATCAGCATATAAATCGTAAGCGTGTCCACATCCGACTCCGGCTTTCCTTCTTTCCGATACATATAGTACAAAATCTGTTGGCAAACCAAAAAACCCAAGGCCCAAAACAGCCCATACCACCGCAACGTGACTGGGCCAAGCGTAACAATTTCAGAGCTGCCATTCCAAATGATGAAGTCAATCATACCTGATTTAGGATTTTAGATTTATAGATTTTTCGAGTTTCTCAGCCCCATGTGGATGCTGTTTTTTTTAATTTCAATCGGCAAAGATAATGCTTACGAGTGAACGACCAAGGCCTCTTATGGCTACGGAAGCTGATCAAGTTCTGCTAATTCTTCAACAAAACTGCCACTTAATATCGGAAACCGGCACCAGCTTCGCGGGTCAACATTCATGTCGTCAAAATGAAAAGATGGGGCAATTCGCTCACGCTTCCATTGATTGGCCGACCAAAGGCGGTAAAATTTCTTTATGTAATTTTTTAGAATTTCTCGATCTGGATGCTGATCCAAAAGGACTTTATAAACATCAATCGGATTTTTTCGGTCGCGAATAGCTAATTTTTCAATGGCCAATAGTAGGGAATAGGGCATTAAATCTTTTTCATCGGTTTGGGCACGTTCCTGGGGTCTCAATTCTGCAGTAGGCTGCAAATTGTTTACATAGGAAAGCCCTGAGTAGCCCAACTCACTTTCAGCCCATTTCATCCATTGAATAATAAAAGGCTTGTCCACACCAGCAATCGGAGCGAGACTCCCGCTCGTGTCGCCATCCATGGTGGCATAACCCACATCGCCTTCGCTGCGATTGGAGGTAGTAAGTAAAATGGATTGTTTCACATTGGCGAGTAGCCAGATAATGGGCGAGCGCGTCCTAGCTTGTATGTTCTGCTTTGCGATGTCATCGGTTTCCCAGGTCAACGCACGGCCCAACACCACTTCTATTTTCCTTTCATAAGAGTTGACTTCGTCATCAATGTTCCAACAATGAAATTTAGCGCCAATGGATTGAGCTAATTCTTGGGCAGCTGCCAATGTTGCTTTTGAAGAATTTTTTGTTGCTTGATAGGCACAGGTCAACAACATCCCCACCGCTTCCTTTTCGCTTTTTACCGAAGGTATTTTTAGCTGTTCACAAAATTTTTTCCAACCTAGTTCTTTCGATGCTCTTCTCACCATCTCCGCTACCAGCACGGCACAGCAAGAGGAGTCGGCACCACCACTAAGGCTCAAAACAAATCCTTTTGCTTTGCTTTTTCTTAAATAGTCGTAGAGGGCGAGGGAAGCTGCCCGGGCAAACACCTCGTTTTTTTCTTTGCGAACGGGATCAACAGTCGTTTTTAATGCTTCGTCAAAGGCGATGTCGCAGGCGAGCAGATTGAAGTTTTTGAATGAAAAACGTTCGTTGACGGCAATGGTTTTTCCTTGCTGTCCGATAATTATATCGCCATCATAAACCATCCTGCCAGCTTCATTGCCTAGATGATTCACAAACACGTAGGCACAATTTAAAATTTTAGATCCATCCATGACGACCTCTTTTTCGCGTAATTCACTTTTGCCAAAAGCGAAATGACTGGCGCTTGGATTAAGGATTAATTCGATGCCTTGTTCTTTTAGACGATACCCTGGACGCCTCTCCTTCAGCCAACTGTCTTCACAGATTTCAAAACCAGTTTTTATTCCATGGAGATTATAAACAAGATCACCCACCGAAATTTGATGACCTCCAATTTCAAATTGTTTGATTTCTGAAGGCTTCCAGGGATTGAACCACCTGGGCTCATAGTGCACACCATCGCGGGCAAGATTTTGCTTGAGGGTTATTCCTTTGATCTCTCCATCGTCAATGACCGCAACACCATTATAAGTGATGCCTTCGATCCGGATGGGTAGACCGATACACACGGAGATGTTTATACAATAGGGAAGAATCAAGAGAAGTTTCTGGAATGCCTTTTCACTAAGCCAGTCGCTAAGAAAAAGGTCTTCGCATCCATACCCTGTCAGGCACAATTCAGGAAAACACAAAATGTTTATGTTTTCAGCCTTCGCAGCCTCGATCGCCTCCAGCAGATTTGAAATGTTATTATTCCAATCAAAGGGAATTTGATTCAACGTGGCACCACCTATTTTGACTATTCGATTCAATATATTATTGCTTAACGCTCAATGGGTGGTGCAAAAGTATCAAAGCGCATGTAACACTTGTAGGAAAGTTACGCTATTTTTTGATGTAGGAAATAATTGTACAATCGGTTTTGTTTTTTTGGACAAAACCTTGGGTGAAAAATTAGTAATAATCTCATTGATTATGACGAGTTTTGTAATAGGACAGAAACCAAAATGATCTATGAATATGAAAGAGGTTACCGTGCAGGAATTAAAGAAATTATTGGAAACGAAGACGGATTTTCAATTCATTGATGTGCGTGAGCCACATGAATACGATATCTGTAATTTGGGGGCCGAATTAATTCCACAGGCTGAAATTCCTCATCAGGTGGACAAGATTTCGAAAGATAAGCAGGTGATAATCCATTGCCGTAGTGGGGCTCGTAGTGGTAACATGGTACAATGGTTGGAGAAAAATCATGGCTTTACAAATTTATACAACCTGAAAGGAGGCATCCTCGCCTGGGCAAAAGAAATCGATCCGTCCATGCCCACCTATTAAGAAAAAAAGTTATCTTCACAGCAAGTATGCAGAATGATTAGATTCTTAAAAAAATATATTACAATCCTCTTTATTTTGGTTTTTATTTTGGCTTGCGCTTCACATCATGCTACAGGTTATAAACCAAAGTACAAGAAGCCGGATCCTAATAAGCCAATGCCTTGTCCTTTAAAAGATTGTTAACACAATGCGAAAAATTTTAATTGCGATCGATGGATACTCCGCGTGTGGTAAAAGTACCACGGCAAAGAAAGTAGCCGCCATTTTTGGCTATCAGTACATTGATTCAGGGGCGATGTACCGCGCGGTTACCTTATTTTTTCTCAACCATCATATTTCGATTACCAACCCAAAGGCGATTACAAAAGCGTTGAGCGAGATTCATCTTTCATTCCATGTTAATCTGCACGGCCAAACCGAAATTTTTTTAAACGGAGCTAATGTGGAGAAAAAAATCCGCAAGATGAGGATCTCTGAAAACGTAAGCCCGGTGAGCACTATCAGGGAAGTGAGACAGGCGATGGTAACGCAGCAACATAAATTAGGCAAAGACAAGGGCATAGTTATGGATGGCCGTGATATTGGTACGGTTGTTTTTCCCGAAGCGGAATTAAAACTTTTTTTGACTGCCGATATTCAGGTTCGGGCCTGGCGAAGACAACAAGAACTTTTGGAAAAAGGCAGCCTGATTGACTTAGACAGTATCATTACCAACATTACCGAACGGGACCGTATTGACAGCAGCCGGAAGGAAAGCCCGCTTTTAAAAGCCGATGATGCGTTAGAAATTGACACCACTCACATTACCATTGATGAACAAGTAGATGAGGTTGTAAGATTGGCCGTTTCCAGAATAATGAAAAAATAGATGAAGACTATTAAAAAACCTGTTTCTGGTTCTTAAGGAGTTATGCCTAGGATTATTTCAGCCCGTTTCGATCAAGTAGAAAAACCAAGGCAGTCATAGCGGCAGCACCCATCTCCAGCTCTCGTTTGCTTACTTTATCAATCGTGTCCACAGGCGTGTGGTGGTAGTCAAAATATCGGTGAGCATCTGGTAAATAGCCAATCAGGGCCGTTCCTAATTTTTCCATTGGGCCAATGTCTGCACCTCCACCGCCCTGCTCAAAATCGGTGAGGCCGTAAGATTCGAGTATTGGCTTCCAACCTTTTATTTTATCTTTTTGTTGTTGTGATGCACTCATCGTAAACCCTTTTGGCGTGAATCCGCCACGGTCAGCTTCAATAGCGGCAATGTGTTTTTCGTTATTTGATTTGGCTAGTTCTGCATATTTGAGACCACCGCGTAGGCCGTTTTCTTCGTTCATGAACATCACAGCGCGAAGTGTTCGTTTTGGTTTTATGCCAAGCTCTTTATAAAGCCGTAACACTTCGATGGCCTGAACGCAACCCGCTCCATCATCGTGTGCGCCTTGCGCTAGATCCCAAGAATCGAGATGGCCACCAACGTCAATGATCTCATCTTTGTACTCACCGCCATTCAGTTGGCCAACTACATTGTAGGAAGGTGCATCCGCTAGAATTTCGCAATGAGTTTCGAGGTAGATATTCAATTCTTTTTCATCTTTCAAAAGCCTGGAGAGTAACTCTGCTTGCTGGGTGCTAATGGCAACGGCAGGAATCATCGGTACGTTTTCTTCATAGTGAAGGGCTCCAGTGTGTGGGTAATCTTCTTGATTTAATCCCATAGACCGAACAATAACGGCAACAGCTCCTAATTTGGCTGCTTCCACCGCGCCACTTCCACGCTGGTTTACAGCACCCCCATAGGCTGCGAAGGTATTGGTAAGGGTGGGGTCCATTGGCCGGTTGAAAAATACGATTTTGCCTTGCACAGTCTTGGTACCCAATCGCTTCAGTTCCTCAAAACTTCTCACCTCAACCAAAGACGCAGAAACTCCTGACGGGCCGGTGCCAACCGAGCCACCTAAGGAACATATTGAAAGATTTACCGTGCCCATTTTTTTTGAGCTGATGATGTGACCAATCTCTTTTTGGCCACGAACCCAATGCGGTACCATTATGGCCTGAGTCCACACCGAATCAAATCCGTATTTTTCCATGAGATGACGACTCCACTCTACCGCGGCTGCCGCCCCAGGTGAACCGGACAGCCGTGGGCCGATTTTCGTGCATAGGTCAGTAAGCATCTCGAAAGATTGGCCGTGCTTAAGTTCCTCACTGAAGATCTCACTAACGCCTTTTTCGTCTTGTGAAGACTGGGCGGAAGTTACAAAAGGTAATGCTGTAAGCAGCGCAATCAATATTTTTTTCATTGTAGAAGGTTTCAACCGCCAATATTGCGAAAGCAATTCAAAAAGGAAAATCTAAATTTATTAGTTGTTATAAAATAAGGCAAATATTGCCTCTATGGAGAGCGGGAAACTTAAGGGTTAGACAAGTTCAGGGATTTCCAATTTTACGGTAGTACCCTTTCCTTCCTCCGATTTGATGTTTATTGCTCCCTGTAGTTTGTCAACGGTTTCTTTTACGATGTACAAGCCCAGACCTGAGCCCGCACCATCGTCTGTGGCACGGTAAAACATTTTATAGACATTTTCAAGATGCTCTTTGGCGATTCCCCGGCCGTTATCTTGAATCTCGATAGTTGCTTTCTTGTTGGATACGTTTACCATAATTTTAATCACTGGAGCTTTGCCGTTTCGATACCGGATAGAATTGGAGATGATGTTGTTGAGAATCACTTTTAAGCGCCAGCGATCGCTGTAAAAAGGACCGACTTGATTTACTTCAATAGCTTTCTCAACAGCTACGCCTGTTGAAGTGGCAAATTTTAGCTGATTGAATGTATCGTTAATTAAAGGATCAAAAAGGATTTCTTCTTTCTTCACCTCTAACCTGGAATTTCTTGACTGATCCAGTATTTCTTTAATAAAATTATCTTGTTGAATGGCACTGCTGTTGATTTTTTCCAAATAAACATTTTTCATGGCTGGATCGTTGTCCTTCGAGGCCAGGTTAATGAGCCCGAGTACGGAGGCGATTGGCGCACGCAAATCATGGGAAACGCTATATACAAAGTTGTCAAGTTCTGTGTTCCGCTTGCTCAGCTCTTTATTGGTTAGCAATAACTTATCCTCCGTCTCTTTTCGGGTGCTGATTTCTTCATTAAGTGACTTGGTTCTTTCTTGCACTACCGATTCGAGGTTCATATTGAATGACTTCAACGTCTCCTGTGCCTTTAGTCGTTCAGCTACTGTTGCTGACACAACGATTGTTGAAATACTTATTACGCCAATGAAAATCTGGAGGAATAATATCGAATCGTTAAGACTCGCCAAGACGAATGGGCCAATGTTGTGGCTGGTAAAATAGATAGCGATGAGCGATGCCACCAATGCCCCAGTGATAGCGGCAAGCAAATCAAAACGAAAAGCAAGCCACAGCAGAGTTGGGATTAGTAAATAAGGAATGGCATTGACCAGGGTAGAATTTAAGTATTCCAATTTCAATAAGAAATAAATGCAGATCATGCAGGCGGCAAAAATTCCCGATTCCAAAACTTTTTCTCTGTGAAAACCAAATTGACCTTTTTGTGCCGCAGCCAAGGCAAAGGGTGTAAACAACAAGATGCCTACCACATTTCCTATCCACCAACTTAGGCCAATTTTTATTAATGTGCTTGAAAGCACCACCCCATAGAAATGCAAACAGTAGGTGCCCACAATAGAACTAATCAGGCACATAAACAGTGCGGCAAAAAGAAAACGGAATGCGTCCTTTGCACTCCTAAACGGATAGTCATTTTTTATCCACACTTTTACGAGAAAATATCCGGCTAGGGTCTCTAAGGTTTGCCCTAAAGCAATAAAACAGGATAGTGCAATTATGGTGTGCTGTTCCAACACTTGGTTATTCCAAAAGGCCAAAATGTTAGACACTAGGGCGCCAATCATAATGCCCGGCCATGAAGATCTTCCCAATAAAATAATAAGGGCAAAGGCAATTCCGGAAGGTGGCCATGCCGGTAATGAAGTAGTTTCTTTGAAGGCTAAGAAATAACCAAGACGGGCGGCCAGATAATACAAAACCGCTATTAGAATGATCTTAAGATCAACCTTATATTTAAGCGGAAGTTTAACACTTAACATCAATCATCTCATTGTCAGACAAATATTAATTATTAAATATTCCCTTCCAACTGAATGTACTATTTCTTCGACAAACGAACTTTTTTAACAGGCCGTTTGAGCAAATTCAGCGTTGGTTGGGAAAAATTCTTGGGTCAAGGGTATTTTAAGGTGCCTATTAGTTAGGTCATTCCTCAAGACGATAGATCATTTGTGAGGATTGTTCAAAAATCAAATTTATCTTTCAGGTAAGTTTTTCAAAAAGAAGTTACGTACATTACCACCCATGATTTTTTCAATGTCAATACGGTCAAATCCTTCTTTTTCTAATGCGGTAACCATGCGTGGTAAACCAGTTACATCGAAGTGCATTTCAAATGCTCCATCCCAATCCGAACCTAAGGCTACTTTGTCCACGCCAATTTCATTAGCCACATAACGAATGCTCCTTGCCGTGGCAGCCGCATCTTTTCCGCACACCGCAGTTTCCCAAAGGCCAACCCCAACCAATCCATTTCGTATTCCGATTTCCAACAAATGCTTGTCCGACAAGTTTCGCTGGTTGTCACAAACCCCCCTTACGCCTGTGTGCGAAACCAGCAAGGGGCCACTATGCATGGCCAGTACATCGTCAATCGTTTTTTGTGAGGCATGTGCCAAGTCGATAGTGATGTGTAGGCTATCCATTTTATTAATCAGCAATTTTCCAATGGCTGTGAGGCCGCCTTTGTTCTGGCCGTGTGCCGAACCTGCCCATTCGTTGTCGTAAAAATGAGCCAAGCCAATGTAACGCACCCCGATTTGATAAAACTCATCCAGGTTTTTTAGATCACCTTCCAAAGGCTGTGCACCCTCTAGGCCGAGCATTCCTGCGGCAAGCAATTGGTTTGTTTTGCGATCCGCTATGAATTGCTCCAGTTCTTTTTTCGATTGGACCACCCGAAGTTGGCCTTTCGACTCTGCCGCAAAATCATGCAAGGTTTGGCATTGATGCAATGCTCTCTTTTTTATGCTGAACCAATTCGAAGGCGGTCGTAATTGTGCAAAACTCAATAAGCCAATCTGATCGCTGTTGCCGTCATTTTTTTCAATGTTAATTCCGGCCGGCACTTTGCTCACGATAGTGAATACCTGAAAAGCCATGTTGGCTTGCTGCATTCGAGGTAAATCCACATGGCCATAGTCAATCCACTCCAGCAAATTGCGTCCCCACAACAATTCATCACAATGCAAATCGGCAATGAAAGGGATAGAATCATACCATTCATTTTTTGAATGTGGTGGTGCGATGCTCACTTTGTTTTTTGATTGATCGATCAATCGCGGCACCAAAGCAAAGAAGAGGGCAGCAATCAAAATGAAAATAATGAGAGTAATTTTTACTATTTTCTTCATAGCTTTTTCTAAACAATAACAACGACCTTATTCAGCGTGATATTCTTTCGTAAGTTGATTTACAATTTCTTTCATGGAGCGAATGCTGTGCACGTGCTCAATAGCTGGCCCAGCGCACCACACGGATTTGTAGGTGGCGCCAAAGGCAGCTTTCTCTACGGCCTTCATGCCACGCCAGGCAATGATCATCTTGGCGTATTTTTTTAACGTTTTGTTGTGGTTCAAAATCCACTCTAGCAAATTCGCCTTCGTGCCGAGCTGCTGCACATACGGGGTATTGATGACGGTAAGAGCCGAACCCGACAATTTGGTGCTGCGCACAATATCTTTTTCACCATAATCCATAATGGCCTGCTTGTACTCGGGCGATATATCGGCCTCTTCACAGGCAATGAAGATCGTTCCTACGGAAACTCCGGCAGCGCCCCAACTCATAGCTTGCCGAATATCTTTTCCGTGAGCCACGCCACCGGCTGAAATTATGGGCAGTGAACAATTAGCCTTCAGTTCCTCAATCAATTGTTGTGGCGAAATATTTCCGGCATGACCGCCTGCACGATTGTTCACCGCAATCACCGCATCGGCACCCAAGCCTTCTACAACTTTGGCATATTTTAAATCCACCACATCACAAAAGACTTTGATGCCGAGTGGTCTACAGATTTCAATCGTTTCACGCGGACTGCCCAGTGAAGTAATGATATAACTCACGCCAACTTCTGCCAGGGTTTCGAGTTGGGGTTTATATTTCGGATTCGATTTGTTGACGATGAGATTGACCCCAAACGGTTTGTCGGTTGTGACTTTGATGTCGGCAATGGCGGCCCGCAACTCAGCATCCGTGCGGTAGTTCAGGGCAGGGAAAGCAGCCGTTACTCCGTTGGCCAGGGCGGCTTTGATCATCTTTGTATTTGAAATTAAAAACATTGGTGCCACAAGGATTGGATAATCGATGCTGAGCATTTTGTCGAGGGTAAGGGGAGGGGTGGTCATGAAAGTTAATAATTGTTGGTTATTGTTGTTTGTAATCTGATTTATCCATGAGGCTTTAGTTAGAGTTCAAACCTTGAACTATTTCCTCCGTATGCTCACCCAAATGTGGAGGAGGTAATAATCCAGAATCCAATTTCCAGAATCCAGAGTCCCTTCCGATATAATTTCTCACGCCTTGCACACCCGCATCGCTGAGTAGTATCTCCAATGCTTGTGGGATCTCAAAGACTTCTTTTAAATTTTGGATAAACCCGGCAGGGATTTTTTTGCCGTGCAATTTGCTGATCAGCTCAACTGAATTTATGTTCATAATTTTTTCAGCAAGCAGTTTATTCAACTCCTTTCGGTGGGCTACACGCTGCTGATTTGTAGTAAATGAATCGCCCAATGTTTCGTTGTCAATTCCGACTATCTGGATCAGTTCGTCAAATTGTTTGTCGCTGCCTACCGCCATTAAAATTCGCTTGCTGTCGAGCGTCACAAATGAGTCGCCATACGGTGCTATGTTGGGGTGGGTTGACCCTTGCCGCTGCGGTAATTTTTTTCCTACCAACCAGTTAGTTGCTTGATTGGCGAGTGAAGCGATTGCAGTATGCATTAACGATACTTCAACAAAACTTCCTTCCCCAGTCTTTGTCCGTTTTAATAAGGCAAGGAGCAGCCCTTCTTTTAATTGATGCGCAGCTAAGACATCGATTAACGCAACCGGCATTTTAGTGGGATGTCCGTCTTTCTCTCCATTCAAATCCATGAAGCCCGACTCAGCTTGAATAACAGCGTCATAACCCACCCGTTCATCGTCAGAACCGTAGCCCGTAATTTGTCCGTAAATAAGTTGTGGGTTATTCGATTTTAGTTGTTCGTAAGAGACTCCCAACTTCGCTGCATCACCCGGTTTGTAGCTGGCAATAACGATGTCGGATTTTGAGGCTAATTTCTTGACGATTTTCAAATCTTTTTCCAACGTCAGATCGAGCGCCACAGATTTTTTGCCCCAATTACAAGAGCAGAAATATGCAGAACGATCGTCTGTGGGTTCGTCTGGGGATTTCCATCCCCGCGTAACATCACCCCCGATTTTCGGATTTTCAATTTTAATCACCTCAGCGCCTAGCTCGGCAAAAAATTGGCCTACACTTGGGCCGGCCAGCACTGAGGCGAGTTCGAGGACTTTTAAGCCGATTAGCATCCCTAAAGTTAATCGTTATCAGTTAATCGCTAATCTTTGGCTATCAAATAACTAATAACTGTCACCCTTTAGCCAAAAGAAGAATCATTTATTGCATTTTTGTGTTCAGATACCAAAAATCGAATTTATGCGTGTTTTGATTACCCTGATTTTATTGTCAATTTCACTGATGTCGTGCAAAGAAAAACCAACCGAATTGAAAACCGGAACATGGCGCGGTTTGATTGATTGCCAAGGACACGACCTGCCATTTACATTTGACGTAGTCAGGCGGAGAGATAGTTTATTGGTGTATATGCATAATGGAACCGAGAAAATTTTACTCGATGAGGTCACCGTGTTTGGAGACTCTGTGAAGATGGTGATGCATATTTTTGATGCTGAATTCCGGGCCAAAATCAATGGCGATAAACTTTTGGGCACTTTTGTAAAAAATTACGCGCCCGAAGCCAATCAACCTTTTTCCGCAACCTTCGGAGAAGATTTTCGGTTCGTGAAAAATACATTGGAAAAAACCATGGATTATTCAGGCAAGTATCAGATCGAATTCAAGACTTCCAAAGGAAGAACCCGGTTTTCGGTAGGTCTATTTCAGCAAGAAGGAAATCACCTAACAGGGAGTTTCCTCAACGCTACAGGCGATTACCGCTTTCTCGAAGGAAACGTGGTGGATGACAAATTGATGCTCAGCACATTTGATGGTAACCACGCGTATGTGTTCATCGCTACTAAAAATGGAGACTCAATCAAAGGCGATTATTATGCAGGGAAACTGACGCACGAAACTTTCAAAGGCGTGAAAAATGAAAACGCAAAGATGCCCGATGCGGAATCACTCACCTATTTGAAGGAGGGCTATGACAAAATCGATTTTCATTTTCCGGATTTAAATCACAATCTCGTTAGCCCGTCAGATGAGAAGTATAAAAACAAGGTGTTGATCCTTCAGATTTTTGGCACGTGGTGTCCTAACTGTCTGGACGAAACTAAATTTTTAACGTCCTGGTATAATGAGAACCACGACCGGGGCGTAGAGATTCTTGGCTTGGCCTATGAACGCAAAGAGGACTTTACTTACGCCAGCAACCGTGTAAAGAAAGCGGTTCAAAAATTAAAGATCCCGTATCAATTTGTGATTGCAGGAACGGACAATACCGAAAAGGCTTCCCAGACTTTGCCGATGTTGAATAAAATCATGGGTTTTCCTACCACCATTATTATTGGCAAAGATGGGAAAGTGAAAAAAATCTACACTGGATTTGAAGGGCCCGGTACCGGAATTTACTATGAGCAATACAAAGAGCGGTTTAACCAGATCGTGAATGAACTCTTAGCAGCGAAATAGCATTTAAAGAAACAAGCAAGCCTTAAACTTGCCAAGCAAAAATGAAAAGAGTAGTAGTAGGCCTCTCAGGCGGAGTCGATTCAAGCGTAGCCGCTTATTTATTAAAAGAGCAAGGTTATGAAGTAATTGGTATGTTCATGAAAAACTGGCATGACGATTCGGTGACGATCAGCAACGAGTGCCCTTGGCTAGACGATAGCAACGATGCCATGATTGTTGCCCAACATCTCGGTATCCCCTTTCAAGCGATTGACTTAAGCAAAGAATACAAAGAGCGGATTGTCGATTATATGTTTGCCGAATATAAAGCGGGACGAACCCCTAACCCGGATATTCTTTGCAACCGCGAAATTAAGTTTGATATTTTTTTGAACACCGCGCTTAAATTGGGCGCTGACTACGTGGCCACCGGGCACTATGTACGAAGGGAAGAAATTGAAATCGATAATGAAAAAGTATTTCGCTTGTTGGCTGGTAAAGATCCTAACAAAGATCAGAGTTATTTTCTTTGCCAGCTCACGCAGGTTCAAATTTCTAAGGCTTTGTTTCCTGTTGGTGAACTTTTGAAACCGGAGGTACGCGCTATCGCTAAGAAAGCAGGTCTGGCCACAGCAGAGAAAAAGGACTCCCAAGGATTGTGCTTTATTGGTAAAGTGCACTTGCCTGACTTTTTGCAACAACGCCTTGAAGTAAAAAAAGGAAAGGTTATTGAGGTGCCTGCAAGCTCTTCTGTTTTTAGCAAGGAATGGGCAGAAGACGATTTGGTTCATCTCACGCAACCCTATTCGCTTAAACCCAATTCAGGCGCGGTTGTGGGTGAGCATAACGGAGCGCATTATTATACGATCGGGCAACGTAGGGGACTAAAGATAGGCGGTTTCGAAAAACCCCTTTTCATCATTGGAACCGATACGAATGAAAATATTATTTATACAGGTATGGGCGAAAGTCATCCCGGATTGTATCGAAAAGGATTATTCATTCCAATAGCTGATGAACATTGGGTGCGCAAAGATTGGATGTTGAATACTGATGAGTCGAGAAAATTTAAAGCACGAATTCGCTATCGCCAATCACTTGAAGACTGTACACTTCATCAGAAAGCTAATGGTTTGTACATCATCTTTGATAAACCTCAACGAGGCATTACCCCTGGGCAATTTGCAGCTTGGTATGAGGGGGAAGAATTGATTGGGTCAGGAGTGATTAGCTAATTTTGCTTAATGAAAATAAAGTCACCACCTTCATCACCAGCGCCTTGAATAACGCCAAACTGTGGTTCAGTGGCATTATCCGCTACGGGTTGATAAATAAGATTATAAAGTCTTGCAGACGGCAAATAATCTAGCTCATTTTCGTTAAGCTTTTTTAGTAACTGATCAATAAAAAAACTTTTATCAGGCACTTCAGACAAGTTTCCGCTTGTCATTGCTCTTCTGCTGGGATCCTTATAGAGGTCGTGGATTTTTAAAAAAGTTGCGGCATCTACGCTTCTTGATTTAAAAATGCTACCACCAAAACAGGCATCTGTGATTAAGAGCGTGTGTTTGGATTTTATTGCTCCCATATAATCTTTAATGGTGCTGTTTGCTATCCAAGCTGATTTGGTTGTAGTTTTTGAATCTGCGGGCAGCCAATAACCAAATTCGGTATGGGTATCATAGTTGCCATGACCAGCATAAAAAACTAACACATTGTCCTTTTCATTGGTTTCAGCGGTTAAACGATCAAAGGCATCCACAATTTGACCGCGAGTTGGATCCTTCATTAGCCGAGATACTGTTGTATCAAAGTTATATTTTGTCGTTAATGTTTTATACAACTTTTCTGCATCGTTAGCAGCATTCTCCAAACTTCGAGGACCTCCATCTCCCGCATATTTATATTTTGAAATCCCAATGACCAAGGCTACATACCTAGGAATTGACATTGTAAACTCCTCTCCGAGTTGAGCTGCACTTTTAACTGGAGTAGTAGGCGCTGCAATTGGTAAAGAACGTGTTGGCTGTGGAGAATCGTTACTCACTAATACAGGGGCAAGGGGAGGGTTTGAGGAAACAGAAGAACTTTGTGCTGTTCCTTGCGAAATATTTCCTTGCCTTGGGGATTCCTCCTTATTTACAGGAGGTGGTGTGGTAGTTTGATTAGGCTTAGCAACGGCAACTTTTACATCCTCTTGTTTCTGATTAACATCCGGAGAGCCACCAAAGGACAATGTTTCAGAAAGTGCGGAAATACTTGTTGGGTGAGCACCAGATTCGAACTTGAGTAAGTTACTAACATTAGATATCGCAGTCTTTTTATCACTCGAATTGAAAGACAAAGAATTACTCTTTTTACTTACCTGAGACCAAGCGGGCGATAAAAACGTCAGCCCGAGCAAACTAAGAACTAGATTTTTCATGGCTTTATAATTTTAATTTTTTTAATTAATCGCTACAAAGGGTACGTTTTTTAAGCGGACAGAAATTAAAGAGGCACTAAATTCTAGTTGGGAGAATCCTTTGGCCGTAGCACTGACATTCTTCACAATGAAAGAAGCTGTCTTTTTTTCTCCTGAACCTACAGGGATTAATTTATTTGCTCCAATTACATCGCGGCATATTTTGTCATGATCATCAACCACTAAAAAATTAGCGCAAATTAATTGTATAGGGTCGGGATTTTTATTGGTAAATGCAATGACAATAGAAACATCATCACCTGCTTTGGTAATGTCTAGAAATTGAGCGGTTAGTCCTCGCTCGGTGATCGAGGGCAAAACCCCGTTAGGACCTACTGATATCGCATCAACTCTGAAAATAAAGTCTCCTTTGGCGGTTGACGATTCTTGTAATACATCCCACACCGCAATTTTATTTTGCCCGGCTTTTACCATGGCATTTGCGTCACCGGTAACCTTGGTCAACATCGTTCCAAAGGTTTTGCCTCCGTCATTAGAACAAAATATTTTTACATAAAATTCTTTGGAGGGATCCATCGAAAGTAAGTCGTAAACAATAACGGCTTTGCCGTTTTCTTGAAATGCATTTACGTTTTGAATATCCTGAGCATTTAAGGATGACAAAAGAAACGGAATGCCAAAAACGATAAGAACTATCCTTTTCATATTTTTAATTTGATGTTATAATTGGGATCATAAATTTAATACTTATGTTCAACTTATTCAAAGTATTAATAACGAGAAGGGAATTCGATAATTACTTTCGACCTTGCCAGCATAATTAGGCTGTTTTTCTGAATTTTTTTTATAAGGAGCTTTACTTCAAATTGGGGGATAAATCTTTAACGATGGGTTTTTTTGGATATTCAATTTCTTTATTGATGGCAATTTGAATGAACTCATTGTTGAAGCTGGTTTATTATTGTTTTTTAACCACGAGAATAATTATCACGGTCTAAAAAAAATTTTCAGTTGTCAGTCCATTCAAGAAGCCTATCTTTGAAGATGTCCTTGGTTGCAGAGTGCAAAAACCAGCGCTCAAGCACAACTCTTGGACATTTATTAAAACCACAAAATCAGATTCAATTCTTTTAATGCAGGTCACTGAGAAATTTTTAACACTCCTAAAAAAGTGTTTATTGGTCGTGCTTTTTTCCCCGATCGTTTTGGCCGCACAGGAAACTGAAGTAAAAGGGAAAGTCACTGATGCTGTATCGGGCGATCCAATCCCGTTTGCAAATATTATTTTCAAGGGAACTACCGAAGGAGTTACAACCGATTTTGAAGGCAGCTTTCTTTTGAAAACGAAAAGTAAGGTGGATTCTGTCACAGCCACGTCAATTGGCTACATGCCCCGGACTAAAGCCGTCACTTTAGGGAAACAAATCATTAATTTTCAGTTGGAAGAGGCAGTAACAAATTTGCAGGAATTGGTTGTATTTGCGGGTGAAAACCCAGCTTTTGAAATTCTTCGGAGGGTTGTGATAAACAAGGATCAAAATGATAAGCGAAACCTCTCCGCCTACGAGTGCGATGTGTACACCAAAACAGAAGTAGACATCAACCATATTTCGGATAAGCTTCGTAAAAAGAAGATGATGCAAAAAATTGCCCAAGTGATGGACAGCATCGACCGCATTGTGGGCGAAGACGGGAAGCCGATTATTCCCTTAGCCATCACTGAAAGTATTTCTAAGTTTTATTACCGCAGTTCTCCTTCCTTAAAAACGGAGCAAATCCTAAACACCAAAATAAGTGGCGTTGGGGTTACCGATGGATCTACCGTTACCCAATTGGTTGGCTCTTCTTTTCAGGAATACAATTTTTATCAAAATTGGCTTGAAATATTTGGTAAGAATTTTATTTCTCCTTTAGCCGATGGCTGGCGATTTTATTATAACTATGATTTGACGGATAGCCTTCTGGTAGGCAGCGATTTTTGCTATCGACTTGATTTTTACCCTAAGAGCCCGGCTCAGCTCGCCTTTTCCGGATCGATGTGGATACGCAAAGTAGATTATGCCCTAAAGCAAATCGATGCTTCGGTAGGAAGACGATCCAACATCAACTTTATCGACAAAATTCAGATACAGCAGGAGCTCTCGCCAACCGCAAGTGGGCATTGGCTGCCTGTGAAAAACCGCGTATTGGTAAATGTGAGTGAGCTCACAAAGAATTCGCCTGGTCTGTTGGCTAAGTTTTACACCAGCAACAAAAATTTTGTAGTGAACCAGCCTTATGAACTATCTTTTTACGACAAGCGGATTCAAGTTGCGGAGGACGCTCGACTTATCGTTAGCGACAAATATTGGGATTCCCTTCGGCACGAACCGCTTAGTCTTACCGAAAAAAACGTGTATAAAATGATTGATACACTCAAAAATATTCCAGTAGTGAAAACGTATATTGAAGTATTTAAAATTGTGGTAGAAGGGTATTATAATTTTGGAAAGGTGGAAGTGGGACCTTATTTGAGCGCCATTACCTCCAACACCGTGGAAGGTGTGAGGGTGCAAGGCGGCTTTCGAACAAATTATGAATTTAGCAAAAAGATGGTTTACAGCGGTATGCTGGCTTATGGTTTTCTGGATACCAAACTTAAATTTTCATTTTCTACAAAAAGAATATTGTCAAGAAACCATTGGACTACCCTAAACCTTAGGGTGCGGAAAGACGTGATCAGGTTGGGTGTGGATGAAGAAGCAATAAGTGCCAGTCCGGTATTTATTACGGCTGCCCGATGGGGGCGTTTTCAACGGGCTTACTATTATGATGAGGCTTTCGCCTCTGTTAACAGGGAGTTCATCCGGGGACTTTCGGGAAGGACGGCATTTCGTTACTGGACTTTTGACCCGACATACGCCTTCGGATTTCAATTGAACCCCTCTGATCCTAATTCACCAGTCTCAAAACAGTTCAAAAGCTCGGAGGTTTTTTTTGAAGCCCGTTACGCCCGTGATGAAACCTTTATTCAAAATGGAAATGAAAGAGTAAGTCTTGGGTTAGATAAATGGCCCGCACTCACTTTTCGTTATACGCATGGAATAAAAGGCATTGAGGGGAGCAACTTTAACTACGATAAAGTAATGCTGAACGTGGAGCAACGAGTAAATATGGGGCCGTTAGGAGCCGGCTATCTTTCGGTAGCAGGTGAATATATTTACAATCAACTGCCGTACCCTTTACTTACTGTTCACTTGGGAAATCAGGCTGCCACCTATACGCCTTTCACGTTTAACCTGATGAATTATGGGGAGTTTGCGAGCGATGAATCGGTTTCCATTCACTATCGGCAATATTTGGAGGGACTGCTTTTAAACCGCATCCCACTGATGAACCGCCTTAAATGGCGTTTAGTGGGTACCGCCAATGTTATTTATGGTAGTCTGCGAAAATCTAATCAAGCGTTGATTTCGCGCTTCACACCTACGGGTGATCCCGCCTTGATTACGAGTTATTTTACCACAGGAAAGCCGTATGTGGAATTGGGCTACGGGGTTGAAAATATTTTTAAATTCTTTCGCGTGGATTTTGTCCATCGCATGAGCTACCTGGACAATCCCGATGTGCGGAAATTTGGCGTATTATTTACAGTGCAATTTAGATTATAGCCTGATTCTGGATTGTAGTAACTATTCGGTTCAATCTGAATACTCACCCTCCCACTTTGCCACCACCACCGTGGCCAAACAATTGCCGAGTACGTTGATCCCCGTACGAGCCATATCCATAATGGCATCGACACCAAGCACCACAAAAGCCTTGTGAGGGTCTATGCCCATGTCGGCAACCGTGGCCACTAAGATCAAAAACGTGGCACCTCGAACTCCGGCCACGCCCTTGCTGGTAAGCATGAGGATGAACACCATTTTTACCTGATCGCCTATTGATAGATCAATGCCTGCCATCTGTGCCACAAATACAGAAGCAAGTGAAAGATATAGGGTACTTCCGTCCAGATTAAAACTATACCCTGTGGGCAACACAAAAGCGACTACTTTGCGTGGGATGCCCATTTCTTCTAAATTCTCCATGGCCAACGGAAGGGCGGACTCGCTGGTGGCGGTGGAGAAAGCAATGGCCACCGGTTCAGAAACTGCGTTGATAAATTTTTTAAAATTCAATTTAATGATCAGGCCAATAGGCACTAAAACAAAAAGCACAAATACGATTAAGGCACCGTACAAGGTGGCTACCAGAAGTGCTAGATTTTTTAACACATCAAAACCGAAAGAAGCGATGGAATACGCCAGCGCCCCCAGCACGGCCAACGGGGCGAAGTACATGACAATGTGGGTGAACTTAAACATCACATCCGAAAGGCTCTCAGCAAATTGAAGCATTGGCTTCCGTTTTTCTTCGTTGAGCATGGCCAGCGCGATTGCGAATAGAATGCTGAAGACTACCACTTGCAGCACCTGGCCTTCCGCGACCGCCTTGGCAAAGTTCTCAGGAAAAATGTCAAGGATCACATCGTGTGATTTCTTTTGTGAAAGTAATTGTTCTGCCCGTTGCTCTTCGCCTTGGGCCATTTCGATATGGGCACCTTCGCCCGCTTTGGTAAGGTTGATGGCAGTTAAGCCAATTACCAGCGCCAGGCTTGTCACAATTTCAAAATACAAGATTGCTTTTATCCCCATCCGCCCAACTTGTTTAAGATTAGAGTGAGCAGCAATGCCTACAACCAGTGTAGAAAATAGAAGAGGGGCAATGATGGTCTTGATTAGCCGCAGAAAAATGTTGCTCAGTACATTAAGTTCAAGGGCCACTTTAGGAAAGGAAAACCCAATCTCGATACCGAGGAACATGCTGACCACAATCCAAACGGTGAGGGATTTTCGCTGAATGGCCAAATAGATCAACAATGTCCAAACGGCCCAACGGGTTCCTGATAAAAAGTATGGGCTTAGTTCGATCCATTGATAATAGTTTACTAATCCTGCAAAGACGGCTATAGTTGTGAACAGGAATATAAGGAGAGCAAGCGTTTTTTGTTTCAATGCTAATAGGGTTATCAGCGTGAAGATAATGGTTATTCTTAAATCGATTGCAGTTAATTCTTTTTCGTTAGGGAGAGCATCTGCTTTTTATTGCTATTATAATCCGAAGATGTCGATCCGCGATTATTCGAAACGCGAACTTAATTTCCTTACTTTTGTTCTTTCCATACAAACAAGATAATATCATGTTACAAGCAGCCCCTAAATCCATCCATATCTACTTAGAGAGCAATCCCAACCCCAATTCACTAAAATTTGTGGTGAATGAGATGCTGGTGCCCGAAGGGATGAGTTTTGATTTCCCAAGCCCGGTAGAGGCAGAGGCCGCCCCCTTGGCACAAGAACTTTTCATGTATCCTTTTGTGGAACGTGTATTTTACATGAGCAATTTTGTTACCGTTACCAAAAAGGAAGATGTTGAATGGATTGAGATTCAGGACACCCTGAAGAACCATATTCATACCTTTTTGGAGTCCGGGAAATTGATATTAGATAAAAAAGAAGACGCTGCCCCTCAGCAGGAGGAAACGGAAACGATCAAAAAAATAAAAGCCATTTTGGACGAATACATCCGCCCAGCCGTGGAACAAGATGGTGGCGCAATTACCTTTCACTCCTACGAAAATAAGCGGGTTAAAGTGGCCCTTCAGGGATCATGCAGTGGTTGCCCTTCTTCTACCATCACCTTAAAAGCAGGTATCGAGAATCTTTTCAAGAAGATGATGCCAGAAGAGGTGGAAGAAGTGGAAGCGCTTGGGTAGTGCATTCCTTTCGATTGAGTGAAGATTGATGGTTATAATGTTTTCGCTTAGGCTATAGAACCATTATTTAACTCTTTGTGCTGGCTTCAGTTTGATAATGGGAACATTTTAATTGACCCAGTTACCTGTCGTTCCTACGGAACGCGTTTCCTATTATTTTTTTGATTCTACCCTCGAAAAGGCTCTGAACGGAGCGGATGGCAGGTAGAAAAGGCAAACCAGTGATATTCTCATTCTGGGAACGAATGGTGCAGAGCGAAAATTTGAAATGCATCTTGATAATTGAAGATTTGGTTCTGCCTGAGAATTCACTAACTTTAGTACGACCTGCTACCTAAGAAATCAACAATGCTCCCAATCATGGCGCGACTTGAAAACGAATACGTGATTTGTGAATTGGACGAATCTGTACCTGTTTTAAAACATCGTTGGAAAAAACCGCCTCCAGGAAATGTTTTTCGCAATAATCTTATAAAAATTCAACAATATTATTTGGAGCATGCGAAGGAACATCCCAAACTGGCTTGGTTGGCGGATACCCAACTGCTAGGTGAAGTTGATGAAGAGACAGAGCAATGGTTCAACGAAATTTGGGACGACTTACTTTTTAATCAGGCGCAGGTTAAATATCATGCAGTGATTTTGGGCGAGGATCTTTTTGCTGAATACCCCATGGAGAAATTTAAGATGGATGCCGAAAATAAATTTAAGAACCAGGGCGTCCAGCTTGGCGTTTTTTCGGACGAAGAAGAAGCATACGATTGGCTCAGGTCGAGATAAGGAATGAGCTTTCCTGAGGAATATTTTCAGCCGTTGGTTTAACTTCTACTTTGTTGTGCCAGTTCCTTTCAAATATTTATCTAAAAATTTTAGCACCTCTTCGGAAGCTTTGATATTGTTTTCCTTCTTTACAAATCCGTGGCCTTCATCGGGGAACACCACATACTCTACAGGCACTCCATTCTTTTTTGCCGCAGCCACAATTTCATCCGATTCGATTTGCAAAACGCGGGGATCGTTTTTACCCTGAAGGACAATAAATGGCTTTGTGATTTTATCGGCATGAAATAAAGGCGATTTATTGTACAAGGCCACCGAATCAGTGGCGGGATCTCCCATCTCCACATAAAGCGCTTTTCGGAAAGATTCCCACCAGGGCGGAACGCTTTTCAGCGTCCGAAGCCAATTAGTGACACCGAAGTAATTGACACCCACTTTAAATTCATCAGGCGCAAAAGTCAATGCTGCCATCACCATATACCCGCCATAACTTCCGCCATAAATCCCAATTTTTGTGGTGTCAATATAACTTAAGCCGGCAAGAAATTTTTTGGCGGCAATGCAGTCTTTTAAATCCTCATTGCCATGTTTGCGGTCATCGGCCGCAAAAAAAGTTTTTCCGTAGCCACTGCTGCCACGGTTGTTCACCGCAAGAATAGCATAGCCGTTATTGACCAAATGCTGCAAAGAAGCAGAATAATTTAATCTTGTCTGCCCGCCTGGACCGCCATGAATCCAGAGTAATACCGGAACTTTTTGATCTTCGGCAATTCCCTTAGGTTTATAAAGCAGTGCAGGGATTTCCATGCCGTCAAAGGACTTGTAACGAATTACCTCCCCGGCAACTAAATCATTGGGATCAATCTCTTTACTCAAGGTGTGGGTAAGTTGCTTTATTTCCTTACTGCCGAAATCGTAGACACACAAATTACTCGGTGACTTCGAACTACTTACATAAAAAGACATTTTCTTTTCACTGTCTGAAATATTTACACCAGTAATATCACCTTCAGGCAAACCAGCGATTTGAATTAGCTTACCTCCGTCTGATTCATCATAAATTTTTATTTCGGTTCTGGCATCGTTATTAATGGCCACTACCCGGTACTTACCATTTCTTGAAAGCCTTACATAGTTAATGTCCCAGAGTGCCTCCTCAACTTTAGTTTTCTTACCTGATGCAATTTCATAACTCGCGAGGTACATGTACTCACTTCCTTCGTTCGTTAAGAAAAAGAGTTTTTTGCCGTCAAGGCTGAAGTATTGCGGGTTATATTGAATGTCTCCATCGTGCTCGCTCAACAATTTTGATTTACCTGTTTGGGTGTCGAGCAGGAACATGTTAGAGTTATTGGTGGTAATACTTTGCGAAAGCGCTATGTAACGGTCGTCATTCGATATGGCATCCGGGTTCAGTCCCAGCTCATTTTTATAAATCAAACGGGTGGGATAAATTTTTCCTTCTTTTTGGCCGCCATCAAGTTGCAACTGATAAAGATCGAAATATTTCTTATCGCGACTGTTGGTCGTGTAGTACATCAGTTTTTGATTATAACTCCAGCCTGCAAATTCTGCCTTCGCAGAGGTATCCTGAACGAGGTCATTAACTTTTCCATCTGTATTCCGCACAAAAAGGTGCGTGATTTCATTTCCCCCCTTGTCGCTTCCATAGAGCACGCGGTCATCTTTGGGAAAATAGCTGTAAGCAAAGACGGAGTTGTCAGTCGATGTGGTTAAGGGTTTCTGTTCACCCGTTTCGCTATTAACTTCCACCGCATTGAAAATGCCTGTGGCTTTGCTACTGATCAAAACTTTACTTTCGTCCGGAGAAAAAGAGCCTCCGAAAATCTGCACCACATCCATAAATTGTTGAATCGTATACAGTTTTGGCGGCTTCTCAGAAGGTCCCTTAGGTTTACAAGTGACCAAAAGCAGAACCATGATACCAACGAAAAGAATTTTGACGTTTTTCATAACCGAATTTTTGAGAGTTCGAATTTAATTAAAAACTAAATGAAAGCTAAACCAGAGGAAACAAATAAAATCCAATAGCCATTGCAAGAACAGTCCACAAAGTCAATTTAAGAAAACGAAAATGCTAAATTGTGCCATGAATCAGTTTTGTGGATTGTCTGGTTGCTTGATGGCTGTATTATTGACCATTAAGGTTTATGCAGGGCCAGGGATCAATTTTATAGAAAACAACGGGCAGTGGCATAAGAAAATGGATTTTATTGCCAAAGTCTCCGGGGGAAGTTTTGGTATTCAGCAAGGTTCGTTTGTTTATACTTTCCTCGACCAGGAAAAAATAGCCGAACTTCATCACGCCCATAAATCTGCCTTCCAGGAAGATAGTCACAATGCTGATCGTACGAGTAGAATTGATGGTCAGGTTATGATCACCAATTTTATTGGCTCAAATAACCAAAGCAGACCTCAACCTTTTGGTGTTAAAACGCAGTACTATAATTATTTTCTTGGGGTTGATCAATCTAAATGGCAATCGTTCGTGCATGTTTATGAGGGCGTAATTTACCCTTCATTTTATCAAGGAATAGATTTAAAAGTGTATTCGGATGATTCGAACCTGAAATATGATTTTGTCCTAGAGGCAGGCGCTGATCCTTCTTCTATTCAATGGAAATACGATGGCGCAGAGTTGGTTTCCATTAAAGACGGAGACCTGATAGTAAAAACTACCCTCGCTGATTTAATTGAAAAAAAGCCAATAGCCTATCAGATCATTGACGGCCAGAAAAAATTTATTCAGGTAGACTACCGATTGACTGATGAGCACGTTTCGTTTTCTATTGTTGATCCTTATGATTGCTGCTATCCGTTAGTGATCGATCCGTTGTTGATTTTTTCAACCTACTCTGGGTCTACAGCCGATAATTGGGGAAGCACGGCTACGCCTGGAGAACATGAGACCTTATATTCATCAGGGATCACCAACTTATACTTAGGTGGAGATTTCCCGGCAACCGCAGGGGCATTTCAAACTACTTATGGAGGTATTTTCGATGTGGCCATTCTCAAATATGATTCCACCGGGCACCAACTACTTTATGCTTCTTACCTCGGAGGTACTTACTCGGAGTCGCCCCATAGCTTGGTCATCGACAAGGATGAAAACCTTTTGCTGTTGGGCACAACCAGTTCCTTTAATTTCCCCACAACTTCGGGTGCATTTCGGCAAACTTTTGCAGGAGGTATTCCTGTCCCTCAACAATCTGCGGGTAAAGAAATCCCGATACCGTATGAGAATGGTACTGATATTTTCATCACCAAAATTTCTAAAGATGGAAGCAAAATTTTAGCCAGCACCTACATGGGTGGCACTAACAATGACGGGCTAAATCCTTCAGAAAGCTTGCTGGTACGAAACTATGGAGATCAAATGAGGGGTGATATCATCAGTGATTCGCAAGGAAATATTTTTGTAAGCACGGTAACAGCCTCTTCCGATTTTCCGGTAGCCAACGGATTCAACCTTACCTACAAAGGAGGGGAAACGGATGGCCTGGTTTTAAAATTAAGCAGCGATCTTACTCAATTACTGTGGGGTACATTTTTGGGTGGCAGCGCAGCAGATGCGTCACACACGATTCAATTGGATAGCGCAGGCAATTTATTTCTGGGTGGGGGAACGGCCAGCGCAGATTTTCCGACCACTTCAGGGGCCTACCAGGCAACTTTTGCTGGTGAAGTAGATGGTTGGATGGCGAAGATCAGTGGAGATGGATCGTCAATTTTGAGTTCTACTTTTACTGGAACTCCCGCGTTCAACCAGGTTTATTTTTTGGACCTCGATAAAAATGAAAATGTATATGTTTACGGTCAAACCGTAGGCGCATTTCCGATCACGGCAGGAGTTTATAACAATCCGAACAGTGGCCAGTTTGTTCAGAAGTTTGATAACTCTCTTTCTACATTATTATTCTCGACCGTATTTGGTTCGGGCATTGGCATACCGAATATTTCACCTACTGCCTTTCTGGTGAATGACTGCAATAACATATATCTGTCAGGGTGGGGCGGAAATGTCAACAGTGGTTTAGGCTATTGGAACAGTTCGACAGCACAAATGCCCATCACGTCAGACGCGTTGCAGAAGACCACCAGTGGATCGGACTTTTATTTTATGGTCCTTTCAGATGATGCCACCAAGTTTCTTTACGCCACGTATTTAGGAGGAAGTGATTCTCGCACCCATGTAGACGGTGGAACCTGCCGCTTTGACAAAAGTGGCGTGGTGTATCATGTGGTTTGTTCGGGCTGTCAGTTTGATAATGCAGCAAACCATGCCACTTCCGATTTCCCGACAACGATCAATGCATGGAGCCGAAAGAATGGAAGCCTCAATTGCAACAATGCCGCCTTTAAGTTTGATTTGGCTTCGTTAAAAGCAAGAATACAAACCAGTTCAGTGAACTTCAACCAACCCGGACTTAATCACATTTGTACGTACGATAAAATTGTCTTTCAAAACCTGAGTGTGGGTGGGCAAACCTACAATTGGAACTTAGGTGATGGCACGAAGCAAATGAAAACGGATACTTCGATGATTGTCTATCAATATAAAACTCCGGGCACGTATACCATTCAATTAGAGGCAACTGATTATGGAACGTGCGCAGTAAAAGATTCAACGTTAACCTCCATAAGCGTTTATAGCCCGAAGGGAACAGTTGGGCCTAACCAAACAATTTGTTTTAATGCAGGCACAACCCTAGTGGCTTCTGGCGGGGCCAACTATCAATGGACAACGACCGATAATTCATTTTCTTCAACGGTTGCCAATCCCGCAGTTAATCCCCAAAAAAATACGGACTATTTTGTTACGATTACAGACGTTAACGGGTGTGTTAAAAAAGATACCGTTGATGTTGTGGTAATTCCGGGAATAGATTTTCAATTCAAAGCGGAACAAATATTTGCCTGTGAAGGAAGGCCGACATTAAAGGTTATTAATTTAGCAGATTCGGTGGGAGAGTTTTTTGATTTTGGTGATGGATCGACCTCAGATCAACAACAAGTGACGCATCAATACGCTAAAGATGGAGCGTACACAATCAGCTTGGTGGGTACCAATCAATTCTGCGTTTACACAAAATCGGTAACCCTTCCATTTTACTACCGAATGGTGCCGAATGTTTTTACACCCAATCAATCCCCGGGGCTGAACGACACGTTCATGGTCCAGTATGGAACTCAGCCAGTGGTAGCCGGAGCAGACCCACCCGTTCAGATTTCTTTAGTGGTCTACGACCGCTGGGGAAAATTGGTGTATCAAAATACCAACTATAAAAACGATTGGGCTGCCGAAAATGTGGTGGGTGGCGTTTATTATTTTGAAGCTACACTGCTTGGCGAAAATACATGCAAGGGTTGGGTGGATATTTTGAAGTGAAGGGATTGAGGTTAAAAATTTCGTACTTGAATCTTTCTAGCCTCTTTTAAGGTTTGCCAGATACACCCCCCCCACAATCAAGACCATTCCAAAAAAATGACCCAGCACCAACACCTCACCGTCAAGCACACCCCACATCACGGAAACTACGGGCATTACATACGTTACTGAACTTGCAAATAATGGGGAAGAGATTCGAAGGAGTTTGTAAAAAAGCAAGTTGGCAACAGCGGTGCTCATCAGCGCAAGGATTGCGATAAAACTCAAAGCGCGCCAGGCGCCTTCCACATTCGTCAAGCGGTGAGTGAAGTCGGTAAACCCAAATAGATAAACAAACGCCAGGGGAGCGATCAATAATAACGAGACACTGATGATCGTCATCGGGGCCATGCCGGGCATTTTGAATTTGATGAAGTTTAGGTTAAGGCCATAACAAGCACAAGCCAACACAATCAGTAAAGCATAAACATTGAACCCTCCCCATCCGCCCTCTACGCGGGCCATGGCCAATACGATGCAACCTCCAAAACTGATTGCGCTACCAAAGATCGCCCAACCGCGAAATCGCTGACTGAAAAACAGGGCTCCGATAACCATTGTCCAGATGGGCGAAAGGGTATTTAATATTCCTGCCAGTGAGCTATTAAGATGGGTTTGTGCGATGGCGAATAAAAACGCAGGTAAGAATACCGCTAACATTCCAGAGAAAAAAAGCTTACCATAATCAGCAGACGTAAGCTCTTTTAAATGTTGTAAAGCAATGGGTACTAGAAAAAGAAAGGCCAGTGCCACCCGAAGCGAACCTACTTCATCGGGAGAATAAACTTTGAGCGCCTGCTTAATCAGGATAAAGGAAGTGCCCCAGATAAGCGACAAGGTAACGAGTAAAATGACGGCTTTAAATTGTTTGAAATCTGGCATTGAAAAAAATAAGTGCAAAGATTAAAAATCTGCCCATCAAACCATAGTACTCACTCTTGTTAACAGTCATGCAAATGAGTTGCTTATACTTTATTAATTGGGGTTTAACGCCAAACACGTTCTGGCTTCTCGGGGTGCAGAGAACTTGCAATTGGATGCCGACACTCAAAAGCTTCAATCGAAATAACTTTTATGCAAACCACACCTGATTTTGGAGGAATAGAATTTTATAGTGAAATTTCCTGCATGGGAGTATTCACAAGCGATCTTTCTGGAAAAAAATTTCCGGCCAATCAAAAAATAACCGCCAAAGCACTACGAGGACCGGTTCTCGATCTGATCAAAAAGGATAACCCTGTTTTCAGTGAAGAGAGTTGCCTGTCGCTCTCCGAGTTGAGCGAATATCGTCATCGGTATATGGAAAGCGCACTGCAACAGGAGCTTGGATCGCTTTCAGTTCTGGAGAAGGAAGTGTTGAAGGCAATGCAGGAGGGTGAAGTGATTTCTGAAAATGTTGATAAAGCCGTTGACGAGCAACTCACTTTTGGCCAACGACTTTCCGACCGGATTGCTTCGTTTGGTGGCAGCTGGACTTTTATTCTCAGCTTCTTTTTCTTTCTTGCTGTATGGATAGCTTTTAACATTTACTCTCTTTCAAAGCCTTTTGACCCTTACCCTTTCATTTTGCTTAACTTGATTCTCTCCTGTATCGCAGCCATGCAGGCGCCCGTGATTATGATGAGCCAAAACCGGCAGGAGGAAAAGGATCGGGAACGCAGCAAGCATGATTATCAGGTAAACTTAAAGGCTGAATTGGAAATCCGGATGATGCATGAAAAGATTGACCATCTGATCATCAATCAGCAACAGCGTCTTTTTGAAATTCAGCACATTCAAATTGAAATGCTGCAAGAAATCCATGATAAGTTGGATCTTCCAAAAAAGAATAAATCGGAAACGACTCAACCCTAATGGGCTATTAATTTAACCAAATCTATTTTCTCTTTTTTTTTAAATATTTTTATATTGATGGTAGAATAACCAAATAGCGCATGAAGCATTCAAAATTCATATTGATTGTCCTCTTCTTTTGCATAGGGTTCAGCGTTCATTCGCAAACGGTTTACCCCGATGGACATTATGTGGTTATCGGTGCATTCCGAGTTTTGGAGAATGCAGTTCGCTTTACGGCCATGGCCAATAAAAATGGTTTCACTGCACAATATGCCATTAATCCTGCTCGACAGCTTTATTATGTGTATGTGTTCAATACCAAGGAAAAGAAAAAGGCTTTTAATTTTTTGATCAAGATTAAAGTTGAAACCAGTTATAAGGATGCCTGGGTCTTTTCCGGAAAGCTAGGCAACGATGTGGTAGCCAAACCCGAGCCTGTAATGGAACCTAAAGTTGAGTCAAAAATTGAACCTGTAAAAGAGCCGATTATTACCTCTCCTCCGGTAAAAGACACGGTAAAAATTTCGCCTAAAAAAGGTGATTCGTCCCTCACAAAAAAAGCTGTTGAAGTAAAAAAGCCGAAAGGTAACCCGTTCTATTTCAGAGTGTTGAGCAAAGAAAATGGGAAGGAATTATTCGGCTACTTGCAACTGTTTGAACCGGGAGGCACCCAATATTTATCGATCAAAAGCGGTGAAATAGTCTACCTCGAGGCGCCAAAAAATAAAAAAGGATCGTACAACATTATTGCCCAGGTACCCGGATATAAACAAAGTGACTTGTTGTTTTCTTATTCAAATACTACGGCCGAGAAAGGTTCGCAAGACGAAGCCATTATCACAGTAACGCTAGAAAATGCGAGGAGAGGTGATTACATTGATTTTAATAATGTTCATTTCGTTAAAAATGCTTCGATAATGGAAGCCGAGTCGCAAAATGAGTTGGATGGGTTGGTGAACCTGATGAAAGAAAGTCCGCAATACCATATTAAAATTCATGGCCACTGCAATGGCAAACAGAAACGCGAATCATATACCCTGGGCAGCAGCACCAATTTTTTTGCGATGAACCCAACCGGAAACAAAAAGGAAACCCTGACGGCTAAGGAGCTTTCTGAAGCGCGTGCAGAGACTGTTAAAGCTTATCTTGTTCAACAGGGCATTGACGCTAACCGGATCGCCACCAATGGCGAAGGCGGGAAAATCCCTCTTTACCCAGAAGGAGGAACGCTTGGTCAATACAATGATCGGGTAGAAGTGGAGTTTGTGAAAAACTAAGTTTCGGTTCCGAACTCTTTAGTAGCGAATAGGATTCAATAAAGCTGGAGCTCGGCAAAAAGCGACTCCAACTCGGTTCTGGATTTGTTGAGTTTAGCCTCCAGCTTGGCGAGCATCGTTTCCCTACCCTCTTTTTCAAAAGCAAAATCCTCATCATTAAGAATGGGAAACCTTCTTTTGAGCATAACTTTCTGTTCGCGCCAACTTCTTACAATATCCATTTTTACAAGGTAGTTATTAAAATAGTCAACAGTCAATAATATTTCATTTTCATGATCACTTTTTTATTTCCGGTCAAAAGGAAACGAAAATCTTTATACAAGGGCTTACGGAAATCGGTATGGTAATAGTCGGAAAAAGCATGGCCTTCTTTGGGGAGAAACCAGCCGAAATCAAGTTCCCAATTGTTGTTTTCATCGTCCAGCAAGGCTATTCCCATGTATTTAGAGGTAAATCCTGTGTAGGTGACGCATAAGGAATCACCGGTTACAAGTGATTTTGGCACCACTACCTTGCGGAATCCCATTTTGTGGGGGAAAGGGGTTGTGTCATCGAAAAACTTAAACCTGATTACCCCATTATGGTTTCGGATGTTAGTGACTTTAATGGTGATTGAATAGGTCGCAACTTTTTTTTGGGGAACCTCTTTCGGGTGTTTTAGCTCTGAATTGCTGGCTTTATAAATTGCTGAGTCGGTTTGTGCGTTTGCAAAAATGGATACTAGAAACACAAATGGATACAGCAACTGTTTCATGCAGGCGCATCGCTGAGTTTTTTGAGATGCGTATGTGTAAAGGTACGGTTAATCTAATTGGTTTGTAAAGAACCTTTGATTTTTAGTGCCCAGTGGTTCCTAACCATAACAAGGCATTGAGAATTAGCTGGTTTTGCGCTTCATTGTCAAATTGAAAAGATAGCTCTTTGTTTGTTTTATGTTCGTAATCTATGTCGTTGTGCCCCATATTTATATATATCATTTTGTAGTTTTTGTTGGCCCAAACTACAGGATAATACCCATGATACCAGATTTCGCTAGCCTTTGGACCTGTGCCGAGCGGAAAACTTGAAGAATCAATTGACAAAAGAATTTTGATGGCTGGATTTTTTCGCAAATCTTTTTCCCAGCAATACCATTCATTCGGGGCCGATTTGAATTTACCGGGTAAGTTTCTCACAACAGGATGATCTTTATCTTCAATTTTTAAAATGGCTGAAGTCGGTCTCCAGGTATTGCTTTTGTACTGGCCCGCTCCAATAAATTGATTATGGTACCAATCCCAGTCTTGGGGATAAGCAGAAGGTGTGAGCGCAAAGGCGGCAAAATGAAATCCCATCCAGGCGCCACCATGTTTCATAAAACTTTCAAAAGCTTCACGCTGATCAATTGCCTCCGGTCGCGTGTCTAAAAATAACACAACCTGATAGCGGGCCAGGAAAGTTGAATTTAAGTTTGTCCAGTCTTTCGTGGAATCGTAGGTGAAATTATGGTGTTGAGCGATTTGCGCAAGCCACCGATTCGCTTCATGAACAAAACTGATGTGCGCCTGATCATTTTTGGCCGTGTAAAAAGCAATTACGTTGAATTTTCGATTGACACTTTGACCATAACTCGATTGATGAACAGGTATGCACCATCCAATCAATACTATTTTCAGAAATACAAATCGCAAATTCATTTCTAAATATAGTCTTTAGAAATTCATGCTGAGTATACGCTTAATGAATTATGTGCTATTGTGGTTCAATTGCTCAGTAGCAAGCAACCAGGAACCAGCATCATCATAATTCTGACTTGATGAGAAGATCACGCAATTATTTGTTCAGCATAGTGCGCCCGAACGTTATCCGATTGACTTCCGCTCCGCCATTCAACCGTACATCCGATTCGCCAAAGGTGACCAATCGCAAATTGTCTTTTGCATTGAATTTAAGTTTGCTTTCTCCGTACGTTGTCGAGGCAATTTCCTCTCCTTGAATTGCTTGAGCGTCAATCTTATTTTCGCCAAATAGCTTATATTTTTGCGTGTCCACCGTGCCTGATTTTATCTTTAAGGTATGTTGCCCATACAGCGCGGCTTTGAATTTTCCGGTTTGAAGAGACGCCAGGGTGATGTCGCATTCGCCATACGCACTTAGCTTGAACTTTTTATTTTCTATCACACCCTCTACATCTACTCCTTGCTCTCCGCGTACCACCAGCTTTTCCAATTGCTGATAGGTAACATAGGCGGTTATGCTGGCGTTGCGGTAAACACTTTCTTTTTCAACCCAGCCATCTTTTTTAACGCGTTTTCGCCTTTCGGTAAACCGCGAGCCATCTAAATAAATATGCAGTGTTTTATTTTTTACGATCACATTTATTTTTGAGGCGTCAATATTTTCATAGTTGATCTTAACGGATTCTGTTTGCCCGGCCACCATTACTAGATTGATCTTGGGCGAGGCGATCACTTTCTTGAAGTGGCCAACTTGTTTTTCGATGCTTTGAGCCGAGAGGCCAAAGGTGATGAACGAGGCAAAAAACAAGGCAAATAGCGCTTTCATATTTTTTGAGTTTTATTCAAGACTATGCTTAGCGGGCAAGGGTTGCATCGTGTAAAATATTTCTTTTGCTAAATCAAGCCGTTACTATCTGTAACAACCTGGTTCAGAGAAATGAACAAGGATATTTAGGCGGCATTTAGTAATATTCAACTTTAAACTAAATGAATTCGTAGCCATGTCTAAAATTTCAAGACCCATCAAAGCACTCTTAGCTTGCCTCCTTTTGTTTTCTGCCTCTTCTGTATTTTCCCAAGATCCAGGAAAAGCCAAGTTTATTGATCGCGCCAACATGGATATGTTGGTGAAACCGGGCGACAATTTTGTGGAATATGCCGGTGGCACGTGGTTGAAAAACAATTCCATTCCCGCTAAGGAAACCAGTTGGGGAAGTTTCAACATGCTGCGCGACTTTAATGTTAAAGCGCTTAAAATAATCCTAACGGATGCAGCTGCGGACAAAAATGCAAAGCCCGGATCGGTGAAAAAACGGGTGGCCGATTTTTATGAAGCGGCAATGGATACGGTTGCCATTGAAAAATTAGTTGCTGACCCTATTCGTGCTGACCTACAACGCGTAACCGAATTGAAGGACAAACAACAAGTGCTGGATGAAATTAGCTATGAACGATCGCACGGCATTGGGTTTCCGCTCTTTGGTTTTTATGTTGGCCAGGATAGAAAGCATCCCGACAAGATGGCTGTGCAATTCAGTCAGGGTGGGCTGTCTATGCCCGATCGGGATTACTATTTAAAATCAGATGCTCGATCAAAGAAAATACAAGGCGCTTTTGAAATGTATATCATCTCCTTATTTAAACTGACCGGCACATCGGAAGAGCAAGCGAAAAAAAATGCCGCTACCATTTTTGCGATGGAGAAGAAATTGGCGAAGGCCGAAATGAGCCGTACCGAAATGCGCGACCCACAGAAAACTTACAATAAATTTTCCATTACCGACTTTGCAAAGACAACGCCCTCTATTGATTGGAAGTCTTTTCTGGCTAAGATCAACATCACCAACCAAGATAGTATCCTGGTGAATGTTCCGAAGTTTTTTCCGGTGGCGGATAGTCTCTTGCAGGCAACGCCAATTAATGAATGGCAAGTTTATTTGCAATGGAATTTGCTTCGGTCGGCAGCGCCTTATTTGAGCAAACCCTTTGTGGATGCAGAGTTTGCTTACAACCAAACGCTTACCGGACAAAAAGTGCAAACGCCCCGCTGGCAGAGAGCTTCGAGCCTTACCGATGGGCATGTTGGTGAGCTGTTGGGACAACTGTATGTAGAGAAATATTTCAAACCCGAAGCTAAGGCCCGCATGAAAGTTTTGATTGATAACTTAATCAAGGCGTATGAAATCAGGATTAAGCAATTGGATTGGATGAGTGATGCGACCAAACAAAAAGCCCTGGCGAAACTAAAAGCGTTTCATCCAAAGATTGCCTATCCGGACAAATGGAAAAATTATGATGGCTTGGCGATCGAAGAAAAAACTTTTCTCCAAAATGTGTGCAATGCCAACCACTGGGCGTTCAACGACATGATTAGCCAACTAGGAAAACCAGTGGACCGGTTGCGTTGGGGGATGACACCGCCTACCGTAAACGCGTACTACAATCCGGTGATGAATGAAATTGTTTTTCCGGCCGGTATTCTTCAATACCCTTTCTTCCACCCTGATGCGGACGATGCATTTAACTACGGTGCGATAGGCGCGGTGATCGGGCATGAGATTTCCCACGGGTTTGATGACTCCGGAAGCCAGTATGATAAAGACGGCACCTTGCGCAATTGGTGGACAGCGGAAGATCGGGAGAAATTTGATGCGAAGGCAAAACTCTTGCAGCAACAATTTGATGCCTACACCATTTTGGATACGCTGCACGTGAACGGCAAACTTACGCTGGGCGAAAACATTGGCGACCTGGGTGGACTAAATGCAGCTTATGAAGCATTTAAAATGACAAGCCAGAGCAAAGGAAATAAAAAGATTGATGGCTTCACACCCGATCAGCGTTTCTTCCTGGCGTGGGCGCAAGTGTGGCGAGGCAAAACATTGCCCGAGCGCGCCTCGCAATTAATTGTGATCGATCCCCATGCCCCCGGAGAATACCGAGCCATTGGCACACCTTCCAACATGGATACTTGGTACAAAGCCTTTAACATTCAACCAGGCGATAAGCTTTACAAAAAGCCGGAGGAGAGGATTAAGATTTGGTGAGGTGAAATAGAAACTATTGTTTGATATAGATTGAATATGACGAATCGAAGAGTCAACGGGGCGGATCAAGGCGGGTGACTCTACGGAGAAAAAGAATACTTGCAGAAAAGTGGCTGAACCCCGCAACAACTATTTTTGACCAATAGGACAACTAGGGTAGTTGGTATTCAATCAACACTACTTCCGATTTGGTTGTGCCAAGTGAATAAAGCTTCCTGTTCACTTGGTCTAAACTGTAAACGAAGCCAAGGTTTGTCATATAACCATAGACAAAGTCAATTATTGTAGGAGAGCGTATTGGGCATTTCAGTTCAATTTCTCTAAAGCCATTTTTCTCAATAAAATAGAGTTCATCGAAAGGCTTTTCCACATCATTAAAATTCGTTGTAATTATCCACTTTTCTGAAAGCAGTTTTGGTGAATTAAAACAGTTGCTGCATATTATTTCTTTTGAACTTTCAGTTACTAATTTTAGTGTTTGCAAAGTATCCGAACGGTGAACTACATATTTTCTGAGGCATAAGGTGAAGGTAGTT
>JADEYI010000631.1_pt1 | contig 42422 bp, 45 predicted proteins | sample 8542331 | NCBI WGS metagenome assembly JADEYI01 (sample SAMN16510988, study PRJNA670497) | mine drainage metagenome | isolation source: biofilm near Copperflume 1 | place: Germany: Marsberg coppermine Kilianstollen | collected 2018-02 | reverse complement strand
CTCTCGACCAGAGATAACGCCCCCGAGGCCACTCGAGAGATGCTCGAGAAAGAGGCTCCGGGCATTGTGGAGTTTGTTCGGCTGATGACCTTCAAAAAAGACCCCTCCATCGCCCTCACCCGTGGAGTGGCAGGAGCACGGGGCAAAACCCTGATTGTCAACCTACCCGCGGCCCAGGCCGCGGTGACGGCCCTGGAGGTAGCCCTCCCGCTCATCCCTGAGGCCCTGCAAAGCATTCTGGGGCAGACTCCGGTTGAAACAGCGTCCCTGCGCCGGGCTTAGTTGGTCTGCAAGATTATGAACTTTGCCGAACTGCTTACCCATCTGTTACAAAAAGGCGCTTCCGACATCCATTTTCATGCTGGGATGCCCGTTCTGGCCCGGCTCGAGGGCCAGCTCCAGAGCGTGGGGGGGCGCAAGCTCAAACCCGAAAACACTGCTTCTCTAGTAGATCAGCTCTGCACCCCGCAGCAAAAAGCCCGCCTCGAGGTTTACCGCCAGGTAGACCTGGCCTATAGCCTGCCTGGGGTGGCCCGACTACGGGTTAATATTTTCTATCAGCGTGGCTCGGTAAGCGTGGTTTTCCAGACCATCGGGCCCCAGGAAACCAGTCTACGGCAGGTCAACTTGTCCGAGGAATATCTGCGGTACTTCCGCGACTTGGACAAAGGTCTGGTGCTGGTAGCTGGCCCTCGAGGCTCGGGCAAATCCACCACCCTAGCCCGGCTGGTAGACGAGATTAATCAGCGCCACGCCAAGCTCATCCTGACCGTGGAAGACCCCATCGAATATCTGCACCGCTCCAAAAAGTCCGCTGTGGTGCAAAGGGAAATCGGCTCCGACGCGGTTTCCTTCGAGAAAGCTCTGTTGAGCACCCAGCGCCAAGGCCCGGACGTGATCGTGATTGGGGAAATCCGCGATTCCAGCACCGCCTCGGTGGCTTTGAGCGCCGCCCAGAACGGTCATCTAGTGCTTTCCACCCTGACCGCCCCAGACAGCCTTCAGGCCATCAACCTACTGTTAGAACTATTCCCCGCCGAGGAGCGAGGAGCCCAGCGTGTTCTGCTGGCCGATAGTCTGGCGGGCATCATGGCCCAACGCCTGATTCCAAGCAAGGCTGGAGACCGCGTGGCGGTGATGGAAGTGGTGCAGATGACCGCTCACCTGCGCGATATGCTCAAGCATCCCGAGCAAAACAAGCGGCTTCACGACCTGCTGCGCGACCCCGACGCGGTGGGCAACCAAACCTTCGATGGACACTTGCTCGAGCTGTACCGGGGCGGTCAGGTAGACCACCAGACGGCCATGCTCAACGCCCTTGACCTAGCCCGCTTCGAGGCCGAGGCGCAGAATCCCTTGTAGAGGATAGAGAAAAGGCTGGTTCTGGTCTGGCTCTACCCAAACTTTGCCCGCTTGCACCCAGCGCGGTTTACGCTTAGCGTTAGGCCCGAATGTCTCCCTGGTCTGTTCTCGCCGCCGCAATGATTGCCGGAACCGCCGTCGCGGCCATCGGACAGGCTTATCCCACCCTGGCCCCATATATTCGCACCGACTTGAAGCTTTCGCTGGCGGCAGTGGGGCTGCTCAACACCTTTATCTATATCGGGACGATGCTGGGCGCACTCCCCGCAGGCTGGCTGACCGACTGGCTGGGTAGCCGCACCCTTTTGATTGGCGGCTCGGTAGCAGCAGCAGTTCTGGCGGTGGCGATCCCCTTGCTGACCCATACCGAATTGGTATTTGTACCGCTGCTCATGCTGATGGGGCTGGTGGTGGCCTCCTCTACCCCGGCGGGTTCACAAGCCGTAGCTCAGTCTTTTCCTCCAGCCCGGCGGGGGCTGGTAATTGGCTTGCGGCAGATGGCCGTGCCGCTGGGAGGAGCCCTGGCCGCAGCCATTCTGCCCGCAGTGGCAAATAGCTTTGGCTGGCGCTGGGCCTCTGGGGTGGCGGCGGTTCTGGCGGTGCTAGCAGCTTTTCTGGTGGCCCGTTTGTACTATGAAAGAATCCCTGCTAAGCCTATTTCTCGCACCCAGGCTCCCTCGCTGGCTCGAGCCTTGAGCGAGCCCAACATTTTGCTGGTGGCTGTCGCCGGGGCCACGCTGCCCACCGGCCAGTTCGTAATGATTACCTATCTGATTCTGTTTCTCAAGGAACACTTCGGCGTGCCCGAGCTGACCGGGGCAGCCCTGCTCACCGCAGCGCAGTTCGCCGGGGCCTTTAGCCGAGTGTTCTGGTCGTGGCTCTCCGACCATACCGGAGGCCAGCGTAAACCCTGGCTGGTGCTGATAGTGACCCTAGCCGCTCTCAGCGCCTTGATGCTGGCCTGGTTGCCCCTGGGTACGCCCCTGTGGGTCAAGGCCATCATCGTCACGCTATACGGGGCTACCGCACTGGGTTGGCAAGGGCTGCATTTTTCCTTGCTGACCGAACTCTCTCCGCCGGGTCTCGAGGGCCGGGTGGTGGGGTTTGGGCTGGTCTTCACCTCCATTGGCATCGCCAGCGCACCCCCACTTTTTGGCCTGCTGGTGGACTCCAGCGGCAGCTACGGCCTGGGTTGGGTGATCCAAGCAGCAGTTTTTGGGCTAGGAGCGATGCTGCTGTGGAACGTACAGGAGCGGAAAGGTGCTGAGGGCACAGAGCAAAGGGCAGAGGGCTCAAATGTCAAAGACTCTCCGTGTTCAAGGGGTGAGTGACCTTGCCATGAGGGAGAAACCCCGTTCAGGATGAGCGCGATTGTAGGCCAGGCTTTTGCTTTGGCTCGAGCGGTAATCGGCGTACTCCAGCCCATAGCCATTCCCCTGCCAGCCACTTTTACTCGGCTCGAGGGGTTAATCTGGCACTCTTTTTCGAGCGATGGGGAGACGGGAATTCCGATGTTGATTTCCTGACGTACAGCCCCTTCACCCGCACTCCACCCGGCAATGGCTATCCCGTCAAAGCCAATCCCTGCAAGGTCAAGGGCAAAGTTCTAACCTGTGAATACACAGTCTGTCAGGCCAGGAATCCGGCCCTTATATTTTTTGGCGAGAGTTATACGGCTGTACTGACCAATAGTGTTCTCGAGCGCAATACCATCACCCCGAAAGCCACCATCCAAACCGCCCACAGCAGATAACTCAAAGCGTTGAGCGTGCCCGCCCAGGAAACCCCGGCGACCTCGAGCATCCCGGTTAGAATCCCAACCCCCAACACCACCCCGACCCGGCCCAGCCAGGGCGAATGCTCCAGCAGCGCCCAGGAGATCAATACCGTCCACAAGCCAGTGAATAGATAGCCCAGATGTTCCCCGATCCCCATCCCCGCGTAGCGGTGGAAGGCATCAAAAACCACGCTCACCGCCGCTTTGGTGGCCTCTCCCGCCGCCGGATCGAGGTAGCTCGCCGATAGACCTGGCACCACGAACACCCAGCGCAAAAAACCCAGCGCCTGGACGATGCCCGCCAGAATCCCGAAGATCATAGCCAGCCCTAAAACCGGCCTGTTCCCGTGCCAAAGCCCCCGCACCAAGAAAGCCAAGGGAATAAACAGCAAGGCCGAGACCAACATGGTGTACCACAGCCCCAACAGACTGGAGCCCCCTGCGGCGAACTGCTCGAGCACGTACCCAGTGGGCTTGCGCAGGATTTGCGGGTACTCGAACTGCGAACCCAGCAGGGTGAATGCGCCGAAGAAAACTAGCGGAACCGCGATTAACAAGAGGGCGGCGAAGGTTTTAGTGCCAGAGTTTGTGGGTAAATCACTCGTTTGCATGTGATCCTCCTAAGCGCGGTAGAGCTCTAGAACCCTCCGCATCAAGGCAACGCCTTCGGCGAAGCGCTCGGGGCTCGCTTCTTCCCCGCCCGCCTCGAGGTAAGGCAGCCAAAACTCGCATGGCTTATTACACCAGATAGGTCTTGAACCAGTCCAGAGCCATCTTCCAGGCTTCCTGGGCAGCAGCCGGGTTGTAGTTGGGGCCGGTGTCGTTGTGAAAAGCGTGGTTGGCTCCGTCAAAAATCTTGATCTGATAGCGAATATTGGCCGCTTTGAGGGCTGCCTCGAGGGCCGGAATCCCGGCGTTGATACGATTGTCCAGACCACCATACAGGGCCAGCACGGCTGCCTTGATGTCTGGCACTTTAGCGAGGTCGGGGGCCGGGCCATAAAAGGGCACCACCGCTTTGAGTTCGGGTGCTTCGGTACTCAACCCCCAGGTCAGGCCGCCACCAAAGCAAAAACCCACCACCCCCAGCTTGTCGGTCTGCACCCCTTGGGTAGCTTTGAGCACCTTAAGGGCTTCTTGCAGGTTAGCCAGGTGCTCCTGGGCGGGGGTCTGGGCTAAGTAGGCCGAAATCTGCGCGGTGTCGGTAAACTTGGCTGTCCCGCCGACCTTGGACACCAGGTCGGGAGCGATGGCAACATACCCAGCCTTGGCAAGGCGGCGAGCCACATCCTGAATATAAGGTTGCAGGCCACGATTCTCGTGAACCACCAGGATGCCCGCAGCCGAGGGATTCCCCGCCGGGCGAACCAGATAGGCCATCTGGTCGAAGCCACGAGCGTTATAGGTGAGCATCTGGGCCTGGATGGCAGGGTCGGAAGGGTCTACCTGGGGCTTGGACTCTGGCGGGCTGGCCTGGGGATTGGCCTGCTGAGCCTGAGCCAACTCGGTGGCGCTCACCCCAGCAATGCCCAGGGAGGTCAGGAGCGTCCTGGCCCCAGCTACCCCACCGCCCAACAGCACTGTGCGGCGCAAAAACTCACGGCGACCTATCTCACCCTCGCGGTAATCCTCGGCGAACTCTTCGACCACGTAGCGGAACAAATCCTGGCGTGCTTGCATGGTGAATCCTCCCAAAGTTCAGTTTGGAAGATTTACCGCGTACAAAGCTCAAGGTAGAACACAAACCTGGGACTCATCAAAGCCCAAACCAGCTAATAAAAACGTTTTCTAGACACGGCTCGAGCCACTACTTGACTTTCAACAGTTCCGCCAGGTGCGCGTAAAGTTTTTCTTCTTCATGACTCGGGTTTTTCGGGATGGTCAGTCGGATTTCCGCGTACTGGTCGCCCCTGCTGCCATCCTTGCGGGGCCAACCCTTGCCCTTGAGCCGCAGCTTGCGCCCGCCCTGGGTTCCCTTGGGAATGTTCAGGTTCACCGCGCCGTCGAGGGTCTGAACCCTGGCGCTCCCCCCTACTACCGCAATGGGCGCAGGAACTTCGACGCTCACGTAGATGTCGTCACCCTCGAGCCGGATGTCCTCCCGGTTTTGTACCCGCACCAACAGGTATAAGTCTCCTCCAGAACGGCCTTTCCCGGCGAGGCGAATCTTCTGTCCCCCACGCACCCCGGCTGGAATCCGCACGGTCAGGCGCTCGTTGCCGATGGAGACTGTCTTCTCGCCACCCCGGTAGGCTTCCTCGAGGCTCAGGGGGAGTTCGGCCTCGAGGTCGGCCCCGCGCCGCTGCCCACGGGTGGCTTGCCCGAATAAATCCTCGAGCCCGCCAAAACCTCCCACCCCGCCACGCCCACCCAGATTGCCAAAGAGCGATTGGAAGAAGTCGGAGAAATCCCCCACATTCCCACTGACCCCGCCAAAATCCCCTGCCCCCGGCGGGGGCCCTTGCCAGTTGCGGTCTCCGGCTGCACTGCCGTACTGGTCGTAGAAACGGCGCTTTTCGGGGTCGGAGAGCACGGTGTAGGCTTCGTTGATCTCCTTGAACTTTTCCTCGGCACCGGGGTCTTTGCTGACATCGGGGTGGTGCTTTCGGGCAAGCTTTTTGAAAGCCTTCTTGATTTCGTCGTCGGAGGCGTTCTTAGAAACCCCTAAGGTGGCGTAATAGTCCTTATAGGCCATAAAAGTCTAAGGTAAAAAGTTGAAAAGTAGAAAAGGTCAAAAGTAAGGTCTTAGATTTTACTTTTCACCTTTTGCCCTTTTCACCTTCTCACCTCTCAGTTCTCCCTGTTCTGGGTCTTGTCTGCCGATTGTACCCCGTTGCCCACCACCACTCGAGCCGGTCTCACCAGGGCATCGCCGTACTGGAAGCCCTGCTGGTAGACGTGCATGACCTTACCTTCCTCGCCTTCCACCGCGCCGATGGCCTCGTGCAGACGCGGGTCGAAGACCGAGCCCACACCGGGGACGGGCTCCACACCCATACCCTTGAGGTTCCTGGCGAAGTTCTCGAGCACAGTTTTCACGCCGGGGATAAGGTCTTGGGGTTTGGCCTGGGCGAAGCCAAGGGCCCGCTCGAGGTCGTCGAGTGCCCCCAAAAGCGAGCGCACCGCCTCGAACTTGCCCGCGCGGTGGGCGCTTTCCAAGTCTTGAACGCTACGCTTACGGAAGTTATCGAAGTCGGCATACAGGCGAATATACTTCTCCTTGGCCGCCTTGAGCTCGGCTTGCAGTACGTCGAGTTCAGCTTTTAGCCGCTCGGTCTCAGAGATTTCGGCGGTTTCCACGGCCTCGGTGTTTTGGGTGTTCTCACTATCCATGCGTTTCTCCGTCTAACATCGAACGTCCAAAGTGCCGACCTTAGACGTTCGACTTTCGACGCGCCAGAGGCGCTTTAGTCGGCAGGTTTGAAGTCCGCGTCAATCACGTCCTCGGGCTTGCCCGTCCCGCCCTGGCCGGAGTTACCCGTACCACCGGTGGTGCTGGCTGATACCCCTTGCTCGTAGGCTTGCAGGGCGGAGACGAGTTCCTCGGTGGCAGAGCGCAGTTCAGCATCGCTGCTGTCGCTGTTTACCAGGCTATGGGCCTTGGCGATGGTGGCCTCGAGACGGCTCTTGGCCTCGGGGGTGCTCTGTTTCTCGCTCATCACCCGCTCGGCCTGGATGCGGGCGGTGTCCAGGGAGTTCTTCAGGTCGGCGCTCTCGCGGCGCTTGCGGTCGGCTTCGGCGTTGGCCTCGGCCTCCTTGACCATCCGGTCAATCTCTTGCTCGGACAGGGTGGTGGTATTCTGAATGGTGATGCTGGCTTCCTTGCCGGTGGATTTCTCCTTGGCAGTGGCGTGCAGGATGCCGTTGGCATCAATGTCGAAGGTGACTTCGATCTGTGGCATCCCGGCCATCATGGGGGGAATCCCATCGAGCTTGAAGCGGCCCAGGCTCTTGTTATCCCCGGCCATCGGGCGCTCGCCTTGCAGCACGTGAATCTCCACCGAGGGCTGGTTGTTGTCAGCGGTAGTGAAGGTTTCGCTGCGGCGGGTGGGCACGGTGGTGTTGCGTGGAATCAGCACCGTAGAAACCGAGCCTTTGGTCTCCACGCCCAGCGAGAGCGGGGTCACGTCCAACAGCACCACGTCTTCCACCGAGCCGGTGAGCACGCCCGCCTGGACGGCTGCACCCAGAGCCACCACTTCGTCGGGGTTGACGGTGCGGTTGGGCTCCTTGCCCAGCACCTCTTTGACGATTTGCTGCACGGCGGGCACACGGGTCGCGCCGCCTACCAGGAGCACTTCCTGGATTTGCGCGGCACTCAGGTTTGCGTCCTTGAGGGCTTGCTCGACAGGCTGGCGGACACGCTTGAGCAAGGGCTGAATCAGTTCCTCGAACTTGGCCCTGGTCAGCTTCTTCTCGAGGTAAAGCGGGGTCTTGGAAACCGGGTCGAGGCCGATGAACGGCAGGCTGATGGTGGTCTCGGTCAGGTTGGAAAGCTCCATCTTGGCCTTCTCAGCAGCTTCAATCATGCGCTGGAGGGCCTGCCGGTCAGCCCGCAAATCTACCCCGCCCGATTCTTTCTTGAACTCGTCGGCCAGCCAGGTCACGATGGCCTGATCCATGTCCGAGCCACCCAGGCGGGTATCGCCCGCGGTGGAGAGCACCTTGAACACCCCGTCGCCAATCTCGAGCACCGTCACGTCGAAGGTACCACCGCCCAAGTCGAAGACCAGCACGGTCTCGTCGCCCTTCTTGTCCAGGCCGTAAGCCAGGGCCGCCGCCGTCGGCTCGTTGATGATGCGCAGCACGTCCAGTCCGGCAATCTTACCGGCGTTAGTGGTGGCCTCGCGCTGGGAGTTGTTGAAGTAGGCCGGGACGGTAATCACCGCCTTGGTGATTTTCTCGCCCAGCTTTTTGCTGGCATCGTCCACCAGCTTGCGCAGAATCATGGCCGAGACTTCCTCGGGGGTGTAGAGTTTGCCCGCGATGTCCACGCGCACACCGCCGTCGGGGCCTTGCACCACCTTGTAGGGCGCACGCTTTACTTCTTCTTGCACCTCGTCCCAGCGCCGCCCGATAAAGCGCTTGATTTCAAACACCGTGCCCTCGGCATTCAGCACGGCCTGACGGCGGGCCACCCGGCCCACCAATTGCTCATTTCCTTTGAAGGCCACCACGCTGGGCGTAGTGCGTTCGCCCTCGGCGTTCTCGAGCACCACTGGGCTACCGCCCTCCATGATGGCGATGACACTATTTGTCGTCCCTAAGTCAATTCCTACGGCTTTTGCCATTGTTTCACCTCACACGGGCGAGTGCTCGCCCTTCACATGAGCGCAATAAGCAGGCTCACTGAGCTTTAGGATAGCTTTCCCATCTATTCATGTCAATAGACTTGAGTGTAGTTTTATCAAGTCTGGACATTGGTATACACGAACTGACAACTAATATCTGTTTCTAGGAACGCGGAATTGTGCAGTCCACACGGCTATCCCGTTACCCATGTAACAGGGTATGGAGCTTCGGGAACGTATCATGTATTTCATGCCAAAAGAGGCTACGACGTTCCAAAGAGTCCAAGCCATTGTTCATGTCGCAATCGCCGTGAGCGACTTAGAGCAGGCCATTGGCTTCTGGCAACAGGTGCTCGGTTTTACGTTGGATGGAACGGCGGAAGTCGGCGGTTCGCTTCCGGAGAATGAAACAGGTGTAGCCGGCATCCGCAGTAAGATTGCCATGCTGACGAAAAACGGCCAGAGCGTCGAATTGTATCAACCCGTCGCGCCAGCCGACCGCAAGACTTACCGGCCAACCCCTGTGGACGTGGGTTCATGGCATCTCGCATTGCGAGTCACCGACCTGGACGAAATTGTCCATACCAGCAAAGAGTGGGGCTGGCAGGTGAGAGGCAAAATTGCAATGGTCGAGGAGGGTCCAGGCCCCATTGGTGCTCGTTTGGTCTACATACATAACGCCGATGGCACTATTCTCGAGTTAGTTCAGCTTCCAGAAAGCTAGAGCTGATTAATACAAGCTAGGTGTTTGTATCTTACTTAGTACAACCTGGCGTACAATCTTTCTATGCCTCGAGTCCAACTTGACCTAGATATTCGCCCCATCTCCGAGTTCCGCGAGAAGGCCGCTGCTTTTGTCGAGCAGGTGCACCAGACCAAGCGCCCATTGGTCATCACCCAGCACGGGCGCAGCGCGGCAGTGCTGCTAGATATCAGCGAGTACGAGCGGTTGATGCAAAGATTGGATAAGCTCGAGATTATCGGAGCCGTTGAAGAAGGAATCAAGGATGTTGAAGCGGGGCGGGTCACGAGCCACGCCGAAGCTAAGGAACAGTTACTGAAAAAGTTCAAGGTATGAAGCTCGAGCTGTCCACTCGAGCCGAGGCCAATGCTGACAGCATCGCCGAGCAACTACGTCTCAGCAACCCTGAGCGGGCCTTTGAATGGACAAGTAAGCTGATGAGGCTAGTAGACGACCTCGAGACCTTCCCCGAGATGGGTCATATCATCCCAGAGCTAGAAAACCCCAGGCTACACGAGCTGATTCTCGAGGGCCGCTACCGGGTGATGTGCCGGCTCACGGGCGATGAAATACAAATCCTACTGTTCGGGACGGGCGACAACACTTTGACCCCACCACTTTGTTTGAACCTTAGCCACTTGGCCTAAGGCTTCCTTTGGCTCCGAATCAGTCCAGAGAAAATATTGAAGTTGTGATGACTGTCTCCAAACTCATCTCCTCAGGGCCGCATGAGCCCAATCTGAGGCTGGGGCTCGAGCCTCTTTATTTCCCTTGCCATAGGTACGTTTGACTACCTTTACCCTCTACTTTAGGTGTACCCTAAAAGAACGATGAACCGCCTGCCCTTCAATATCAATCTCTGGTTTGTGCTGGGTGCAGCTATTTTGATTGCCTGGGCCTTTAGCCTGACCTCCACCAATCAAGCCCCCTCCAATAAAATCTTCTACACCACTTTCCTGAGCGAGATTGACCAGGGCCGGGTAAAAACCCTGACCATAGACGGCAGGCAAATCAATGGCACGCTCAAGGACGATACCAGCTTTGTCACTTTCGCCCCCAGCACCGTAGACACCAGCACCATCCGCGACTGGGGCCAGAAGAACATCTCGGTGGAAGTCGTTGGCCCCAAGCGGGAAAACCCCCTGATGGGCTTTCTGGTTCCGATGCTGCTGGTGGGCTTACTGTTTGCTATCTTTTGGTATTTTTCGCGCAACCGTGGGCCGTCCGGCGACAACGCTTTTAGCTTTACCAAAAGCCGGGCCAAGGTGCTGACCGAAGCCCCCAAGACCAACTTCCGCGACGTGGCAGGCTGCGATGAGGCCAAGGACGAGCTGAAGGAGATTGTGGAGTTTCTGAAGTCTCCGGCTCGCTTTCACGAAATGGGCGCACGCATCCCCAAGGGGGTGCTGTTGGTGGGGCCTCCGGGGTCGGGCAAGACCCATATCGCCAGGGCCGTGGCGGGCGAGGCCAAGGTTCCTTTTATCGCGGCCTCGGGCTCGGACTTCGTGGAGATGTTCGTGGGGGTGGGTGCGGCGCGGGTACGCGACCTGTTCGACACTGCCAAGCGCCACGCACCCTGCATCATCTTCATAGACGAGATTGACGCGGTAGGGCGGCGGCGCGGCGGCGGCGTAGGCGGCGGCAACGACGAGCGCGAACAGACCCTCAACCAGCTCCTGGTCGAGTTAGATGGCTTCGAGAAAGATACCAGCATCATCATCATGGCGGCCACCAACCGCCCCGACGTGCTCGATCCAGCCTTGTTGCGTCCCGGACGCTTTGACCGCCAGGTAGCGATTGATGCGCCGGACGTGCGGGGCCGCGAGCAAATCCTCAAGATTCACGCCAAAGGCAAACCCCTGGGCGAAGATGTAGACCTGGCCCTGCTGGCAAAGCGCACACCGGGTTTCGTGGGAGCCGACCTCGAGAACCTCCTCAACGAATCGGCCCTGCTGGCAGCGCGGGACAACCGCAAGAAAATCAGCATGAAGGACATGGAAGAAGCTGCCGACCGGGTGATTATGGGGCCTGCCAAGAAGAGCATGGTGATCACCCAGCGCGACCGTGAAATCACCGCCTACCACGAGGCTGGACACGCCCTGGCAGCCCACTACCTCGAGCACGCCGACTCGGTTCACAAAGTCACCATCGTGCCCCGTGGACGGGCCATGGGCTTCATGATGCCCAGCCGCCAGGACACCCTGCACTGGTCGAAGAAGCGCCTCACCGACCAGATTGGCGTAGCCCTGGCGGGGCGCACCGCCGAAGAGCTGGTTTTCGAAGATGTGACTACCGGGGCCGAGAACGACTTCAAACAGGCCACCGACCTGGCCCGGCGGATGATTACCGAGTGGGGGATGCATCCTGATTTTGGCTTCGTGGCCTACCAAATCCGTGAGGACACCTACTTAGGTGGCTACGACACCCGGCAGTATTCCGAAGAGACCGCCAAGCGCATTGACGAAGCGGTGCAAAAGCTATTGCAAGACCAGCACGACAAAGTAGTCACGCTGCTCACCGAGAAGCGCGAAATCCTCGAGCGCGTGACGCAGGCCCTGTTAGAGTTCGAGACCCTCAACTCCGAGCAGTTCCTCAAGGTGGTGCAAGGCGAGACCCTCGAGCAAGACCCACCCGCCGAGCCCCCCAAAGACAAAGACGAAAAAGAGCCCCCGCGCATCGTGCCCAAAATCAAGCCCAACCTGGGCGGAGCCTAAAGCGCCTTCGGCGCGTCGAACGTCTAAGAGCCTGCCCTGAGGCCGAACGCCAAAATCAAAACCTGTAGGGGCGCACGGCTGTGCGTCCTTTCTTTTGCGTCCAGAACAGCGTTATTGGCATAGCAAAAGTGCTGTCCTGAACAAGGGCATCTGTTGGTCTTGTTTGCGCTGATAAGGACGGCAGCGCTGGTGGGGACGGGTGTTGACGGGTAAACTTGGGGCATGAAACTTAACCACCTGGCCTTGAGTGTTCACGATGTCGAAGCCGCAATTTCGCACTTTGCAACGCTGGGATTCGCCGTGGAAGGGCGCGGCAAGCACTACTCGAATGGCGTGCCAACCGCCTTCCTCAACCATCCGGGAAGCAACGTGATCCTCGAGCTGGTGCAGGTTTAGTGCCACGTCCACCGCGTCCTCGATGCCGGGGCCGACGGTATAAAGCTTGTGCGTGCGGATGCGGGTTTGCAGGTTGCCATCGTCGGCGTACTGGATAGTAAGTTGGTTTTGGTCGTGCATAGGCCAAGTATAGTGTCGGGGTGCGGCTATATCACGAACACCCCTACGAGAGCGAGTTTTCTACCCAGGTGCAACGTGCCTGGAGCGAGGGCGGCAAGCACTTCGCAGTGCTCGAGCAAACCTTGTTTTATCCAACCGCTGGCGGGCAGTCTAACGACACCGGGACACTGAACGATATTCCCGTGTTGGACGTACGAGAGGATAGCAAAGCCAAGGGCGACATCGTTCATGTCTTGGAAAACCCTCTCTCCGAAGGCATGAAGGTGGTGGGCAAGCTCGATTGGAACCGCCGCTACCGCCACATGCAGCGCCACACCGCCGAACACACCCTGGCTCAAGCCTTCTGGCGGGCGGCGGGCTGGGAAACCCTCTCGGTGAACATGAGCAGCTCGGTCTGCACCATTGATTTCTCCGGCGAGCCCGACGAGGCCACCATCAAGCAAGGCGAGGCGCTGGCAAACTGGGCAGTGTACGCCAATACACCCATTCACACCTACTGGATTGACGATTCCGAGGTCGAGAAAGAGTCGCTGCGACGCGCTCCCAAAGTTTCGGGGCAGATTCGGGTGGTGGAAATCGAAGACTGGGACAAGGTAGCCTGCGGTGGTACGCACCTGGCGCGAACGGGCGAGGCTGGCCCCATCAAGGTCATAAAATATGAGCGCTACAAAGGTGGCACACGGATCTACTTCATGGCGGGCTGGGAAGCCCTGGAAACCTTTGTGGCCGAACACGCGATTCTGTCTCGATTGGGCGAGAAATTTAGCTCGGCCCCGCTCGAGGTGGAAAAGCCCATCGGCAACATGCAGGGCGAGTGGTACAAGGTGCGCGGGGAGAACGCCGCCCTCAAGGACGAGCTGGCCGAGCGCATCATGCGCGAACTTTTAGCCGAGTTTCCGCACCACACTATCCACGCCCAGGTCTCGGACAACGTGCTGGACGCGGTAGGCAAGCGCTTGGCGGAATGGCCCGGCGTGCTGGCACTGCTGGTAGCCCCAGGCCAGGACAAAGCCCGCTACGTGCTGCTCAAGCATTCGAGCCGCCCGGAAGACTTGCAGGCGTTGTGGAAAGAGATTCTGGAACCTCTGGGGGCTAAAGGCGGCGGGGCGCTGGTCAAGCTGGGGGTTTTGCCCACAGGGACGGGGGGCAAAGCTCTCGAGGCGTTTCGGGCAAAGCTGGCAATTTGAGTGAGAGTATTATCCAGGACGCTAAAAATACCTTATCAATAAATTTCGTCCTGGAGGCGATTTTGCTCGAGGGTCAGTTCAGCCAGCGTCTGCGCTGGTAGGGACAACGGGCCATCTCGAGACATTTCCGGCGGCCCTGACGCAAAGCCGTAACCTCGGCTGGATTGAGCACATCCCGGCAGACCGAGCATTTCTCGCTTACCCGGCGCGGGGCCAAGCGGGCCAACTGCCGGGGCCAAAAGCCTCGAGCAATACGGTACAAAAACCACACCACCAGCGCCACGACCAGCACAGCTATCAAGACATCCACATTTTGATTTTATCGCGGTTTGGGCTATTTTTGCCGGGGCAAAAGGGAGCTAGGTACAGTCTTTCTAAGTACCCCCAAATCTGACTAGCGCTATGTCCGCAGTTCAATGATTTTGTAAAGGCTCGTTCCTGAAGGCGCGAGCGTCAGATTCGGGGAACCTAAAGCACAAATCTATTTAACGTAGTGGAGGGCCCTATTCTTGCCGAAAACCGCTCTATGACGCAACAGGTTTCTCAAAAACAATCTGTCCCAACCTTTACTGACCGTTTGGCCTTATCGCGGTTTTTAGGATAAATCTGTTCCAAGCTCTTTTTACCTATCTCAAGAGGCCGCATAGTAGGGTTCGCATTATGTTCAATCATATCGCCCAAATCGTTACCCGTCGTCCCTGGCATGTGGTTGTGGCCTGGGCCATTTTGGTAGTCCTGGCAATTCCGCTGGCACGGCTAGCCCCCTCGCACCTGGCTGCCAACGCCAGCAGCGTGAAAAACAGCGAAGCCCAGCAGATTACCCGCATCTACACCACCGCCTTCAAGCAGACCGTGACCGACCGCACGGTGCTGATGAGCCAGTCGGAAATTCCCGCCAGCGACCCGCGCTTTCAGGAGGTTTATAACCGCCTAATGGAAAAAGTGCAGCACCTGCCGGGGGTGCTCAGCCTCACCCGTTTCGATGCCCCCAGTCCCCTCGAGCAGTCGAGTCCCGACGGCAAGATTACTGCCACCCTGCTCGACACCAAGCTGGCCGGAGGAGATGGGGTGATAGAGGCCATTCGCCGCCAGGCCAGGGCCCTGCAAACCCCACAAATCAAGTTCTATGTCACCGGGGCTACCGCCGTAACCAAAGACTTCTTGCACCTTCTCGAGGCCGATGTCAAGCGCAGCGAGCTAATCGCCCTGCCGCTTACAGCGGTGGTGCTGGTACTGGCTTTCGGGGCTTTGGTGGCGGCTGGGCTGCCCCTGATAATCGGGGTGGTCGCCATCACTACCGGCATGGCCTGCTTGTATTTGCTGACGTTATTGGGCGAGGTCAGCAGCTTTGCCCAGACGGTAATTACCATGCTTTCTTTGGGCGCGGGAATTGACTACGCCCTGATGATGGTGGGCCGCTTCCGCGAGGAGTTGGGCCGGGGGCGTTCGGCCCCAGAAGCCGCCGCCCTCACCACCCGCACCGCAGGACGGGCCGTGGCTTTTAGTGGGCTGGTGGTGGCGCTGGCGATGGGCGCGATGATTGTGCCCGACCTGACCTTTATCCGCTCGATGGGCATCGGCGGGGTAATGGCGGTGTTTATGACCGTGCTGGCCTCCACCACCTTGCTCCCGGCCCTTTTGAGCTTGCTTGGCGAGCGAATTAACTCCCCCCGGCGGTTATCCTTCCGGCTCACCAGTGGTGGCACGGCACACCCTTTCTGGGGGCGCTGGGCCCAGCAGGTCATGCGGCGACCCTGGGCTTTCACGGTTGTAGTCGCTGGTGTGCTGATCGCCCTGGCCTGGCCCACCCTGAGCATGAAGCTCGGCTACACCGGAGCCTTTGGCCTGGGCCAAGGAGTGGAATCGCGCAAGGGCCTCGAGCTGATGCGGCAGCTCGGCCTGGGTGGGGCCAGCGACTCCTTCGAGGTTTTGCTGGACTTGGGAAGTGAGGGCTTCACCCCGCAAAACCGCAGCAAGTGGAAAGACCTGGCCCAGCAAATCTCCGCCTGGCCCCAGGTTCGGCTGGTCATCTCGCCTTTCCTGGCGGGAAAACTGGGGCAGGGAGGATTTGGCGACCTCCTGACCCTCAGCAACCAGTACATCAGCCAAAATCGGCGCTACTTGCGCCTCACGGTAGTGCCCAAGGATGCCGTTCACGCTCCCGATATCCCGGCCTGGCAGCAAAAGTTACGCCAGGCAGCACTGGGCAGTGGGTTTACCCAAGTACGCATTGGCGGAGCCCCCATCGGCTCGATGGAGTTTACCGACGCGCTGATTTCAGCCATGCCTGCCGCGATTGGCACGGTGTTCGTGGCGACTTTTATCCTGCTCGCCATCGCCTTTCGCAGCCTGATCATCCCGCTCAAATCCATCGTGATGAACACGCTTTCGGTAGGGGCGGCCTACGGGGTGATTACCCTGGTATTCCAAAAAGGGGTTCTGGCCAGGCTGATCGGCGCTCCCACCGACGTGGGCTATATAGATTCCTCGCTGCCCCTGATGATGTTCGCGGTGATTTTTGGCCTCTCCATGGACTACGAGATTTTTCTGCTCTCGCGCATCCAGGAAGGCCATCTGGCGGGTCTGAGCACGTTTGAGAGCGTGAAAGCTGCCCTCGAGCGCACCGCTAGCGTGATTACCAGTGCCGCCCTGATCATGATTCTGGTCTTCTCGGCTTTTATTTTTGGACAGGTCGTGGCCAACAAAACCGTGGGACTGGGGCTGGCGGTGGCGGTGTTTCTGGACGCAACCCTGATTCGCCTGGTATTGGTTCCGGCAGTGATGGTGTTGGCAGGAGAGTGGAATTGGTGGCTACCGGGGCCACTCCAGCGGGTCATGCCCAGGGTACGGCTCGAGCCCTGAGGAATACAAACCCTCTCTACAAACTGATTACCTGGATGTTACGGGCGGAAAGCCCATAGCGGCCTTGCACCATCTCGAAAGCTACGGCGATGCCGGGGCGCAGGGTGCGATAGCCCTGGCCCGGAATGGCCGTGAAGTTGAAAAATACCTCTTCTGAACTGTTTTCAGACACAATGCCCCCGTTGCCCGAGTTCAGGTCAAACCAGCGTACCGTCCCCTGGGCGACCGGGAGACCATTTTGCCCCAGCAGGGGTGCTCCGCCCACCCATTCTTGTTGGGGAATGCGTACCGCTTTGACCTCGGGCTGGTTCCAGGCTTGGTAAGGGTAGTAGGAGAGGGTTTTCATGATAGCCCGCAAGTCCTGGCGCAGTTCTTCTGGGGTCGGGCGACCCACGTAGTACCAGCCGTTGTAGATTTTGTAGAGGCTCAGGTCGGGACATAGCACAAAAGTAAAGGGTTGGGCGCGGTAGGCGTATTCACCCTCGGTTTCGTCAAGGATATCCAATTGCCGAGTGGCCTCGAGGTTTTCGTCGGACAAGAAGGGCCAGTCGGCCCCCAGACCCGCCCGGAACGCAGCCTGCACCAGCGGCGGGTCGGCGCTGATGGTTACGAGACGACCAAAGTTCACCTTGAGTTCGCTCTGAAACCCCACCAGATGGCGCAGATGCTCCTGGTCGCGGGGGCAAAAGAAACCCCGTCCGAAAGCCACAATTAGCGGATAGCCATCCCGAAAACCCAGGTGCTGATCTAGCAAGCCCGGCGCGGTTAAGTTGGAGAGTCGTACCTTTTTACCCTGCTGATTGGGCAGCTCAAGGTCTGGAAATTTATCCCCCACGGAAAGGTTTAGCGCCATGCCCTAGCTTAGGGCCGGTGGCCCAGACCCAGGGTAATCCTCAGGACATCTCGCTTACGCCCCCAGCCTTTGGGCTAAAGCCCGCACCGCTTGAGGGTTGGTTTTTGGCCCGTGGCCCACGTAAATCTCCCGCACATCCAGGCGAGCAATCTTGCCTACAGTACGCCGGGCTTCAGCGCTATCGGCATTGACCATATCCGCCGGAACCACCGGGCCATCCTTACCTACCCGCAGCGCGTCGCCAGCCAACAGGATGCCGTCTTTCAGCAGGCCAATCTGGCCCAGGGTGTGCCCCGGCAGATGCACCACCTCCCAGCCCATCACCCGGTCGCCCTCGAGGGGCGCGGTCAGGGCTTCCTGGGGTAGGGGCCGAGCACTGTTGGCAATCCAGTCGCCCAGCAGCAAAACCGGCGGAAAAGGCGGGCGGCGCTTTCGCCCACCCACAAAAGGGATATCCAGCGGATGCGCATACACCAGCAGCTTGTAGCGCTCCCACAGCAGTCGGGCCCCACCCACGTGGTCAAGGTGGTGGTGGGTGAGAAACAAGGCCGCAGGCTTTAGCTCATCCAGCAGCCGCAGCAATCTGGCATTCTCCCAGGGCGCACCCGAATCTACGAGTAAGGGGCCTTCGGGGGTCTCGAGCAAATAGCTATTGGATGCCAGAGGGAGGATTTTCATGCTGGCTAATGGCTCAGTCCCGAACCAGCGAGAAACCCACTCCCAGCTCGGCTAAAGCCCTTTGGATAGCTGCGGCATCAATCCCAGCCTCGGCGTGCATCCGGGGAATCGCGCCGTGGTCGTAGAACACATCGGGCAGGCCCAACACCCGCAGGTCGGCCTTGAGATTCATCTGGTTCAGGGCCTCGAGCACCGCACTGCCAAAGCCGCCCATCTCCTGGTGGTCTTCGACGGTGACGATTTTATAGCCTTCCAGCGCCAGCTTCTCCAGCATCTCTTTGTCCAGCGGCTTGATAAAGCGAGCATTGATGACCCCCACTTGGGGGTTGTCGCGGGCTGCCTCCAGAGCATATTTGAGGGTCTTACCGAAGGCCAGGATATAGGCTATGGAACCTTCTTTAAGCACTTCCCACTTAGCCCAATCTATCTCCGGCCAGGTTCCTTCGGGAACCTTTTCTACGCTGTCCCTGGCGTAGCGCAGGGCGATGGGGCCACCCAGCTCGAGGGCTTTTTTGAGCATCCCCCGAAGCTCCAGGGCATCTTTGGGTGCGGCAATTTGCACGTTAGGAACAGTGCGCAGATAGGCGATATCGAAAACCCCGTTGTGGGTTGCACCATCACTCCCCACGATTCCAGCGCGGTCTACGGCAAAAATCACCGGGACGTTTTCGATGGCGATGTCGTGGATAATCTGGTCGTAGGCCCGCTGCATGAAGGTCGAGTAGATGGCCAGCACTGGCTTGAGCCCGCGCAAGCCCATCCCAGCAGCAGTAGTGGCCGCTACATCCTCGCAGATGCCGGTGTCGAGATAGCGCTCGGGATAGGTCTGGGAGTATTTCACCAGCCCCGAGCCCTCGCGCATGGCCGGGGTAATTACGAACAAGCGCGGCTCCTGTGCGGCCAACTCGGTTATGGCATCGCCAAAGGCTGCCGACCAGCTATAGCCCTTGCTCACTTTTTCGGGCTTCTCCGGGTTGAAGCCCGGAGGACCGTGCCAGTAGATGGGGTCTTCCTCGGCCACGCCGTACCCTTTGCCCTTTTTGGTGACGATGTGCAGCACGGTAGGGCCATCGAGCTCCTTGAGGCGCTCGAGGGTATGGATAAGTTCGGGCAAGTTGTGTCCGTCTACTGGCCCCACGTAGCGTACGCCCCAGGCATAAAACGGGTTTTCCTGGTGCAGCATCAGCTTGGCGGCTTCCTTGGCCCGGTCTACAAGGTTGAAGAGCCGGGGAGAAATACCCTCGAGGACATTTTTGCCCCACTTCTGGGTGTCTTGCACCCATTTGTTGGTCTGATACTCCTTGAAGTAGCGGCCCAGCGCCCCCACGTTCTCGGAAATGCTCATCTCGTTATCGTTGAGTACCATCAGCATCTTGCGCTTTTGCCCACCGATCACGTTGAGGGCCGCCAGGGCCATCCCGCCAGTAAAGGCCCCATCGCCAATCACCGCTACCACGCCATAATCCTCGCCCAAAGTGTCCCTGGCGATAGCCATGCCCAAAGCGTTGGCAAGCGAAGTCGAGGCGTGTCCGACGGTAATCGCATCGTGCTGGTTTTCCGAAACCTTGGTAAAACCAGAGATACCACCCTCTTGCCGAATGGTGTGGAACACGTCTTTGCGCCCGGTGAGGAGTTTGTGGGCATAAGCCTGGTGGCCCACATCGAAAAGGATGCGGTCACGGGGAGAGTCGTAGACCTTGTGCAGCGCCACGATTAGCTCCACCGCCCCCAGGCTCGAGGCCAGGTGTCCACCGTTTTGCGCGGTGACCCGGACAATCTCGCTACGCAACTCGGCTGAAAGCTCGAGCAGTTCCTCGGGTGAAAGGAATTTGAGGTCTTGCGGTGAGTTGACCTTATCCAGAATCACTGACTCCCTCCTGGAAGCGTTGAGCACAGCGCTCGCCTTTGACTTTAGCTGCTTCGAGCGCTCTCATTTTACCTCTGGATGACAAAGTGGGAAGGCTAGGGCAGTTCTCTGATAGCCCAAGATTCATGAAAACCACAATAACCTCACTGGAAATTGCGATCCACCAGCAAAAGTCCTTCTTGCGTACGAATCTCCCCCACTCCTGGTACGAACCAGATTTCGTAGTTCTGGGGATCGCCCTTGGAGGGCTTGAGATTGAGGGTAATCCGCCAGACCTGAAAATCGCCCGCACCCACGCTGACATTGGATTTGCCCACCACATGATAGCTGTACTCGAGGCTACCCGAAGCCAGAGGGGTAATTTTGCCACCCACCACGATCTGGCTATCCACCCGGCTAACCCCTCCCCACTTGGCTCCCACCACAAATGCCGAAGCCGCAGGGTATTCCAACATGGGGGGGTTGAAGCGTACCACGCTGTTGGTGATGAGTTCTTCAAACCCCAAAAGTTGCACCCCACCCGCAGTCACCTGCCGATAGTAATATCGTTCCTGCCCACGCCCGCTAAAGCGGTAGCGAATGGCCGCCTGCCCGTTGAAGGTCGAAGGCCCCAGCACCGACACCCGGTAGGGCGGGTCGGTAGGGGCAGCCCCTTGGGGCTGGTACACCCAGTCCAGCCCCACCGAGGCCGGGTAAAAACCCATAGGCCCGGTATACAAAGGCGTACTGGTCGAACTGGCCTGGGGAGCGCAAGCGGCGAGGAGTAAAGCAACCATACCGAGCAGTAGATAGGATTTCATTCCTGGCAATTCTAACCTTCAGGAGGTGAGGTGAGGGTGTAAAACCTCGCGCAGTTCGATGAGAAACAGGGGAAAATCCCTCGGGGCGGGTGGTTCGTGCCCATCCTCGAGCAGCATCTCCACCCCCAGGCGCTCCAGAAAACCCACCCCGCGCTCAAAGGCCCACAGGAGTTCGTCGTGCCGGCCCGCGAGGCGGGGCTTGGCGAGAAACCGCTCGGCTTCGGCAGTCAGAGGCAACCGTTTGAATCACACCCATAAACCCTGACCTACCCCAGCACCCCCCGCAGGTTAGGGAAATGCTCCTCCTGGCGACAGATTTCCGCCAGAGCCAGATTGAGCCGAGCCTGGGGGGCAGAGGGCTTAAGCCGCAGCAATAAAACGTCCAGAACCTCGAGCAAGCCATCTCATCATAAGCCCCACGGGGCTGCTAAAATGGGTGTTTACGCATTCTCGAGGTGCAGCATGAATCCGGGCATTTCCCCTATTGGACACAGCTATTTCGAGTACGTACCCCTGCTGGAGATACAGCGCGAGATTTACCGAACTCCGGTGGGTTTCGAGCGGTTTCAAAAGTATCTCCAGACCATGATCGGCGACTCCGAAGATATCGCCTTGCCGCTGGTGGGCATGAACCCCATGGGCAAGGAGCACGTTCGGGCTTATCTGGATCAGCTCATAGCCTATAGCGATGATGTGGCCCGGCAAGCCGTCCAGGAAGCCAATCGGCGGCTGTCCAGCCCATCGGCTCTAAAAGTGGTTTTGGTAGTTTGCGACGACCTCAAAGGGAGCTGGATCAACCGCTATTTTTCCGAGGCTGCGGCCCGTTTCAATCCCAGCGCGCTGTTGCGGCGGGGCTGGGTAGTGGTGCCCTGCTGGACGAGTGATTCACCCTCATCCGAGCAAATCAAGCGGGACACTTTGGCCTATATCTACCGCGCGGTGTATATCTCTTACCGAGGCCAGGCCCGAACCCTGGGCCAGAGGATGCGCCAGGAAGGCTACGCGCTGGCCTTCGCCGGGGAGCACCTGGCCCTGGATGCAGAAGAACTGGCCTACACCACAGCCGTAATCAAGCCGCACCTGGACTCCGAACACTACCCCACGGTCATGGCTTGCCTCTACGGCGACGAGGCTGCCCAAACCCTGGGATATAAACCGCTGGGATTTACGGTTAGGGCGGGCCTCGAGCTGGCTTTACACCAGGCCCTCAGCAGCGGCCTTCCCGCGGAAGCCGCCCTATCGCGGTTTTCATAATAACTCTGCTCGAGTAGCGGCTCTGCGGCTACTCGAGCAGAGTTATTTAAGCGTCCTTCACACAAAAACCTTGAAGATATGGGGACGATTTCGGACGAAGTTTGTCGGGCTCAAGCTTGTGGTGGAGATATTTATCGCAGTTTTTTGGGTTTGCGGGCTGGGCGGGCTGGGCTGGCGGTTGCCAGCTTGTAGTTTCGCCAGTTCAGGCTGAACTGGTCGAAGGGCTTGGCCGGAGGTGTACCCACAAAGGGCACCAAAAAGTATTCGCAAGTCAGGGTCTGGTTGTCCACTGTAACCCGCAAAAAGCCAGGGTTGGAGTCGTTGTAAGACTCCAGCACCACATCCGGTTCGGTGGTCTGGAAAGGGGTTTGGATGGGTTTTCCACTTGGGTCTAGCTGAAGCTTGTGGAGGGCCTTGGAGGTGTTGGCATAGCCTCCGGCTCCGGCTACCACATAGGCCATCTGCTGACCCCCAATGCGGCGGGTAAAACGCTGATAGCTATGGACGTGACCGGAAAATACCGCGTTGGGCTGGCGCTTGCTGGCTGTGATAGCCCGATCTAGTGCCACCAATACCTCAGGAGCCCCGCCGTGGTGTGAATCCAGCGAGTAGGGCGGGTGATGCACCGCCACAATCAGGCATTTGTCGGTGGGGGCCTGGGCCAGTTGATCCTGCAACCAGCGCTCTTGTTCGACCCCGCCGCGCCCATCCAAACTGCCATCTACGTTGGAATACAGCCCAATTAAGGTGAGGAAGGGAGCCTCGAGCGTCCAGTACACGTAAGGCTGGGTCATGGTGGCCCGGTAAGGGAAGAGAAACTCGGGCTGTTCGGCACAAAAGTTGGTCATGAAGCCGGTCAGGCTAGGCTCGCTCACCGGAGGGTCGTTGCGTCGCACCTGGGTATCGCCGTCGTGGTTGCCGGGTATGGCGAAGATAAAGGGCTTGTAATACTGGTAAGGCTCGTAAAACTGGGTGCGGTAGAACTCGCTTTGCCCGTTGTAATAAATCACATCGCCCAGGTCGTAGAAAAAAGCCGGTTTCTGCGAGGCCACAGCCCCCTCGACCTGCTGCTCCAACTGCTGGGCAATGGCCTCCTGCACATCGGTGCCGTGGATACCCCCGGTATCACCCACGGCATGAAACACCAGCTTCCCGGCCTGGACAATCCAGTCGTCGGCCATCACTGCCCGTAGCGGCAAGTTGAGGTTGACCCGGTTGGTATTGGGCAGCGGGATGAACTGCGGCTGGGGTTTGCGATAGGCGATGGGGTCGTCAAAAGTTCGGCGTTGCTTGGCCTGACTTTCCCAAGGCGAATGGGGAATGGGCGGGCGCAGATATAAGCGAGGGTTGGGCATAAGGAACCTCCCTGGGCTGTATGGCTTGCCTTCAGCATACTACGCCCTCAGGCTATCTTCTGGGCACTCAGCTCCTCGAGCAGCGTCCGCAGCAGTTGTGGAGCAGGGGTATAGCGAAACTTGGAAGAAAGCCTGCTGTCGTACTCCTGAATAAATACCCGCACCGGCTGCAAACCCCGCAGGTGCACAGCATACTTGCGAATTGCGCTGTCCAGGCGTTCCCCGCTCACCGGGGTAAAAGAGCGCCGGGGGCCGATCTCGAGTTCGATAATCAAGCGTCGCATAGAGGCTCCGGGTTAGAAGGGCAGTGGGGTTTCTTGGCCGTGGGGAAAGATGGAAGCCTGAAGTTGTCGGTCTAGCTCACGCTGAAGGGCCAGATACATAGCTCGAGCAGTATCGGCTTCCTCAGCCTCGAGACCACCCTCACCCACCAACAGGCCCACCAAAGCCTTATAGGCCACCACCAACTCGGTTTTATTGGCGCGTTGCAGGAAGAAGGCCATTGCCGGAGGGGTGAACTCTGGGACTGCAGGGGTCTCGGGCGGCCTGAGTTCGATAAGATCCATGGTCTGGCTCTGTTCGGCGGAATTTTTACGTTTAGGACGATACATATCGGCCTCCTAAGGTAGGGCTCTATTTTATGATATAAACATAATATATAAATGTGAGTACGTCTATGGGCTGGACAAATGAGACATTATGTTGTAAGCTAAATAACAACGCCGAGTTAGTTGTTTTGCGAAAGGCTCGGCGGGAAGGAAGGGAAACAGAAAGGTTGAGCCATGAACGCCAGACCATCGAGCCGCCCGCAACCCCAAGCCCCGATTGTCCACGACCCTCACGGAATAGACTTATGAAAAAGCTCGAGCTTCCCCTACACCCCAGGCTGGAAACCATCTTTGGCTACGCTGGCAATGCTCCTCGAGTAGTGTTTTACTGGGAGCCTTTTGCCGACAAACTGATGTACGACGATGGTTCAGAGAGCGGCAGCGCCAACTCCTGGGCCTATTTGATCTGGGCCGGTCATCCCTCGGTCAAGCTCCATTTAGCCCAGTCGGGCACTCCCCTGCTGCTGCTCGAGCGCAAGGAGCGCAAGCTCTACACCCTCAGCCGCGATGAAGCCCTCGAGGCCCTACAAGCCTCGAGGGGCCAGTTGCTACAGGCCATGCCCGAGGTAGGGTCGCCCAAGGGAGCCCAACAGCTATTGGCCGATTTTGTCCTGTGGCTCGCCACCCCGGCCACCAAAGCCGCCTAGGTGGGCCATGATTCTGCAATTATCGCAGCTCAGGGCTAGAGCCGGGCTGTCTTCAGCCCCAAAAGCCGCTTGCCGAATCCGCCCGGTGCGGGGCGGCCTGGCTTTATTTATCGAGGCCAAAATGGAAAAGAATCTCCAAACCCGGGCCCGGTTTTCTCTACTGCTCAGCCGGGCTGTAGAACAAAACTACCTTCTGGGCGACGAGCTAGCAGAGCAGTATCAAATCTTGCGCAACTGGGAGCACCTCAGCCAAGCTGCGACTTACCTCGAGGCCCTCCAGACCCGCATTCAGGCCCTAGACGCCAGTGCCGAGGAGCCGGTTTCGCTGCACGGCGAGGCCGATTTGCGCTACGCCCGGTTTGCCTTCAAATACTTGCGGGCCGAGGATTATGCCCATCTGGGCCTAGAGGCTCCTGCCGAACCCAGCGATTTCACCCGCATGGGAGCGAGGCGGGCGGTGGCTTATCTGCATGCAAAGTGCTCGAGGGAAGCCGCCTGAGAAATGCTGAGCGGCTCGAGCGAAAGCACGTCCCAGACGGCACTCCTCGATAGGTCAGTGACACCGTCCTGGTGTAGCTTCAAGGCCCTGGAGGCTCCTGTCTTGCCTTAAGTCTTAGGAGAGATTATGGCAACCAATCTTGTAATGCTAAGCGGTGTACTGGCCAAGCACGAACTGCGCTATACCCCCAAGGGGACACCATTTTTGGAGGTGGTTTTGCTGGGCAAACGCGCGGTGGGCAACCATCAGATATTCTTTCGCGGCGACCTCACTTTCTATGGCAAGCTGGCCGAGCATTGGTCAGAGGCCCTCGAGGTGGGGCAGGCCTACCGTGCCTGTGGGCGGCTGGAGTACGAGAGCTGGGAGAAAGAGGGGGTCAAGGGCTCCCGGCTACGGGTGGTGGGCAACGAGCTTTTTACCCTCACCGAGGCCGATATCCGTGATGAGGACAGAGGCCCCATGCTCTACAATGCCGAAAATCGGGTGCTTCTCTTGGGCAACCTGACCACCGACCCTGAGATTCGTCAGACCGGCAATAAAACGCCTATCGCCAAGGCTCAGCTAGGCTTTTCAAGCTGGGATTACTCCGCCCAGACCGCCAGAAACCATTACGTAGAACTCGAGGCCTGGGGTTCTTTGGCCGCGCAGTTTGCCAGCCTCAAGAAAGGGGATTCCCTGTGGGTAGAAGGAGCCCTCAAAACCGAGGTCTGGGAAGACAAAGAAACCGGAGCCAAACGCTATAGACGGCTGCTCGAGGCCAGCCACATCACCCGGCTGGGGCGCTACAGTCAGGCCAAAGCTGCCTAGCGGTGGGTTATCTATCTAAAATTTTGCGTGGCAAACGCGATAAACCACCCGTTTCCTCGAGCTGAGCTTTCATGAAAACCATGATAAACTTTACAAAGTTTGTAAAGTTTTGATAAACGCCAACTAAGCCATCCAGCGATTTTTGCCCTCTAGCGCAGTGTTAGGGCCAAGTCCACCGGGCTTTGTGGGCTTCACAGAACATTTATTCCCCGTGCATACCACCTTCAACGCAGTCGTGCAAGATGTTTTCCAGAGGGGGTTGAAGAAGCGCCCTCACAAAGGAGAAAAACATGAAGCTCTACAAAATATTAGCTGTTTCGTCCCTGTTGGCTCTTGGCGTTGCGTTTGCGGCACCCACCGACACCAGTGCATCGGTAAGCCAGTTGGTGCAGGTTATTCAGGCAATCCCGAGCGCCTTGGACAATGCCGGTTTGTCGGTAGACCAGGCAAAAGCTCTTCAGAGCGCGATTGGGGATGTAAGCGGAGTAACTATTACTGATACTCAGGTGCAGGCGGCCCTCGATAAGATTCAATCGGCGCTCACTGCCAGTCAATATCAAACCCTTATGAACTTCGCTTCCACCGAACCCCAGGTGGTGTTGCCCGCCGATGGCTCCAACCCGCTTGCTTCTAATAGTGCAACGTATCCAATCGGCTGGGAGACGGGCCAATTCCTGAACAATGTGATTAACCCCGGCTAACCCCTGATGACTACCTAGACAAAGCCCCTCGAGTTCCCGGAGCACAAAGGCGGTGCTCTGGGTTTTTTATAGCCGCCCAGCCTCGATGATGCTGGACAAAAAGGCTTTGGTGCGCTCTTTTTGGGGTGCTCCGAAAATTTGCTGGGGTGGCCCTTCCTCGTGAACCACCCCTTGATACAAGAAGCACACCTTGCTGGCGACCTCCTTGGCAAACCCCATCTCGTGCGTCGCCAGCAACATGGTCATGCCTTCGGCGGCCAGGTCGCGCACGATGTTCAGGACTTCGGAAACCAACTCGGGGTCTAGGGCCGAGGTAATCTCGTCCAAGAGCATCAGCCTCGGCCCCATTGCCAGCGCCCGCACGATGGCAACACGCTGTTGCTGCCCACCGGAGAGTTGGTCGGGGTAGGCATTGGCTTTGTGCTCGAGACCAATGCGCTTCAGGAGAACCAAGGCCCGGCTTTCGGCTTCGGCTTTGTTCATTTTGAGCACCTGTACCGGAGCCAGGGTGACGTTGTACAGCACGCTCATGTGGGGAAACAGGTTGAAACTCTGGAACACGATGCCCACGTCACGCCGCAGGGCGTTGAGGTCTACGCCGGGGCCGCTAATGCGGTCTCCAGCCAACTGGATTTCTCCTTGCTGGATAGCCTCGAGGCCATTGATGCAGCGCAGCAGCGTAGACTTCCCACAACCCGAAGGCCCAATCAGGCAAACCACCTGATGCTGCTCTACGCTCAGGTTGGTTCCCCGCAGCACCTCGGCCTCGCCATAACGCTTGTGGACATTGCGAATCTCTAAAAAGCTCATGATGTGGGGTTTAGTCTAAGCCAAGCCATGGGCCGTGAGAAGGGCGAGAAGCGAAGAGATAAACGCAAAACGCCGAAGGCCCAACGACTAACGCTCAAGGTCGAAGGTCGAAGGCTCAGCAACCTAAAAAACACCAATCGCGTCCCAGACAGTGTTTCTTGATAGAACAATTCTGCTGTCCTGGCGTAGCTTTTGACCCCCGTGCATTTTGCTTTAAGCCTTCAGCGTTTAGCGTCTTGCGTTTGGCTCTCTGCCCTGCGCCCTTACGCCCTGGTGCGGCGTTTCTCCCCTTCCAGCAGCCGGTCTACCAGGCGGGTTTGGGGCACCGTGATGATCATAAACAGCAGCGCCACCGTCGTCACCGCCGAGAGGTTGAAGCGATTGGAGGCGATAATTTTGGCCTGGTTGAAGCCGTCTATCACCCCCACCACGTTGACCAGCGCGGTGTCTTTCTGAAGAGCGATAAAGTCGTTCAGCAGGGGCGGAATGATACGTCGCACCGCTTGCGGGATAATCACGAAGCGCAAGGTCTGACCAAAGCTCAGGCCCAAGCTCCGCGCAGCCGACCACTGGCTGGGGTGAATGCTGTCCAGGCCCGAGCGGTAAACCTCAGCCACATAGGCCCCATAGCTCACCGTAAGGGCCAGAATCGCCAGCCACTCGGGTTGCCAATCCTTGACCCAGGGCACGTTAGCCAGGGGCAAGCCCAGGGCAATCAGGTAGATGCTGATGATGGTGGGCAGGCCGCGAAAGGCATCGGTGTAGGCGATAGCCAGAAAGCGAATGGGTTGCCCGGCCCGACCCGGAATCATTCGGGCCACGGCAATAATCAGGCCCCAGACCAGGATAAACACCTCGGCCACGCAAAACATCCAGACATTTTTCCAGAAAGCCTGCAAAATCAGCCCGAAGGAACTGCCAATTAGCTCGAGCTTGAAAAAGGTCGCCGCCACCGCTCCATCGTTGGCGAGCAAAAACTGCACCCCCACAAACACCAGCAGCACCGCTACCGCATAACCAATGGCATACTGAGCCCACTCCCTGGCTTCGGCGGTCTTGACCCGCACGGTAATCAGGTCGTGGCTCGAAAGGGCCGAACGCGCCTGGCGGGCCTCACTCCAGCTTCTAAACACCGGAACCAGCAGCGATAGCGTCAACAAACCCGCCAGCACCGAGACAATATTGACCCAAAGCCGCTCCGGGCCATTTGCCAAAAGCACCCGGTGCAAGTTCCAGAGGATGGCCCAGGCTGTCGCAATGACCAAGGCGCTCACGCCAAAGGCAACGAGCGCCAAGGGGGTAGCATCTTTAGGAACCGACGGGGCGCTGACGTGCCCCGATTTTGGGGAGTTATTCACGCTGGGGGCCTAGGGCTTAAAGTAAGGAATGGTGGAAGGATCACCGCCAAATTCTTTGGAGAGATAGGTGGACGAGAGCTTTTTGAGGGTTCCGTTGAACTTCAGGGCGTTCATGATCTTGTCGAGTTGGGCCTTGTTGGGCGAGTTCTTGGGATAGATGGCCCCGTATTCTTCGCCGGTCTTGTACTGACCCACCACCTCGAGTTTGCCCGCCGACTGCTTGGCCTGTACCAGCACGATAGCGGTATCGAGCATGACCACGTCTACTTGCTTGGCCTGTAGGGCAGTAAACATATTGGGCGTGTCGGGGAATACCCGCACATTGGACTGGGGTATTTTGAGCACGTTCTTGATGTAGTCCACCGCAGTAGTGCCCTGCTGCACACCAATCCTCAGGGTTTTGATGTTGCTGGCATCCACCTTGGTGCCCTTGCGTACCAGCAAGCCCTGGTCGGAGGAGAAGTAGGCGGGCGAGAAGGCCACCACCTTTTTGCGGGCATCGGTGATGGTGACTTGCGAGAGGGCAATGTCGTAGGCTTTGGTCTGGCCTGCCACCAGCGCGTCAAAGGAGACGTTTACCACCTTCACCTTGTCTAGCCCAGCCCGGTAAGCGATATTGGCTGCCAGGCAGTATTCAAAGCCCGACTTGATGGTATCGGGGGTGTCGCCGTTCCACCAGCCGGGAGCGGGCAGGTTGGTCTGCACGGTGAGGGTTCCAGCCGTCACCGGCTTGATGGGCAGATCGCCCTTCTTGCCGCTAAGTTCACAGTCGCCAATCTTCATGCCTTGAGCCATGCCAAGCGAAGCCAGCACACCCAGCGCTAACACACCGATTGCACGTTTCATAAATCCTCCTGAAAACGTAGCTCAAGATACTGAAAGGGTAGTCCAGTGTCAATCTCGAGCCCAACGCGATGCGAACGTACTTTCAGATTCTGAGTCCAGGGTGAAGCCCCTTATCCCTCGAGGGCTGCCGCCAACAAGCGGTGAAAATGATGTACCCCTTGCTCCCGCGCCACGCTGAAGCGTCCCCGGTCGTAGAAGCGCGACTTTACCCCCTTCTGCACGGCCTCCACTACCACTTCATCTTCGCGTTCCACCCGATCCAGGCCCGCGCCCGCACCGGTCTCGAGCTTGCTGCTGTCCCACACATATGGCAAAAACGAGACCTTGGTTAACTCTGGCCCCAAGGGGCGCACCACGTTGACTGAAAGCCCCCAGGGGTAAAAGTTCAGCATCAGGTTGGGAAACACCCAGTAGTAGTAGGCCCCGATGCGCTTGCCATAATCGGGCGAATCCTTGGGCAAATCAAAAGCGGTCTCGCCGGAAGCCGCTACGCCAAGTTGCAGGTTGCTCCAGGTATAAATTTCCGAGGTGTAGTTGCCATAATCTATGGCGCTCGAGAGCGAGGCATGGATAAAGGGTATGTGGAAGCCCTCGAGGTAGTTATCGCAGTACAAAGCCCAGTTGGCTCGTACCAGATAATCCCGTGCCCTCGAGGGCTCGAAATAGAACTCGTTGAACGGCAGCCAGCCCAGCCGCTCCTGGACGGGCTTTAGAACTTCGCTCAAAGACGCGACTGGATTGAGACTGGCAAACAGAAATTTATTTCTTCCCCAAAGCTCGAGGCTGACCTGGGGCAGATTGTCCTTTGCGGAAGGAAAACCCTTTACGCCCTCGAACTCCGGCATGGCCTGGAAACAGCCGTCCAGCCCGAAGCGCCGCCCGTGGTAGCGACAGCGCAGGTAGCGCTCGTTGCCCCCGGTTTCGGCTACCAGCATTCCCCGGTGGGTGCAGACATTGGAGAGCAGATGCAATTGGTCGTCGTAATCACGGGTGAGAACCAGCGGTTCGTCCAGGCAGCCCTCGAGCAGGACGACGGGTTTGACGGTTCCCGGAGCCTTGAGGTCGTCGGTATCGCTTACCAGCTGCCAACTCTGGGCAAACACCCTTTCCTTGCAACGCTCGTACACCTGCGGGTCTTGGTAAAACGCAGCAGGCAAGGTGGAGGCTTCGGCGATGTCGGGGGCCACCTCGAGGGGTTTCATAGCTCGATTCTATCGCGCTAAAGACCAAAACGCCCCTTTCGGGGCGCTGGCTGTTTGAGCTCGAGCGATTTCCGCTATACGGTATTAGGCCGTGTTGACATATAGGAGAAAGCCCCTAACATTTATTCCCTGAAGAAGGTGCAACTCAAGGCATCAGAGTGGAACAGGGTGTTCAAAGGGTTTGACCGTTGGGTAGATAAAGGTGTCTGGCAAGCCATGGGGGATCCAGCGGAAGAAGCCCTGGGGTGGAGCAGCCGCTACAGCTGCCCTTGGCCATCCCTTGAGACTGACCCTGACCGGCGCACCTGACAGCAGAAGCCTTGCTAGAGGGTTGGGAGACTGATTTGAGCGACCTACTTTGCAAACCCAGTCTATTTCTTCTTAAAGACCTCTACAAATGGTGAGGTAAACAGTAAAATGCCCACCAGCACACCTATTCCAGCAACGCCAAATAGAACCCATCCCAACAGTGGGACACTCGAGACCGAACCGTCCATGTGCTCATATTAGCAGCAGTGTTCCGGGTAACGTTTACTATCTCGAGTTCCGCTATAAACTCTAAGGCATGAGAGAGCGCATGTATGCCATCACCACGCCCGAAGAAGCCGACCAGTTTATCGAGCAGAACCCCACCGCCGCCATTTTTAAGGCCGGAACCTGTCACAAAACTATGCAGGGCTGGGGCAACCTCGAGCGCCTGTTGCGCGAGCGCCCGGATGTCCCGGTGGGCATCATCAAGGTAGTCGAAGACCGCCCAGCTTCTAACCGCATCGCCGAGCGCACCGGAATCGTCCACCACTCACCGCAGGTAATCCTGTTCAAGCAAGGGCAGCCGCTCTTTGACCTGGATAACTGGGACATTACCTTGGAGAACCTCGAGCCCTTGCTCGAGGCGCATCTGGGTGCGGCCAAAGCTCAGGCTACGGACGGTTCGGCTTCCAACCTCGAGCCCTACAAGCGCTTGCTAGACGCTTATCTGGGCGGAGCGGTAAGCGAACCGCAGTTTCAGTGGAGCTACCTCAATATGTTCCGCGAGGATGCCAGCTTGCGCTCGCAGGAGGAGTTCGAGGTGGTCAACTCGCTGTTTGGCAATCCAGATGAACACCACGTTCATCCGATGGCGATCATGCAGTTCGAGCAAGAACATCCGCAGGCCACGCCCCTGCACGAGCGGGCTAAGATTCTGCGGCAGCGGCTCGAGAGCCTATAAACCCTTTTTCCCTATTCTTCCCTCGGAGCATTGGTCTTCGGGCGGCTGAGCGTTCTTTTTTGGAAAGGAAGACCCTATGAGCACTCGAGTAAACCCTACCTTCAACCTGGGCGGCGACTTACAAATTAATCGCATGGGCTACGGCGCAATGCAGCTCACCGGCCCTGGGGTCTGGGGCTGGCCCAAAGACCGCGAGAACGCCAAGCGGGTTTTGCAAAAAGCAGTCGAGCTTGGGGTCAATTTTATTGACACCGCCGATGCTTATGGCCCGCATGTGAACGAAGAACTCATCGCCCAAGCCCTACACCCCTATACGGGCATCGTTATCGCTACCAAGGGGGCCAATACCCGGCCTGGCCCTGGTCAATGGGTGCCCAACGGGCGGCCCGACTATATCCGCTCGACCATCGAGGGCAGCCTCAAGCGCCTGCGGCTCGAGCAGATTGACCTGTGGCAACTGCACCGCGTAGACCCCCAGGTGCCCCTCGAGGAAACTCTGGGCGTGGTGGCTGAGGCCCGCCAACAGGGATTAATTCGTCATGTAGGGCTTTCTGAAGTCAGTATTGACCAGATCGAGAGAGCCCAAAAGGTGGTTCCCATCGTCTCAGTGCAAAATCTGTACAACATCGCCGAGCGGCGCTGGGAAGCCGAGTTGGAATACACCGCCCAGAAGGGTCTGGCTTTTATTCCCTGGTTTCCCCTGGGTTCGGGGCCAAACCGCCTGGGCGCAAAGGTCGAAGCAGTAGCAAAGAAACTAAGGGCTACCCCTGCTCAGGCAGCACTAGCCTGGCTGCTACGGCATTCCCCCAATATCCTGTTGATTCCAGGAACTTCATCAATCCAGCACTTAGAAGAAAACCTGGCTGCCGCCCAGCTCGAGCTATCTGACCACGACTTGGCCGAACTAAGCCAGTAGTCCCTCCTGCTCTTACAAAGCTCTGGCCAGCACACTTATTTTTTATACAGGAATAATAGCATCTCCATCGGCATTTTCATCCTTGTTTGTTACAACCGGTGGTTTTTCGAGCCGAAAGACCCAGCTTGCCAGACCGGTTGCTCGAGGCCAGGGACATTTGCCCCGTGGCGGCATTCCTATGCTGCAAGGGTTGGGCAAAATGTGCCTTTTTTCTGGTAATCTTTTGAAACGTGCCGCCACTCTAGCCTGCGGCGAGGAGGAACACAGCAATGCCAATCGAGCGAATTGAAGTCTATCTGGACGATGTTGCCGCGCCGGTGCAGGTGCTCAAACAGCCCCCTTTTCGCATTACCTATGACACCCGAACACTGCCAGATGGGGATCACAGCCTGAGGGTAGTCACCTACTACACCAATGGCAGCCGGGAAATCAAAGAAATTCCTTTCAAGGTTGCCAACACGCCGGGCGTGCTGGTGCAGGGGTTAGACGAGGGGAAGGAAGTCTCGGGAGACCTCAATGTGACCCTGCGGGTGGCTGACCCCGACGTGAAGCCTACCAAAGACCGCTTCCCTGGCGTGGCCGCTGTGGTTGCCACAGTGGTGGTGCTGGGCGCGGTATGGCTGTTTTTTGCTGTGACTGGTATAACCAACAAGACCCTCGAGGAAGTCGCCGCTCCTCCCAGCAAAGCAGCCCCCGCAAGCAATGCTCAGGCGGCGGCTGGCCCGGCCCCCAAGGTGGACGAGGCCCTGCTCAAAAAGGGTGAGGGGGTATTCACCGCCAACTGTGCAGGCTGTCACCAGGCGGCGGGCACAGGTGTCCCTGGCGCTTTCCCACCCCTCGCTGGCAACCCCAATCTGGCGGATGCCAAGCACGTCACCACCACTGTCATCAAAGGCTTAAATGCTGGTGTGGTGGTCAATGGGCAGAAATACAGCGGGGCTATGCCTGCTTTTGGGCAGCTCTCCGACGAAGATGTAGCCGCTGTCGCCACTTATATCCGTAATTCCTGGAACAATAAGTTTGGTGGCGTGACCGCAGCCGAGGCCAAAGCCAGCCGTTAGGAGGGGAAATGCACAAAAATGACACCGTAGTTCCCTTCGGCGCACTGCTGTTTGCAGTAGCACTGTTTCTCATGGCCTTCCTAGACAACCAAAACCGGGTTTCCGAGACCGTTGCCATCCCTGGGGCGGCCCATTCGCTCTCGGTAGGTATCATCGGCTTGATGGCCTTTGGTATGGTGATGTTCATCTATGGTTTTATTGGGCTGGTTGGCAATTACCTCGAGGGCACCGAACTGCGCCCCAGCAAGCACATCGCTGGCCCCAGCAGCCTTCCGGTGGTAGCAGGCGTAGTGCTTTCCTTGCTGCTGGTGGGGCTGGCGGGCTTTTTCGCCCGCACCCTGGTCTATGCCGCTAAAGAGGGCTTCAACCCCAGTTCCCTACAGGGTGGGGTTTTCGCCGCGATGATGTTGATTATCGCCATCCTGCTGGTGATTTACAAAAAGTTCTTCATGGAAGAAGAAGTGCTGGCTGAGGAAGAAAAGGGTGAGTTCCCCTGGTAAAAGTTACCCGTAGCCAGATTTTATCCAAACATCTTTGCTAGACTACCACTAGAGGAGTACAGGCAATGGCCGATTACGAAGCCCAAATAGAGCACAATATCCTCGAGCACGAAGAGGAAGAGCCCTCTGCCAATACCACCCGGCGGGCCGTACTGCAGGCTGCGATTGGGGTAGGGGTCGCCGGAACGGTGCTTTCCACACTCTACGTGGGGGCCGGGCTGGTTCCCAAGAAGGTTTTCACCCCAGAAAATGAGCCCCTCGCGGCGGGAGATATTCTGGTCTATGCTCAGGGGCCAAACCAGAACAAGCCCATCAACCCCGCCGACCTCAAAGTAGATGTGCTGCAAATTATCGCCTACCCCATGAACCCCAAAACCAACGTGGTCAAAGGGAGCGACCCCAACAATACCGTGTTAATCGTCAAGATTCAGCCCTCGAGGCTGACCCCGGCCACTGCCAAAGGAGCGGTAGACGGCATAGTAGCTTATTCGGGGGTATGCAAGCACCTAGGCTGCATCGTGAGCAACTGGGATCCTAATCTCGAGCAGTTTGTCTGCCCTTGCCACCAAGGCCACTACGACCCTGCTAATAGCGGTAAGGTTATGTCTGGGCCACCGCCCAAACCCATCCCACAGCTACCTATCAAAATCGAGAATAACCAAATTATCGCCATGGCGTTTTTCTTGGCACCGCCGGGCGTAAACGCGTAAGGAGGCGATATGTATCAGTGGCTAGACGAGCGGCTGGACATCACGCGGTTCAACAACAAGGTGTTGCGTAAAGCCTTCCCGGTACATCACACCTTCTTTTTAGGCGAGATTACCCTCTTTGCCTTTGTGGTGCTGGTGCTGACTGGCATCTTCCTCACCTTCAACTACGAGCCTTCCACCCGGTTAATCAAGGTGGCAGGCTACACCGACCCGGTGCAGGCGGCTTACGCCTCCATTCTCTACATTGACTCCCTGCCCTTTGGGGCGGTCATTCGCAGTGTGCATCACTGGTCGGCCCACATCATGATCGCCGCGGCTTTCTTGCACCTGCTGCGTATCCTGCTCAGTGGAGCCTACAAAAAACCCCGCGAGCTGAACTGGATCATCGGCATGTTGATGCTGGTAACCAGCATCGTGGTGGCTTTCACCGGCTACGCCCTGCCCTACGACAACTACGCCGTTACAGCTACACGCATCGGGCACGGTATCGCCCAGAGTGTGCCCTGGGTGGGGGTGGCTGTAGCACAAATTATGTTCGGGGGTGATTTCCCTGGCTCTGACCACAGCATCCCCCGACTGTTCTCGCTGCACGTGCTGTGGCTCCCGTTAGCCCTGATGGGTCTGATTGGCGCACACCTGCTGATTATGGTCAAGCAGAAGCACACCCAGCCTAAATATGCCGAGAAAGTGGCTCCCGGCAAAATCTTGGGGGTGCCCCTGTTTCCCCAGCAGGCAGTGATGTCGGGGGTGCTGTTTCTGGTGTACGTAGCGGTAGTAACCCTGATTGCCGGTGGTTTCCTGGCCCACCCGGTAGAAGCCTATGGCCCGCTGTCGGCCAACACCCCAGCAGTGAAGCCCGACTGGTATTTCCTGTGGATTTACGGGCTGCTGAAAATCATCCCCTCCCACTGGGAGTTTACGATTCCTCTGTTCAACGGCGGCAAGTTCGGGCCAGAGTTTTGGGGTGGGGTACTGATTCCGAGCATCCTGCTGGTAGGAGGACTGCTGATTCCCTTCTTTAGCGTGACCAAAGACGGGCAAAAACAGCGCTACCTCGAGCTGCCCTCACAGAAACCCGTGCGTACCAGCCTGACCATCGCCGGTCTGATGTTCCTGATTATGGGCACCCTGGCCGGATATATCGGCGACAGCGGCATGGAGTGGCTGACCATTCCAGTGGCCTGGACGCTTTTGATCGTAGCTCCGATAGTCACTTATTTCGTGTGCTACATCATCATGCGGGCCATCTGGGGAAAAACTTGGCCCCAAGAGCCCCAAATCGAGTTCATCGGCGGGGCTAAAGGCTCGGCGGCAGACGACTGAAGTGTCTGTGGCATACTCCAAAAACTTCTCCCCAACCCCCTCTTCTGCACAGGAGAGGGGGTTTTACATGGATAAAAGACCCACGATGCTGGGGCGGGTACAATCAGGGAGTGACGGTTCGGGTCAAATCAGACCGCCGCGCCGAAATTCTGGCTGCGGCACGGGCAGTATTTGCTGAGAAGGGTCTGGAAGACAGCAAAATCTCCGATATCGTAGCCAGGGCTGGGGTCGCACAGGGAACTTTTTATCTCTACTTCCCCTCCAAAACCTCGTTGCTCTCCGCCCTCGGGGATGACCTGGATGATGCCCTTCTGGGAAGCATCCAAGAGGCGACAGCAGCCCAAACTTCCTTCGCTGGCAAGATTGAGGCCGGGATTCGCGCGGCTTTTCGGACTTTCGAGGAATGCCGGGACGTGATTATGACCCTGCGTAGCGCACTGGGCACATCGCAGAGGCATGGCGAGGGCCTCGAGGCGGAGAAAGCCAACCGCCCCTTTTACACCTTTATCGAGGCGCTTATCCATCAGGGACAAGAACTCGGCGAGGTCGAGCCCTCCATCAACCCTTCCCTCTCGGCCCGGCTGGTGCTGGGGGTGGTAGACCGGGCGGCAGAGGAGTTTTATCTATATCCACCCGAGTGGGACAGTGAGACCTACATTCGGGAGGTCGTGGCCTTCGTGCAGCGGGCTTTGATAAAGCATTAAGGCCGCGAGGTTGACGCTGGGAGGCTCGAGCCCTAGACTGAGCCTCAATGCTGACTGACAGTCAGTCATATGGAGAACAAGGATGAACCCCACTCAGTCCAGACTCCCCACTCCTCCTAGCCTTAAGAATCTGCCCCCCGAGCAGCAGCGCGAAATTGCCATGGTACAAAACAATGTCCTGGCGCTATTTACCCACGTCGCCCATAGGTACGGCGATGTGGTGGATATCTCCAACGAGAACTGGCAGGCTTATTTGCTCTCCAACCCCGAGCACATCGAGTTCGTCCACGTCCAGACCGGGCGCATCTTCGACAAGGGCTACAACGAGCCCGCCACCCAGGCTCTCTTAGGCAACGGCCTGGTCACGAGCGAGCGCGAGTTCTGGCTGCGGCAGCGCCGGATGATCCAGCCCGCCTTCCACCGCGAGCGCATCGCCCTCTACGGCAAGGTGATGGCTGACTACGCCCTTCGGATGGTGGGCATCTGGCGGGACGGCGAGACCCGCGACCTCCACGCCGACCTGATGGCGGTGACGTTAGAAATCATCCTCAAGTCGTTGTTCGACACCGAGGTGGGCCGGGAAACCCAAGGCTTCGGGCACTCGATGGATCGGGCGCTAGGCGGCATAGCCGGGATGTTCGGCGGCAACCCCGACGCGCAAAACCAGTTTGGGCAGGCGGTGGGCGAGATTAATGCGTTTACGGCTCGAGTGATCGCTGAGCGTCGCCAGAACCCGGTGGATCATGGCGACCTGCTCTCGATGCTCCTGGCCACCCAGGACGAGGAGGGGGTGGGCATGAGCGATGCCCAGCTTCTCGACGAGTGCAAAACCCTGATCATGGCCGGGCACGAGACTACTTCAAACACGCTCTCCTGGGCCTTTTGCCTGCTGTCGCAGCGCCCTGGGGTCGAGGCCAAACTCCACGCCGAACTCGACCGGGTGCTGGGCAGGCGGACTCCCGCGATGGACGATTTGCGTGCCTTGGAGTACACCAACCTCGTCGTCAAAGAAACTATGCGTCTGATGCCTGCCGTCTGGAGCGTGGGGCGCAAAGCCGCCCAGGACACCGAAATTGGCGGATTCTTCGTACCGCAGGGCACCGACCTCCAGATGAGTCAGTGGGTGACCCACCGTGACCCGCGCTGGTTCGAGAACCCGGAGGAGTTCCGGCCCGAGCGTTGGGCCGATGGCCTCGAGAAACGCCTCCCCAAATATGCCTATTTCCCCTTTGGCGGCGGGCCCCGCATCTGCATCGGCAACAACTTCGCGTTGATGGAAGCCCCGCTCATCTTAGCGACGGTAGCGCAGAAGTACCGGCTACGGGTGCTGGAAGAGCCGGTGTTGGAACCCAGCATCACCCTGCGGCCCAAGCACGGATTGAAGGTACAGCTCGAGCAGCGACGCTAGGGCAGGGCTCTATCGCAAGGCAAAAACCAACAAGCCCGCGATTTCACCCAGTTCGACCAGCATTCCATACACATCACCGGAGATACCACCGCCCAGACGGCTCGAGGCCCAGTAGGCCAGCAACAACATGGTTGCTATTACGGTGAGGGCCTCGAGCGGGAAAAAACCCATCGCCGGAAGTGCAAAGAGCAGCGCCAGCCCGATTCGGCCCTCCCTGGCCCGTGCTCCCAAACCCTCCTCTCGAGCCGCAGGGTAGAGGTTCATGGGAATCAACAAGGCGAAGCGCACGATGGCAGGCAAGCCTAGCAAAAACCCCAGCGAGAGGCCATTGCTCAGCAGTTGCCACTTTAACAGCAGGGCTACAAAGCCCACCCCAAAGGCGAAACTGCCCATATGTATGTCGCGCAGGATACGCAGCCGCTCGGCGGGGAGCTTCATGGCAAGCAGGGCATCGGCGGAATCGAGCAGGCCGTCCAGGTGGAGCATCCCGGTCAGGGCCAGCCACACCGCCAGCAGCAGGGCTCCTTGCAGACCGTGCGGCAGACCGTGTACTAGCCCAGCCATGAGGGCCAGCGCTCCCCCAATGGCATATCCTGCGACTGGATAAAAGGCCGATGCCGAGCGCATTTCCCCGTCTTTGACTTGGCCCAGGCCAGGAACTGGGAAGGTGGTCAGGAAGCCGAGGGCCAGCCAGAAGGAGCGCACGGGCCTATTGTTTCACAGGTTTGGTGGAAGGGTTCAGCGCGATGAACTCGGCACGGTTTTTGATGGGATGGCCCTCGAGCCTGCGCCGCACCGACTCCGCCTGCACCTCTTTGGAATAGGGGCAGTGACGGCATCTCGAGCCACAGCAATAGCCGCGCCCCAGCAAATATTTCTCTGTAAAGACATATAACTCGCCCTCGAGGTAGTAGTCGCTGCCTTCTTGGAGTCGCTTGGAGGACATTTCAGTTCCTTGACTTAATTTTATTCCAGCTTAGCCCCGCAGAATTCCGCCCAGGGTGCAGTGTTCAACCCCCCGAAACCCCTGCCTCCTCAAAGGTGGCCATCCAGAGCATCGCCGCCGCCGAGCGCAGGACGGGAAAACTTAGCACCGCGCCGGTACCCTCCCCCAACCGCAAATCCAGCTCGAGCAGAGGCCGCAGGCCCAGCACCTCGAGCTGCCGGGTGTGGCCTGGCTCCACCGAGCGGTGTCCGGCCAAGAGATAATCGCGCACCAAAGGGTTGATTCGCGTCGCCAAGAGTGCTCCACAGGTCACTGGGAAACCATCGCTCACGAGCGGAAGCCCGGCTTCGGCCCCGGCCAAATAAACCCCGGCAATGGCGGCAATTTCCAGACCGCCGAGTTGAGCCAGAACCTCCACTGGGTCGGCCTGAGCTAAGTCACCAACGGCATTTTTGGCTCGAACAAGCGAAGCCCGGACGACCTCGAGCTTTCTCCCATATCTCTGGTCATCCACCCCGGTTCCGCGTCCAGTCACGGCCTCCGCGTCCAGACCGAGCAGGGCCGCCGTCAGGGCCGCCGCCGCAGTGGTGTTGCCGATGCCCATATCACCGGCGGCGAGCACCGTCGCGCCCTGGCTGATGGCCCGCCGTGCCGCACTCATACCGGCCTGGATGGCTCGTTCAGCCTGGGCTGGGGTCATGGCGGGCTCGAGGGCAATATTGCCACTTCCAGAGCGCACCTTAGCCCCAATCAGGCCCTCCTGAGAAGGCAGTTCGCCCCGCACCCCAACGTCCAGCACGTAGACTTCGGCCTCACAAGCCCTGGCGATTTGATTGATTGCCGCTCCCCCAGCCAAAAAATTGAGCACCATCTGGGGCGTGACCTCCGGCGGGTAGGCCGAAATCCCTTCCGCAGTTACTCCGTGATCGGCAGCGCAAACTATCACTGCCCCCCGTCCCAAACTGGGTTTCAAAGTTTGTTGGATGGCTGCAAGCCGCACCCCGACTTCTTCCAGAAAGCCCAGCGAGCCGGGCGGCTTGGTCAGGCGGTTTTGCCGCTCGCGGGCGGCCTCGAGCCAACTTTTATCTAGGGGCTTAATATCTAGCTTCATTTTATCTTCACCGGAACTCCCGAAATCAGCAGATACACCACGTCGGCCTCCTCGGCAATACGGCGGTTGGCGGCCCCCAGCAGGTCGCGGTATTGCCGGGCCAAGGCGTTGTCGGGCACGATGCCCAGGCCCACTTCGTTGGTCACGACCAGGAGGGTTTTGTTGCTCTCAGCCCGAACAGCCAGCAGGTTCTCAATTTCAGGCAAGACCTCTTTTTCCACCTGCATGAGGTTGGAAACCCACAGCGTCAGGCAGTCCAAGAGCACCACCGGATGGCGGGCTTGCTGTAGCGCGGTAGAGACCTTCAGGGGCTGCTCGAGGGTCTCCCAGCTTGCCGGGCGCTCCCGCCGGTGGCGAAGAATGCGGTTGCGCATTTCCTCATCCAAGGCTTCGGCAGTGGCAATAAAACTCACAGCTGCGCCCGCCAGGGCCTGCGCCCACTCCTGGGCGAAAGCGCTCTTGCCCGCCCTGGCTCCGCCAGTCACCAGAATCAGGGATTTACTCATAAGGGTCGGCCTCGAGGTTACGAATAAACAGCAGTTGCCGCTTCGTCCACTCTAAAGCCACCACCGAGCAGTTGCTAATGGGTTGTTCCGCCCCCACCTGACGCAACAAGGCCCGAATCACCCCGCCGTGGCTAAAACAGAGGTGTCGCCCGGGGGACAACTGCGCTAGAAATCGCTCCAATCGTTCGCGGATTTGCTGGGCAGTTTCACCCCCCGGTGCCGCAAACCCATCAAACTGCACCAGCGCACTGCGAATGTCTTCGCGCAGGTGCCAACTCTCCCCTTCCCATTCGCCAAAATGAACCTCGCGCAAGTGGAGAGTCTGCTGGGGCTCAGCATAGGCAAGGCGGGCTGTCTCAACCGCTCGGCTCAGGTCGGAGGAGTATACGCTGTCAAAAACCTGGGTTCCGAGCCAACCAGCCAGGGCTTTGGCTTGTTCTCGGCCTGCTCCATTGAGGGGCACGTCGCTCCACCCCTGCATCCGGCCCGCCCGGTTCCAATCGGTCTCGCCGTGACGCACCAGCCAGAGTTCAATCACCTCGAACCTCCCAGCAAAACCACCGGCTCCCCCTCGAGCACCCGCACCCGCACCCAAGCGCCATATACCGACTGCAACAACCCCTCCTCGAGCACCTCGGTGGGGCTGCCCACCGCCAACAGTTTTCCCCCGGCCAGAAACGCCACCCGGTCTGCGCTACGGGCCAGGTTGGGGTCGTGAAGCACCGTGAGGATACCCATACCCTCGGTTCGCAGCCCAGCCACCAGCGACAAAAACTCGGCCTGGTGGTGCAAGTCGAGGTGGGCCGTGGGTTCGTCGAGGAGAAGGTAGTGCGGCTTCGCGGCCAGAGCCCGCGCCAGCAACACCCGCTGCCGCTCCCCACCGGAAAGCGTGGATAAAAGCCGCTCCTGCAAGGCCAGCGTCCCCGTGACCCGCAGGGCCTGATGGATGGCTTCGAGGTCGGCTGGGCCTTCCCGGCCCAGCAGCCCCAGATGTGGGGTACGCCCCAGCCGCACGGTTTCTTCCACGCTGAGGTCTTCGGGGAAACTGCCCGACTGCGACAGGAAAGCCAGCTTCTGCCCCCGCTCCCAGGAGGAATAGGCGTTTAGGGGCTTGTCTTTGAGCAGCACTTGTCCCGACTGCGGTTTCAGCAGTCCTGCCATCACCCGTAGCAGCGTGCTCTTCCCGGCCCCATTCGGCCCCAGCAAGGCCAGCCACTCGCCCGCACCAAGCTCCAGGTTAATCCCATCCAGTACGGGCTTTCCTCTATAGGCAAAAGATGCGTCCTGAACC
>JADEYI010000630.1_pt1 | contig 42575 bp, 38 predicted proteins | sample 8542331 | NCBI WGS metagenome assembly JADEYI01 (sample SAMN16510988, study PRJNA670497) | mine drainage metagenome | isolation source: biofilm near Copperflume 1 | place: Germany: Marsberg coppermine Kilianstollen | collected 2018-02 | reverse complement strand
TCGCGGCGTTGTGCTTGCGCCACGTCTTCTGCGCCTGGACGATGTAATTGCGGATGGTCTCGTTCTTGATAAAGAGCCATGCTTCATCCAGCAGAAACATCTTGAAGGTAGCCAGCTTCTTCGGGTCGGCGATTTCATTGCTGGCCCGGTGGAGCACATAAAATAGCAGCGGCTCCAACACATCGGGGGCATCGCCCCAGCCGTGGAAGTTGAACGTCTGGAAACGGTTGAAGGAGAGGGTGTCCTCAGCGTTATCGAAGAGGAAGCCGTACTGACCGGCAACCGTCCAGCGGTGGAGCCGTTCCTTCAATTCGCCGATGATGTTGGTGAAGTTCGAGACAGTGCGTTGGTCCGGCTCCAGCATATACGTCCGCTCGATGGCATCCCACAGCTTGCGTTCCTCCTTGAAGTCGAGCCGGTAACGCTGGGCGCTACCATGATCTTGGCCCTCAATCAGCACGCGAAAGAAGCTGAAGAGAAATTGCAGGTTCTCCTTGGTAGGTGATAGCGAAAACGGGTTGATGGTGAAATCCCGCGCCTCCTGGCCCACATTCAGATAGCTGCCGCCAAAGATGTTCGTGAGCGACTGGAAACTGCCGCCGATATCGAAGATGAAAGTCAGCGGCGCATATTTCTGGGCATTCTGAAGGACGAAGCAACAAAAATACGATTTGCCCGAGCCGCTCATCCCCAGGATGAGCGTGTGGGCCACCTCGCCGTTATGCAGGTTCAGAAAGTACGGCGTGCTGTTGTCGGTTTCGAGCACTGCCAGGTACTCCGTACCGAGATGCGGGTTCGTCTTTTCACCCGGCAGGATCGTAAACAGAAAGCTGAGGTCGGCATAATTCGAGTTCAGCAGATACAGCTTGCGAAGATTCAGGGCATAGTTTCCCGGCACAGTGGCGAAGTAGGCGTTGAGCTGGTTGTACGTCTCGGCGAAGAGGTTCCCGTCGGCGTTGGTAAAGACGCCGGTGAATTCACCCACGAGTTGATCAATCTCGGTTTTTGAGCGGCCATACAGCACAATTGTGAGGGAAAAATCGCCCAGCGATTGCCCGTCTCCCAGAGCGCGCAGGCAATCACCTAGATTTTCGATGTCGGCCTGTTTCGATTCATCGACCAGTACATCGCGGGGATTCGTCTTCGTCGTGTCGTTGCCGATCTGCGCGACGAAGCCGGTCTTCGACATGTTGAAGTGACGGCGGCGTTTGTTCACTTCCTTGCGAGCCTTGTCCGTCGAAAGTGGTGTCCATTCGGTGACGACGTAGAAGTTGGCCGGGATCTTCAGCAGGGCGTCCAACACCAAGGGCCGCGTCTCTGTGATGGCCTCTTTCATGGTCAGAACGCGGACAACGTGATCGCCAATCCGCAGATGATCGCGCTCTGCTTCGATGTTGGAATTGACAACCTGATAGTCGAGGAACTGCGTGGACTGCGGCTTGCCCACGATGCGCCAGTCGTCATAGTTGAGCAGCCGCCGGAAGAAATGCAGTTGGCCTTCGTGATTCTGCACTTCAATCTGCATGAAGTCGGTAAGCTGGCGAGTGAAAGCCTGGACGCGCTGTTCCAGCCGCGCAAGGTCATGTTCAATTTGCGAGCGCAACAAAGTTTTCATGCTGCCGTTGGTAAATTGCGCTCTCAGCTCGCCAACGGCTCCGGCGGGATCATGGAACATCCGGGCCAGCGCATTGCCTACCCCAGTTTTGGATCGCGCACCTTCGAGCACGACGCAGTAGAAGATTTCAACCTGATAAAGATGGTCGCGCTTCGCCTCGAAGAACTGCCGTCGCTGGTCGTTGGCCGTTTCCACAATCGGGTCGTCATACCTGCGAAACGGAATTTCCGGACGGTTCGACTTGAAGAGATATTGATAGACGTGGAAACCTGGGCCGAAGGCTTTGAGCGCAGCTTCCAGTCGTTTCACGGCGTATTCTTGTTCTTCGGAATCCAGACTCTCGTAGTCCACGCCGCGAACGTGCAACACCATGCCGAGATCGCCGGACTTTGTAAGAAAGGAAGTCTCGTTCCAAAAACCATAGAGGTTGATGTGATCGTTGAGCGATGCCGCCTCTTTCCACGGTTTGATGGCTTTATCCAGCCGCAACATCAGACCACCTCCACGCGCGGGATGCTCTGCTTGGCGGCGTCGTAGCGTAGCTTGTACTTCTCGGATTTTGCCAAGATGCGTAGAAACGCCGGATCGCTGGTCGTTACCCAATGGCCGAAGGCAAAGCCGCCGATGAAGACTGCAATACCAGCCAGGATCGAATTGAAAAGATTGAACGCGCCCACTGCACCGACACATACGAAGTAGAACAATGTGCGCTCGACGCCCAAATAAGTGAGAGGCTTATGCAGGCTCTTGAAAACCCGGTTTGTCCGTCTTGGTTGCGGCTTCACGTCTGTCATAAACCCCTCGTTGTGCTCGCTCGGATGGAAGGTTGAGAGTGGATGGGCGAAGTGTGTTTACACACCCCAAAGCCAACTCAGGACGTTCACAGCGAGAACGGCAATACCTGTCCCAGCGGCGACACCGGCGAGGGCCTTTTTTGCGCCTGGTTCTCCATGTGCAAAGCCGTAGCCGCCGATCACGATTGCGATCAGGCTGGCGACCCTCGCAACCGTTCCGGTGAAGAGGGTTTCAAGTGCGGTGAAACCGCTATCGAAGGGCGAGCCGCCGACTTGCGCGAAGGCCGGGATGGCAAATGTGAGGACAATTATGAGTGGAAAGGTTCTTCGGAAGAGTTGAGCCGTTTGTGGTGAATGAATGAAGCGCATGGGAAGATCACCTCCTGAAGCGATCTGCCGAGAGCGTAGGACCGATTCAATAACCCGTCCAATACTTGTTACCTATACCCCTATCGGTTCTGGCTATAGGGGTATAGACATTTTGATTGCAGTCCGCCTCAGCCAAGTAGCGACATTTGTTTCGCCTCCTTCGTGCGGTTCTGTCCAGTCGGGCGTTTCGCCGACGACCTTGGAACAGCATCTCGGAAGCGGTTCTTCAAATCCCAAGCCAGCAGTTGTAATGCTGGCTGCGGAGAAGCGGCCTGATATACAAATGCTGATTCGATAAATAAATTGACTCCAGTGATAGGTCGGCACACCAGCTCGGGATCGAGTACCGTGCTTTCGTGTATCAAAGCGTAGCCCCAGCCCTGCTTGACCATCCACTGAACCTCGCTGGGTGCGGAGACAAATCGTGTTGGCTCCAACGCGATACCGGCACGGGAAAGAAGGCCGCTCAGATGCGTATACAGCAGGGGATGATATTTCGGATCAAACGAAACCTGTAGTTTGGTGGCGAGTACCAAGGGTGAAACTGACGGCTCCGTTGCCTGCGGGTCATCTTTGCGCAAGCAAACCAGAAGTCTTTCATTCGCGATCTGCTGAACAACCAGTCCATGTCGTTCGATAGGAAGTGTGACCAGCGCTGCATCAAGATTGCCTTCGCGAAGCAACTCCAGGAGTCGTGCGGTGCAGTCGCTTGTCTGCAATACCTTACTGTCGGGAAACAGTCTCCGGTACGATTTCACGGCCGTCTCGACCAGTCCATGGTTGATGAAAAGAGAAAACCCCAGTTGCAACGGCGGAGCTTTGCCAGAATTTATCGCAGAGGTTGCCTCAAGCGCCTGATCTCTGATGCGTATGAGCCGCTTGGCATACGGCATCAACGTGTCGCCCGCCGGAGTGAGCTTGATTCCAGAATTCTCCCGAACAAAAAGCTGGGCTGGAATGGATCCTTCAAGCTGCTTCATTTGGAAGCTTAGGGAAGGTTGCGCTACGTGCAGACGCTCTGCGGCGCGGCTAAAGTTTCCTTCTTCCGCAACGGCAACGAAATACCTGAGATGGCGGAACTCCACAGCGTCGTACATACTGCACCAAGGACCAACACAATCGCAACCGTACAACCAGTATCGGAAGCCCCGACGTTATCTACCACTCGGTGTAACTCTGATGCTGGATGGACTCGTTTCGGTACTTTTTCTTATGCATGTTCCACATAATCAAGACTGCATTGCCTTCTCTTTGAATCACATCCTTACCCGATCTATAAAACAACATATGACTAAGGTAATCGCAATGCTCCCTTGCGAACGTCCGCCTGGTCATATGGAAATGCCTATACCCCTATAGCCAGAACCGATAGGGGTATAGATAACAAGTATTGGACAGGTGGGTAGATCCGGCGCAAAGCTTACCGACAGAGACTGTAAAACTTCAGCGTCGGGGAAAATGACGTGCATCTCAATCTGATTGAAGAGTTGGAAACTCGACAGGGAGCGATGAAGGTCGCTGATCTTACCAAAATTTTAGGTGTCGATGATAAGCATATCTATCGAATGGCAGCGCGAGGCCAGCTTCCCAGTTTTCATGTGGGGGGAGCGGTGCGTTTCGATCCTCAAGAGGTGGCCAAATGGCTTCGATTGAAGTACCGTGTGGACGATGCCGCTCATGGAAAGCCACCTGCTCGTATCCGGCCAGCGCGCACGGACAATCAGCATGTTGCGTAACCTTGGCACCGCTCTCCTTGTTCTGTTGCAGAACGTCATTACTTCTGAATCAGTAATGACGTTTTGATCCGAGTGGAACATCCGTTTCTGCGCTTGGCAGGTTTTACGATCCGTGTGAGGCGATTTGAAAGCTCACAGGCACGGGGGGAGTGACAGTGATTGCACGGGTGCTACCCTAGAAAAACGTGGCAAACCACGATGTCATGGCAAAGAAACTGAAATATAAGAGAGACGCGCGTTCGAGGCGATCCATAGCAGTGCTACTGGCATGTATCGAGCCGGAACCATCGACAAAGCCATGATGCGGAGCTTTGACTTGTCCTGTCTTGTTGCGCCCCCTCCGCTCAAGCCGAGAGAGATCAAGAAACTGAGTGAGCGCTGCAAGGTCAGCCAGCCGGTCTTTGCCCGTTATCTCAACACCACCGAATCCACGATTGAGAAGTGGGAGACCGGCGTGAAGCAGCCGCGTGGAATGGCGCTCAAGCTCCTCTCGATAGTCGAGAAGCACTGTCTGGAGATGCTGGCGTAATTGGAGCCTAATATGAACACGGCCGCGAACACACTAATCGAGAAAATCCGGAAACTCAATGCCGAGCAAATCATCGAGGTAGAAGACTTCGTGGAATTTGTCCGCCTCCGTGGGCGAGAGGGCGGATTGACACGCGCTGCGGCAATAGGAAGTGGTCCGGCATTCGAGGCTGTTTGGAATAACGCCGAAGACGACGCTTACGACGCCTTATGAGTTGGCAATCTCCGGTCGCGGAACGACCCAAAAACTCGCACAGTATGTGCGAGTTTTATACGCGCTTCATTCTCCATTTTCATTTGTCTTCGTTGTTTGGTGTGCGAGCCGGGTCACGCCTTGCTGCGTCTCTGATTCCTGTCGAGCCTGTCTACGGCCTTGCGCACCCGGCTATTGGGCCGTTGCCCGGCGAGGTAATGGTGATCGAGGGCCTGCCGAACCAGCGTCTTGATGACCGCCTGCCGGCTGATGTTCAACTCTTTCGCCGTGTTGTCGAGTTCTTCCAACATCGGCGAAGCAAAATCGACGTTCACCCGCTGTATCGGTCCCATCATGCGGCCCTTGTTGGAAAAGAAGGGAGATACGCTCTTTCCGGCATCGGCAAGCCGCGCGATGGATTCGGAGGAGACAGGCTTCTTTGGCATGTTCTTCACGGTTAGCGCTTCAATGCGACAGGCTCGGGACGGGATTCAAAGCGAATGCGTAGCCGGGTGCGGGTTGCGCGGGCAAAGCGTTCCAGAGTGCGCGTTGATGGCAATACCTTGCCGCTCTCAAGCCGGGCAACAACGGCCTGCGTGGTGCCCATTGCAGCCGCTACCTCCTCCTGCGTCATATCGGCCTTGCTCCGGGCCTCGATCAATGCAGACGCGAGAGCAAACTCTCTGTCCAGTGCCTCATATGCAGTGACGTACTTTGGATCTTTCTTCCACTCGCGGAAGGATTCCTCAGCCGGGATAAACTTGCGCTTCATTCGATCTCCTTTGCCCTCTTCAACGCGAGTTCGATCTCACGTCGAGGCGTCTTTTGAGTCTTCTTCACGAAGACGTGAACGACAACGATCCGCTTGCCCACGGCGGTGACGTAGCAAGCCCGTGCAATGCCGCTCCTGCCTTTCATCCGCATCTCCCACAGCGGGCCTTCGAGGTGCTTCACATAGGGCTCTCGAACGCGTTCCAGGCCATGCGCCTGAATCAGTTCCGATATGCGTTGAAAACTCGCCCGAATGTCCAAGGGAAGCGCATCAAGCGATGCTTTCACTTCTTCATCCAGAAATCCGACTGTCCACGCCATCCTATGTATTATACCTTTTTTGCAATATGAAGAGAAAGGACCGCAGCCGCTTCTTCGCTCGACTCCGTGGGTAGGCTTGGGAGCGACCGCTGGGTTGCAAGTCCCTGAAGCGCCCGTAGTGCAGGAATGGGACCCGCTCAGGTGGCATTTCTCATGGGAGCAACCTTACGCAACCAGCGTCGCCAGCTCGCCGCTGTTGACCTTCCTGGCCGCGTCCTTCGACCGGATGCCCTTGAGGTAGACCATCGTCGATTTGATGTCGCGGTGCCCAAGCCAGCTCTGCACGGTGCGGATGTCCACGCCGTCCCGCAGATGGTTGGTGGCGAAGGTGTGCCGGAACTTGTGCAGGAAGAAGTTCATGCAGTACGGCCCTTCCGTGCATTTGTTGCCGTGCTCGGTCACACACTGCTTGCAGTTGAGACCGGCCCGCTCGGCGACCCGCTTCACGATCATGTCCATCTCGCTGTCCGGTTTGCCGCGACCGTTGGGGAAGAGCAACTCATTCGGAAGCGCACTGCGCTGCTCCTTCCGGCGTTTAAGACGTTCGATCAACGCATCGGGAAGAGGCACAGCCCGCTCCTCCCAGTTCTTGGGAGTGAACCTCCAGTGAGGTTTCGCTTTCACGCGGACCTCATGATTGCGGAAATCCACATCCCGCCATTCAACACAACGGATCTCTTGATCGCGAAAGCCCGATCCAAGCAGAAACTTCAACAGCGTGGCTTCATCCTCCGAACAGACCCGGAACATGGCGATCAGTTCTTCCGGCTCGTAGACAGGCCGGATGGTATCCACGTAGCTCGGCCAGTCGCCGCGCTCCATGAGTCCGGTCTTGCCATGCCGCTTGAAGAGCTGCAACACGGTCACGGTCTTGTCATAGACCGTCCGCGCACCCAGGCCCTGCTCGTAGCAGTAAGTCATGAAGTCGATCACATCCTGCCGGGTCGCGTCCTCAACATACTTTTTCTTGTAGGCCGCGCGAAGCAGGGTGTCGAGCGTGTAACGGTAGGTGAGATGAGTTCGTGACTTGCGATGGACGCGGACGAAGCGTAGATAGTCGTCGATGGCTTTGCCGATGGGGACCTTGGGCGCAACCTCCGGCGCGGGTTCGGAAGCGGCGATCAGGCCATCCCGTATGGCGCGAAGCTCGACAGCCTTGCGGCGCGCTTCGCTGACCGCGTCCTCACGAGCGACCGAGATGCGGCAGCGCTTGCCGCGCTCGCGCCATTCGATGTAGTACGCGCCTTCGGGATGGATCTCAATCTCACCCTTGACACGCACCTTGTCCTTGAGCCTTCCATTGGCTTCGGGGACGACGGGCGCAAAACGCCAGGCGTTATCGACTTTGATCTTCTTGATGAGGTTGACACGGTCCGCGTAATCGGGAGCGTTCAACAGAGAGCCGCGACGCTTGAGAGTAGGCATGGGAAACGTCCTCCTCCGAGGCCAATAGCCTATCAGAGTGGACACCAAACTGGACACCAAGGAGGTAAGTTTCTGATTCCAAAGGTAGCCGGTTAGAAGGCAGCGCTCTAACCAACTGAGCTACGTCCCCAGTAAGATATACTGGAAATATTCGTGGGGAAACTGTTTTAGAAACCACGAGATATCTGTCTATATCTTGTAAGGAAATTGTAGCAGAGAAACTTCATCCTGCATCGATTCGCTGAAGTCCAGCGGTTAAACACTTCTCAGCGCTCGCTGTTTTTGCCACTCGATTTTCGCGGATGGAGTTGGGCAAGTATTAGAGGCCGCACAGTCTGGGGCTCACCCAAGAAATTGCGCGTGCCAACGGCTCAATAACGGCGCATATCACAGCGAATGTTTTAGCTAGCCACAAGGATGGTAACAAGGCGGCAAGAGCATCCCTGCAGGTCGCCAGATCCGATACGGTGATTCCACCTCACAAACCAGCCACGGTAAATGCCCTTCGCAATCTTCAAGCCAGCAATCCGTGCGGCCATTGCAGACTCCCGGCGGCTATGATTAGAAGAGGCACAAATTCCCGTGTCTACTGGAAAGGAAATCTCCCTTGGCTGAAATTCCCGCCGTCCCGCTCACACTGGAAGGTTCCAGCGTCCTGCATCAGATGTTTCGGTTCGATTGGAAGGCATGGCGGCGCATTCCGGCACCGGAGCGCGAATCGATCATCAAAAATGCAGTTCAGACAATGAGCCAAATGGAGCATGGGGCAGGCAATAGCGATGGCTGCCAGTCCGCACTCTATTCGCAGTTAGGCCACAAGGGCGACTGGATGATGATTCATCTTCGTGAGTCGGTCGAGGCGCTGAATCAAGTGGAGTTGGAGCTGGCCCAGACAAGACTGTATGACTTTCTCGATCTGAAATATTCCTATCTTTCTGTCGTAGAGCTTGGCTTATATGAGTCTTCCGCCCGGACGTATGCAACGCTCACGGCGAATAACCTGGAGCCGCACACGCCGGCTTGGAACTCAGCAGTTGAGGATGTAATGAAGCGCCAGGCCGAGGCAATGGCTCCACGCTTGCATCCATCCATTCCGGAAACAAAGTATCTATGCTTTTACCCGATGGATCGCAGACGCGGCGAACAGGTTAACTGGTACACGGTACCTATGGAAGAACGCCAGCGAATGATGCACGAGCATGGCCTGATTGGCCGCCGATATGCGGGGACAGTTCGGCAGATCATCACCGGATCGATTGGATGGGATGACTGGGAGTGGGGCGTGGATCTTTTTGCAGAAGATCCACTGGTATTCAAAAAGCTGATCTACGAAATGCGCTTTGACGAAGTCAGCGCACTGTATGCCCTGTTCGGCACATTTTATATTGGCGTGCGGCTTCCCTTTGAAAAGCTCGGTCCCTGGCTGAGGATTGAGGCAGACTAATATTTATGTCTGGGGGTTCAACATACAGCGCGCTGGAGGGATCTAGTCCAGTCCCAACTGTAGCCGGGTCGCTTCCGACATCAACTTCGCGCTCCACGGCGGATCGAAAACAATCTGTACGTTGACAGCCTGCACGGTAGGAAGGCCCGAAAGTTTGCGCTGGATATCAGCTTTCAGTACATCGCCCATGCCGCACCCGGGTGAGGTCATCGACATGGTGATGTCGATGACATTGCCCTGTTCCGTCGGCTTTACCTGGCAGGTGTAGACGAGTCCCAGATCGACGATGTTCACCGGAATTTCGGGATCGAAGATGGTTTTTAACTGGTCCCAGACTGCCTGCTCGCTGAACTCCGCCACCGGCATCGCACTCTCCGGTACGGGCATGCCCAGCGCATCCGCATCTTTGGCATCAATCCGCATCATCTGGCCATAGCCGGTCGAGACGGTATGGCTGCCACCCAGACTTTGGGTAATAAAGACGGGCGTGCCTGCCGATAAAACATGCAGCGCGCCGCTGGGAATCTCCGTCGCCGCGCAATCGCGGGTAAGCGGTGTGATCTGGTTCGCCATATCTGTTCCCTTTACACTTCGAATGCTGAGACTGCGAAGCCTATTCCGTCGAAGCCACTTGCTTGCCTTCGAGCGCCGCGTGCAAAGTGTGCCATGCCAGGGTTGCACATTTAATGCGAGTGGGGAAATTTGCTACGCCGGCAAAGACTGCGAGCTTTCCCAGGCTGTCGGCATCGACTGGTTCCTCCCCGGACTGCGATCCGGTCACGACCCCATGAAATTTGTTGAAAAGCTCTTCGGCCTGCACCGTTGTTTTGCTTTTCAACATCTGGCTCATCATGGAGGCGGATGCTTTTGAAATCGCGCATCCGGATCCTTGAAATGAAATATCGCGAATGGCGCCATCTTCCACATCAAGAAAGATGGTGTAGTGATCGCCGCAGAGTGGGTTGTACCCCTCAGCGGTGCAGTTCGCCGTTTCCATGGCGCGAAAGTTGCGCGGATGCTTACTGTGCTCCAGAATTACTTCCTGATACAGGTCTCCCAGCTCCGACATCAAGCAAAGACCTCCTTCAGTTTTTGAATGCCGAAAACGAGTGCATCCAGTTCCTCGGTTGTGTTGTACACAGCCAACGAGGCCCGCGCCGTCGCCGGAATATCAAAGCGTTGCATCAACGGTTGAGCGCAGTGGTGTCCGGTGCGGATGGCGATTCCCTGCTGGTCGAGCACGGTGCCGATATCGTGCGGATGAATGTCCTCCATTACAAAAGACAACACACCAGCCTTTTCTTTCGCAGTCCCGATCAGACGAAGTCCGCGAATCGCGCTGAGTGCCTTCGTTCCATACTCCAGCAGCCCGTGTTCATAAGCGGAAATCGCATCAAGGCCAATTCCCTGCACATAGCCGAGCGCAGCCGCCAGTCCTATGACTCCAGCCATATTTGGCGTACCAGCTTCAAACTTGTAGGGCAGCTGATTGTAGAGGGTCTTCTCAAACGTGACGGATCGGATCATATCGCCGCCGCCCTGATACGGAGGCATCGCTTCGAGCATCTGCTTCTTTCCGTATAAAACGCCGACGCCCGTCGGGCCATAGACTTTGTGTCCGGAAAAGACATAGAAGTCACAATCCAACGCGCGCACATCCACTGTAGTATGAGGAACAGCCTGCGCACCATCGACCAAGACTGGTATGTTCCTGCGATGAGCCATCTCTACCAGAGCAGCCACTGGGTTGATTGTTCCCAGTGCATTCGAGATATGAGGGATGGCAACGAACTTCGTATTCGAATTCAACAAGGCTTCAAACTCATCCAGCAACAACTCACCCGCGTCGCTAATGGGCGCAATGCGCAATCGCGCGCTTTTCTCTTCGCACAGCATCTGCCAGGGAACAATATTGGAGTGGTGCTCCATGGCAGTAATCAATACTTCGTCGCCAGCACCGATGTGCTGACGGCCATATGTCTGCGCAACCAGATTGATCCCCTCGGTTGCGCCGCGAACAAAGATGATTTCACTGGAAGATTCCGCGTTTAAAAAATGCTGCACGGACTCGCGTGCTGCTTCGTAGGCATCGGTTGCCTCCTGCGAGAGCAGATGGACACCACGATGGATGTTCGCGTTGCCGTATGCGTAGTAGTGCGAGATCGCATCGATGACGACCTGCGGCTTCTGCGTCGTTGCGGCATTGTCGAGATATACCAACGGGCGGCCATGCACCTGCCGGCTGAGAATGGGAAAGTCGGTGCGGATCTTTTGTATATTGAGATTCCGAGACGCAATGCCGAGCTTCGCAGACGTCGAATGAGAGCCGCTGGTTTCACTTGTGAGAAGGGTTGTCATCCTATTTCCTCCCAGCGTCTTCCAGCCTGCGACGCAATCCCGGACGACCTTGCATCGAGCAGTGAACGATGTACGATGCGCTCAATGTGCTCGCGGATTGTACCCGGCTTGATTCTAACGACACACTGTCCGGCAAAAGCCAGAAGCAGCATCTCTCGCGCTGAAGCCTCATCCAGTCCGCGAGAGCGCAGATAGAACAGTGAGTTTTCCTCGATCTGACCAATGGTAGCGCCGTGTGTGCACTTCACGTCGTCGGCATAGATTTCGAGCTGTGGCTTGGTGTCGATCTGTGCATCGTCAGAGAGCAGCAGATTGCGGTTTGTCTGTTTGGCGTCGGTCTTTTGTGCGTTCTTATGGACAAGAATCCGACCGTGAAAAACGCCACGGGAATGTCCGCCGAGGATGCCGTTATAAAACTGGTGGCTAGCACAGTGCGGGCTGGCATGTTCGACCAGCATATAGTTATCGAGATGCTGCCGGTCGTCTCCAAGATAGAGGCCATTGATCAGGCACTCTCCGCCAGGGCCGGCCAATACAGGATGCACATTGTTCCGTACTAGCGCTCCGCCGATCAGAATGGAATGTGAGCTGACGTTAGCAGCGCGCTCCTGTTGAATGCGTAATGTTGAAACATGAAATGCTTTTGCATTTCCCCGCTCCACCAGATGATGAGATACAACAGAGTTTTCGGCCGCAACCACTTCCGTCACCGCATTGGTGAACGCCACTCCATCGTGAAGCGAAACGTGCTCCTCGAGAATACTTACTTGTGAATTCCGCTCAGCAATCAGCAGGTTTCGCGGATGAACGATCTGCGGATTGTGTGAAGTCGAGGAAACAAAAAGCAGATGAATCGGCGCTTCGACGATTGTTTCGCCCGCGACGCGAACATAACTACCATCCTGTAAAAATGCGGTGTTCAGGCTGCAAAAGGCATCGCGCTGCGTATCAACATAACGGCCCAGGTGCGCCTCGATCGCACGCGGCTCGTTCTGAATCGCGTCAGCCAGACTACCGGCCTCGAGCCCCGCCGGCAAATGCTTCCTATCTGACAGCTCGGGCGCATAATGCCCATTCACGAATACCAGGCGACAGATGGTTCCGGAGAGAAAAAAAGGCTGCAAATCTTCAATGCTGACCTTGTCCTGATTCGCATATGGAAGATGGTATGCCAATTGCGAGATGGCAGAGACATTCGTAAAGCGCCAATCCTCATCGTTCGTCGTCGGGAACCCAACATCGCAGAAGCGGGCAAAGGAACTCCGCCGCAGAGAACGCAGCCAGTCCGGCTGGCGTGATGTATGCTGCTGCAACGTGGTAAAGGCTTCCAGATAATTGTCGAGGCCCGCGATTTGTATGGTTGCGCTCACGCCTTCCCCCTACCGTGCGCCAGCCAGAGCCGGTTCGATCCAGCTATAGCCTTCGCGTTCGAGTTGATGCGCCAGTTCTGCACCGCCCGATTTGACAGTTCTGCCGCCCGCCAGCACATGTACGAAGTCTGGAACGATGTAGTCGAGCAGCCTCTGATAATGGGTGACCAGTACCATAGCCGGGTAGGGGCTTCGCATAGCATTCACGCCCTTCGACACGATCTTGAGCGCGTCGATATCGAGGCCGGAATCTGTCTCATCCAGAATTGCTAGCTTCGGTTCGAGGACTGCCATCTGGACAATCTCATTCCGCTTCTTTTCGCCACCAGAGAATCCCTCATTTACGGAGCGTGACTGAAAACGTTCATCCATCTCCAGCAAGTTCATCTTTTCTTTTAGCAAGGGCAGAAAATCGATCGCGTCCAAAGGTTCTTCGCCGCGATATTTACGCTGTGCGTTCAATGCCGCCCGTAGAAAATAGGGGTTGCTGATGCCGGGCACTTCAATGGGGTATTGGAAGGCCATGAATATGCCTTCACTTGCGGCCTCTTCAGGCTTCATTGCCAGCAAGTCCTTACCGTTGAACAAGACCTCACCACGGGTCACTTCGTAGGTTTCGCGGCGCGCGAGAACCTGCGCCAGTGTGCTCTTTCCCGAGCCGTTTGGGCCCATCAGGGAATGCACTTCTCCCGCATTCACTTCAAGGTTGATGCCTTTTAATATTTCCTGATTATTGACACTCGCGTGCAAGTCGCGTATTTCCAGCATACTCATGATTACCCAACACTCCCTTCCAAACTTACACTCAATAATTTCTGAGCTTCCACGGCGAACTCCATCGGCAATTCTCGGAAGACCTGCTTGCAGAATCCATTGATGATCATGGAAACTGCTTCCTCGGCAGGGAGGCCACGCTGGCGGAAATAGAAGATTTGGTCCTCACCGATCTTTGACGTGGAGGCTTCGTGCTCCATCCTTGCGGTAGCGTTCCGCACCTCGATATATGGGAAGGTGTGTGCACCGCACTTGTCGCCGATCAATAGTGAGTCGCACTGAGTGTAGTTGCGCGCGCCGGTTGCGCCCTTCATTATCTTTACCTGGCCGCGATACGTGTTCTGACCGAAGCCGGCGGAGATGCCCTTGGAGATGATCGTGCTCCTGGTGTTCTTACCCATGTGGATCATTTTGGTTCCGGTGTCGGCCTGCTGATAATTATTAGTGAGCGCTACGGAATAAAATTCTCCGACCGAGTTGTCGCCCATCAGAATGCAGCTGGGATATTTCCAGGTGATCGCGGAGCCGGTTTCGACCTGCGTCCAGGAGATTCTTGAGTTGTTACCCTGGCACTTGCCGCGCTTGGTGACGAAGTTATAAATTCCTCCGCGACCTTCTTTGTCGCCCGGATACCAGTTCTGCACAGTCGAATATTTGATGGTCGCATTGTCGAGCGCAACTAGCTCTACAACGGCAGCGTGGAGCTGGTTCTCATCGCGCATTGGCGCGGTGCAGCCTTCGAGGTAGCTGACATGCGCATCTTTGTCCGCAATGATCAATGTGCGTTCAAACTGGCCCGTGTCTGCTGCGTTGATGCGGAAATAGGTAGAAAGCTCCATAGGACAATGGACGCCCCTGGGGATATAGACAAAGGAGCCGTCGCTGAATACCGCCGCATTTAAGGCTGCGAAGAAGTTGTCGCTGAACGGAACCACCGATCCCAAGTATTTTTTGATCAGGTCTGGATGCTTCTGTACCGCTTCGGAAAACGAGCAGAAGATCACACCCTTTTCCGCCAACTTTTCCTTGAATGTGGTCGCCACGGAAACGCTGTCGAAAACCGCATCGACGGCGACGCCGGACAACCGCTTCTGTTCGTCGAGCGAAATCCCCAACTTGCTGTACGCTTCCAGAATTTCCGGATCAACTTCGTCTAGGCTGGCGCGGTTCGGCCTCGCCTTGGGCGCGGAATAATAGGTAATATTCTGATAGTCTATGGGCGAATACTTCACATTGGCCCATACCGGCTCTGCTTCGTCACGTTCAAGCGTCGTCCAATGGCGGTAGGCCTTCAGTCGCCACTCCAACATGAACTCCGGCTCGTTTTTCTTGGCCGAAATCAGACGGATGGTCTCTTCGCTCAAACCCTTCGGAATTCGGTCCTCGGCGACGTCGGTGACAAATCCCCACTTGTATTCGCGATTGGCCAGGTCCTGGATAGTGTTTGCCGTAGTCATTGAATTCCCCTTGAAGTTGATGCGATCGATGTGACTAGATCGCCGTGAACCGGCAATGTAGCATCCGCTCCGAGTGTGGCCGTTAAGTCTGAAAGAGTGATGCCAGCAAGCGCCTTTTGCAAGGCCCGGCCAATGATTGCAGAGTTGTCCTGCACCTTGCAGCGACCTTCGAGGTCGCAGCGGCCCGGGGCTGTTGCGCATTCAGTAAAGCCGATGGAACCCTCAAATGCCTCGATGATCTCCGCCACAGAGATTTGTGATGGCAGGCGCGCCGGAGCGTATCCGCCCTTAACTCCCCGATGGGATACGAGCAGACAGTGATCCAGCAGTTCTTTCAGTACTTTGACGACGGTGGGGACGGGCAGTTCCGTCGCCGCCGCCAGCCCACGGGCGGTGTGTAGCGGTTCTTCTGGATGGCTAGCGACATACTGCATCACCACCAGAGCGTAATCCGTCAATTTGTTCAGTCGGAACATTGGATTATCAGGTACTGGTCAATCTAGGACTAATTTCGTCTGCTTTTAATGTATCACGCAGAATCGCCCGGAATCAACCGCAGACGGACGCGACATAAGAATGGAAAAAAACAAGTAATAAGAATGGATCTTGTGGATTCAGGACTCAGTTGTGACTGGAAATCACGCCAGGAATCCATCTACGGCGTTGCCGTGGAATATTTACTTCAGCACAGATTCGGGAAGGTCCAGTCCTTGCTCATGCGGCCTCCATATCCAAATCGATCATTCCTTGCGAACTAGCACGGTCTCGGGCGTATTACGCCTGCCAATCGCGGATGCATTTTCCGCCCTATCCTGTTTTCAGAGTTAAAAATCCGGCTAAATCTGCCAATTCTCCCGTGTGTGGAAGCCGATTTTTAACGAAAAAGAAGCCCAGCGAATTCTTAGGAATTCACTGGGCCGGTTGAGGTAGTGGAGTTGTTCAAGTTAGAACTGATAGACGGCCGATAGCTGTATTTGCCGCGCAGGAGAGGCAGTCCCATTAATCAAACCATATCGGCTGCTGCCGATATAATTGCCCGGAGCAGAGTAGCTAGACATATTGAATGCGTTGAACGCATCCACGCGAAGCTTTAGGTCTTGATCGCCCACGGTACGGAACGCCTTGAATAGAGACAAATCGATCTGCCGAAATCCTGGGGCACGCTCCACATTTTGCTGCGAAGTTCCAAATGCGTTTGTGGCAGCGACACCAAAGGAACAGGCAGCGCCCAGTTGATTGATGCGTGCACCGGAGGTTTTGCAGGGAGTAGCAGAAGGGTCTGTACCATACCAGTGTTTTAGCGAGCGGTTGATATGTCGTGGCTGGCTATATTGATTGGCACGCTGAATATAGTCCAGATTGCCGGGGCCGTTTATGTCGGAAGTGGTTGGATTCGTCATGATGGTAATGGGAAGTCCGCTATACAGGATTGCATTGCCTGAAATTTCCCATCCACCCAGCGCTTCATCGGTCAACCGGTTCCACCCCGCGCCGTGTTTTTTCCCATGTCCGAACGGAAGCTGATAAACAGCAGTTCCAGTTAGGTTATTGCGCACATCAAAGTCGGAAGGACCATTGTCTGCGCGAGGATCATAACTATTCTGCCAGAAAGAATCTCCTCCACTATATGCGAGCCCGCCGACGCTGAAATATCCTCCAGCGTTGTTGGTCATTGACTTAGCCCACGTGTAATTCAGGCTATATTCCAGACCATTGGTCTGTTGATGGCGGAGAATGGCTTGCAACGCATTGTAGTTTTCGGTGCCCTGAGATACTGTCTCGATAAGGTTGCCACCTCCAACAGCAGAGTAATACGGCGCGTTTACAGCCAAACATGCCGGATCGCCTCCTGCCCCCCCTGCACATGGAGCGATATACTGATTTGCCTGGACGGGAACAGCAAGATGCTGACCAATCTCTCCGACATAACCCAACTGCGCCGAAGTGGAGTTATTAATCAAATATTCCGCTGTCAGGTTAAATTGTTGAACGACTGCCGGCCGAAGGTTCGGATCCCACACATCATACTGAGTCCCTGTGGCTGGTGAAGTACCGCCAGTAAAACCATTCTCGACATGCAGCGGGACTCCAGGGCTTGTCGGTCCTGGATTTCCAGCTGCCAATGTGAAAGAAGCTTGGAATGGAGCATTCTGCGTCATTCGCAGTCCATTTCCGGTCCCTTCCAGAAAATTGGTGATGCCATATCCGCCGCGCAGTACTGCACGAGAATTGACTTGCCATGCAAAACCCAGACGCGGCATAAAGGAAAAATAGTATGGATTGTAAAGAGCTCTGCTATTACCGTTCTTGCCTGCGAATAGCAGCAGCGAGCTTAGCGGGGCCGTGGGGTTGAATTTAGATTTGGCGAGATCGATGCTAACCATCTTGTCATGGGCTTCGTAAATAGGTTGATCATATTCATACCGCAGACCCAAGTTAATCGTCAGATTTGGAAGCAACTTCCAGTCGTCCTGAGCATAGAAAGCATCCCGGTACTGACGCTGCCCAAACAAACCGGCTACGCCGCTGATTTGAGCTCCTGTGGAGTTATCCAATTCGAAATCGGCATAACCAAAACCCTGGGAATTTGGACCCTGCGAATACTGACCGTTATAACTAAAATCTCCCAAAAGTCCACCAAGATTGCTTGGATTGAAATAGTCATTCTGATAGCGAAGAATTTCCACACCAAATTTTGTGACGTGAGTCCCATGTTCCCAGGTAACATTATCTCCATAATAGAAGTTATTATCTGTAGTGTAGGTTCCACTATTGGGATTCGTGCCGAAGGCCTGATTTTCAACTGCTCCCGAAAATGCCTGATAGGTAAATCCAGGCAGTTGTTGTGGGCCTGGAAGTGGAATGCCGACCAGACTGTTACCTTTTGTGCCAAAAACTCCGCTTGGGTCCGTAACAATTCCAGTATTGGCAATAATGCGCGAAAAACCAACCCGCGCTTCATTAACCAGTGATGGAGAAAATGTATGCACCCAGTTGATGACGCCGTTTGTGAACGGGTAGTCATCTGTTGTCGGGAAAATAACCGGCACAACGGTTTGCAGTTGTCCATCGTGAACGTCACCGTAGCTATACTTCAGCATAAGCGAGTCTTTCGTACCAATCGTATAATCCAGGCGACCATCCGCCTGGTCATTGTATGTTTTCGACGACTGTATACCAAGGTAATTTCCGCCTGTTACAGTGTTGGGCTGCGCAGGGTGATTGGGGAGTGGGTACACTTCAGGGTGGGCAAAAAGAAATTTTGCCACTGGATTAACTATAGCGGGAATCTTATTACCCTGATAAGGGGTTGCATTCGCAATTCCACCGGTCGGGTTTGTCGCGGTCACGCCGGTGTTATAGATCTGAATTCCTTCGACAGCCAGGACTTCGGAAAAGTCTCCATTACGCTCTTTTTGATCCGGAACGCTGTATGCCTGCTGACTGGGTGGAGTGCTGTATCGCAGTCCCTCATAGTCCGCAAAGAAGAACAGCTTATTCCTGAAAATCGGACCACCGACTGCGCCGCCGAACTGGTGTTGAGAAAAATGTGTTTTCGCCACGAGAGCGTATTTATTTCCAAAAGTATTATCTGCAAGGTTCTGGTTCTCAAAAAATTCAAATGCGCTGCCGTGGAACTTATTTGTTCCTGACTTAGTCACCGTAACAACTTCCGCGCCGTTGACGTTCCCGTATTCGGCGTCGGCATTTGCTGTAATAACTCTCGTCTCTCCGATTGCAAAAGGAGATTCGTTGTATCCAAGAGTGTTGGCGACAGGCTCATTGATTTCCACGCCGTCCAGAACATAGTTATTAGCCTGTTGACGATTGCCATTGTAGGAAGGAATGTCGTCGGATGCCTGACCACCGTTTACATCGCCGTCGCGCGCCGATCCTAGAAGCCCTCCCATAGCAGAGACAGTAGGATTAACCGCACCTGGAACAAATAGCGTGGCAAAGTTGGCGTTAAGACCATTTAGCGGCATATTTTGCAGAGTATTGGAACTGATTGTAGTTCCCAGAGTCGCGTTCTCTGTATTGAGAAGCGTGCCAGAGTCGGATGCAACCTTCACAGTAGTAGCCACCTGACCCACCGACAGTTTTGCATCAACTTTCGCAATCTGGTCGATCTGCAAGGTAAAGGGACCAACAGAAGCTGTGGAAAATCCTGATGTTGCTACAGTAATGACATAGCTGCCAATTGGCAAAAACTGAATATTATAAAGACCGCTGTGATTGGTCACAGTATGGGTAGCCACGTTCGTGGCTATATTCGTTGCTGTCACTTCCGCGCCACCGACCACGGCTCCGCTCGGATCGGTCACCGTTCCGCGTATAGATCCTGTGATCGTCTGAGCGGACATTGTTGTATAGCTGAAGAATAGAGCGATGCCACAGAGCAACATCCCCATCAATTTCCTGATCATTGAAACTCCTCCTAAATTGTTTGAACCGCGGCGGTGGGGGACGTAGACCAAACATGAATAACCTTGGTTACGACATCTATTCGCTTCGCTAACCAATTTATTACATGGTTTTAATATAGACCCAATGCTGCTACAGCTTTATGTCCCCTGTCAAGTATTAAATCGTTTATCTATGGGAATTTTTCTGGGCTTGTGCGCAGCACAGGCAACCAGCATGTATTCACTGTTTATTACGTTTCAATGTTGCCTTCTGCGCAGTAGAACCACGGGACACGAGCAGGGGGTTCATCAGATATCCGTCGCTACAGGGGGGGACAACATTTTCACCATGCTGATCCAAACGCCTGAGAATATATTCCGCCGCATATTCTCCCATTTCGCCCATCGGCTGCTGGATTGTGGTCAATCCCGGAGTACTTAGCGACGCGGCGGGAATATCGTCGAAACCGATCACGGAGCAGTCTTCGGGAACGCGGATGCCGGCTTCGGACAAAGCACGAATGACACCGTATGCCGTCAAATCATCAAATGCCAAAACTGCGGTAAATGATTCACCGGATTCGATCAGGTCTTTCGTGAGCCGCTGGCCGCCGTCAAAGCTTGATTTAGATTCCATTACGCTCGGCAGGTCGCGGATCAACGAAGGCTTGATCCGCAGACGTTTTTCCTGGGAAAATCGTCGAATTCCCTTCCAGCGAATCCGGCTATCTGCTAATCGGCGGGGACCGCGGACAAAGGCTATCTCCCGATGGCCTAAATTGTATAGATGTTCCATTGCAAGATAACCGCCAGCCTCGTTGTCAACGAGCACTGAATTAACTGTTGGCGATTCCAGGTCTCTGCCGACAACAATTGTGGGTATCTGACGGTCGTCGATGTCCTCCAGCAGTGTGATATCGAAGAGCAGCCAGTTTGCGACTGTGACCAGTCCTTCAACGCGGCGATCCACCATCAGTTCCAAATATCGCTCCAACTGTGCCGGCTGGTTGTGAGCATCCATCACAATCGGCAGGTATGCCGTGGGCAGCAGCTTACGCTCTATTCCCTGGAGGATAAGAGTACAGAACGGATCAGCCAGATCAATTACGAGTACGCCGATGGTATGACTGCGCTGGCTACGCAGAGAGCGTGCAAAGACATCTGGGCGATAGCCCAGGCGCTTGGCGGCCTCCGTGATCTTCCGTTTCGTGACGTCTGGAATGTAACGTGACAATGGCGCTTCATTCAACACGAGCGAGACGGCGGAAGGTGAAAACCCACTCGCGCGTGCTACATCCGCAAGTGTCACTCGCTTGTGATTTGCGTTACTCTTGCGCATTTTTCCAGTATCCTCAGAATTTCTATTTCAATTGTTGATTCGACAAGCGTAAAGCTAGCCGGATCAATGCAGTCATCAAAACCCTCCATATAAAACTGGCGGGTAGCTCGCCGCGTGCATGCCGGTTCTGGCAAAGACAATGGCCTAAAAAAGAACATACCGCATATCATCTGCAAGAAATAGCGGACATTGAAGAATTGCGGAAATACATTAATACGATTTAGTAAACTTTCCTGGAATGGCTGTCAATATCAAAATACGATTATCCGTATACTTTCTGTCAAATCACCGGGATGCAACGTAAGGAAGGCTTCCGGACCTGTGGCTACTCGGTTCAATATCCTCAATTGCGTAAAAGAATTCGGAGAATTATGACACCTGAAGAAAAACAGACTATATGGTCGGAAGCGAACATGGTAGTTTCGCGGGTTTTTCGCTTGATGCTTGTCCTGATTGTTGTGGCCGGCTATCCGGCATTTATCTGGTCGCTATCTCCAGCACAGCAGTCCGTATCAAAACCAGAGCGGAATGGAACCCCGCTGGAGGTAAAAGATGGGAAATTCTTTCTTAACGGAAAGCCGTATCAGATTATCTCGGGAGAAATGCACTATGCCCGCATTCCCAGAGCGTATTGGCGCGATCGCTTGAAGATGGCCAAGGCCATGGGATTGAATACGATTTCCACCTATGTTTTCTGGAACATGCACGAGCCGAAGCCGGGCACATATGACTTTAGCGGCAATCTGGATGTGGCAGAGTTTATCCGCATGGCGCAGCAGGAAGGACTAAATGTTATTCTTCGGCCCGGCCCATACGCCTGCGCGGAATGGGAGTTGGGCGGATATCCAGCGTGGCTGCTTGCCAACCCCAGGATGGTTCTGCGAAGCAACGATCCGATATTCATGGTTCCAGCAGAACGCTGGATGATGCGGCTCGGCAAGGAACTGGCGCCACTTCAGGCCGGGCGCGGCGGTCCTATCGTAGCGATCCAATTAGAAAACGAATATGGATCTTTCGGCAGTGACAAGATTTATTTACAGCACATGCGACAGATTCTACTGCGCGCAGGATTCACCAATGCGTTGATGTACACCGCGGATGGATCGGTACAGTTGGCGAACGGAACTTTGCCCGGCGTACTCGCAGTTGTCAATTTTGGCGCTGGAAGCGCCGCGAAAGCCTTTAGCGCGCTGCACAAGTTTGAGCCGGGACTGCCGTTAATGAGCGGCGAATACTGGACCGGATGGTACGACAAATGGGGACGCCAGCATGTTGTGCGAGACGGAAAAGAGATCGCGAAGGAGTATGCCTGGATGCTGGGTCGCGGTTATGCGGTGAACATTTACATGTTTCATGGCGGCACGAATTTTGGATTCATGAATGGTGCGAACATCGACGCTGGAAACTATAACCCAGTGGTAACAAGCTACGATTACGATGCACCACTCGATGAGAGCGGTCGGCCTACCCCGCTGTACTTCGCGCTGCGCAATGTTCTCGCACGCCACAGTCAGGTTGGCGGCGACCCAGCTTTGCCACCCGTACCTGCCATGCCGCCTCCAATAGCCGTTCCGGAATTTCACCTGACTGAGACTGTTTCCCTATGGAAGGCCCTGCCGGCACCGACGGATGCAGCGCAGCCTTTGCCTATGGAGATGCTGGGGCAATCCTACGGTTACATTCTTTATCGAACGACCATTCAGAATCCTGTTCATGGCGAACTCATTTTTGAACACATGCAGGATTACGCACAGGTTTACATTAATGGATCGCTGGCTGGGATCCTCGACCGGCGGCTACATCAGGATCATCTACCACTGGACATTTCCACGCAAAATGCGCAGCTCGACATTCTGGTAGAGAATACAGGGCGCGTCAACTATGGCCGTGGAATTCGCACAGAATGGAAAGGCATCCGAGGTTCGGTGACCCTGGCGGGAGCACTCTTGTCAGGCTGGAAAATCTATAACTTACCCATGAACGATCCCGGCGCGCTTCCCTTCCAGCCGACTGGCTCGGTGGCCGCTTTCGGCCCGGCGTTCTACCGAGGCAGTTTTTTCCTGAAACGGCCGGGCGATACTTTCCTTGATATGGGGCGATTGAAGAAGGGCGTGATCTGGGTCAATGGTCATAACCTGGGAAGATTCTGGGACATTGGCCCGCAACGAACACTGTACGTGCCGGGTCCCTGGCTGAAAACTGGCGAGAATACTGTGATCGTCTTCGACTTAGCAGAACAGAAAGACCTCCGACTGCGTGGGTTGAGTGCGCCCATTTTGGATGCACCGGTTTCCACGCTTGGTTTCGTGAAGAGTTCTAAATAAAATTGCGGTCGAAATGCAAAGATGCGCAACTAGTGTTCGACGCCCTTTTTCGGCGCGGCGGTTCCACCAGTCGCTCATTCCTGATCGCAACCCAGCTAGTTCGCATACAAGCAGGAGTTGTCAGAATCAAATCGCAAAAATGGCCTGAGGCTGGGAGCACTGTGCATCATGGACAGGCTACTGAAAGACCCTTAGCGAAAGTGCCAACATTGCGAAAGCCGTTTCCTACATGGATGAGGCGTAGCCATCGTGGAATGAGGAAATCCTGGTGATATTCTCATGGCATGTTGCGATGGGCCAAGGCAAGTGCATTTATCTGTTTACTCGCCATGCCCCTGCTTGCTCAGAGGAAAATTCCAAAGGCGCAGGCACCACTTGTAATTCGCGGATTGGGCACCGGCGCCGTCCCAATCAACGGTTCTTGGCGATTTCATCCCGGAGATGACCTGGTTTGGGCTACTTCCGCGTTCGACGACTCTGCCTGGGAATCGATTCATACCTCCGATTCGTGGGGCAGCCAGACGCATCCTGGCTATACGGGCTTTGCGTGGTATCGAAGGCAATTGCAGATCGATCCCGCATCCGGAGTACAAGCGACCTATGCCCTGCTGATGCCGCCCGTCGATGACGCATATGAAGTCTATTGGAACGGCGCATTGATCGGACGCTATGGCAAGCTACCTCCACACCCAAGCTGGTATTACAGTTCGCTGTTCCGCACGTTCACACTGCCAGCCACCCGTACTGGAACACTTGCCATTCGCGTATGGAAGTCGCCCCTTTTGTTTGTAGATTCCGGCTCGCTTGGCGGCATGCACGGCGCACCACTGTTAGGAACCCCCGACGCCATTGCTACGCAAATGGCTGCAATCAATTCTGAATCTACGAAGCAGGTTTTATACGACTACACTCTCGCCATTCTCTATGGGTTTGTCACTCTGCTCAGCCTTCTGCTTTGGAGCCGAGACCGCAAAATAAAACTTTTCCTGTGGCTGGCAGTTTTTACCGCGACACCAGTGCTGCTCTCTGTTATCCAAGGCCTGTTCCTCATCCCAATTGGTTACGGCCTTGGCCGGGGGTTAAACCAGCCGATTTATGCGTTGAACCATATTTCTCTCTGGTACCTGCTGCTTTGGCTGCTGCGGCTGAATGGCAATCGAACCCTGGTTCGCTGGACAAGAGGACTGGCCATCTGCACGCTTGCCGCGGGCGTACTCGATGGCGCACTGGCATTTTTCTGGGGAAGCGCGGGCCCCGGTATGCAAGGGCTGGATGCCATACTAACCACGATCATCTTAGTGGTTGAAGTCTTTCCGTTCGTCATCATCGCGGTCGGCATCCGGCAGCGGCTGGAACCCTCGCGCTGGTGGGTTGCGATCAGCGCGCTGGTATCGCAGATGATCGACACTGTCGCCGATGCGAGCGCAGCGGGACAGAGATATACTCGCTGGAGTTTTTTTGAAACGGTCAATGCGCCGATTTTTATTGTTCATGGCGTGGCTTTTCGGGCCGCCAACCTGGCCGCGATCGGACTGTTCATTTCGATCCTGTATGCCGTCTATCGGTACAGCACGGAACAGCAGGCGCGACAGAACGTGCTGGAGAGAGAGATGCACAGCGCGCAGGAAATACAACGTGTGCTAATTCCAGACGTATTGCCCTCTCTCGAAGGCTACGCAGTCACAAGCGCCTACCGGCCTGCGCTGGAGGTAGGCGGAGATTTTTTTCAGATCATCCGCGAGGAACAGGGTTCGACAATTATTGCGTTGGGTGATGTGAGCGGCAAGGGATTGAAAGCGGCCATGAACGTATCTCTCATTGTGGGCGTTCTGCGCTCGCTGTCAGACACAAACTTCACTCCGGCACGGATGCTGGAACGCCTGAACCGCTGTCTGTGCGGAAGGCTGCAAGGGGGCTTTGTAACTGCTGTCATCCTGCGCCTGCAATCAAACGGTAACGTCACTTTGGCGAATGCCGGCCACCTCCCTCCGTTTCTCAATCAACGAGAGCTGGCAGTGGAAGGTTCTTTCCCGTTGGGACTGATCCCTTCTGCCGACTATGGCGAAGTTTCCCTTCACTTACAGCCGGATGACCAGCTGAGCCTATACACGGATGGGCTGGTAGAGGCGCGGAATGCAGCCGGAGAGCTTTACGGGTTCGATCGGCTGTATGCCTTGTTTGCAGGCCGACCCACTGCCCAGCAGGCAACTGAAACCGCAATTGCATTCGGCCAGGACGACGACATTACGGTGTTGACGCTTACGCGTTTGGCGGCGGGTGTGCAGTCTACTACTTCGCTGACGGCGCCATTTCTGGAACCGCGCGTAGTGGGAACATAAAAGCTTATTCCGGTGCAGAATTTCTCCCGGAAATTCTGCACCACTTGTGACAATGCACGTTGCATCCCTTGCCTTGCATGAGCCGAAGAATCGCCAAATTACCTGATTGCTACCTGAATGGACACTGTGGCGCTTCCTGCTGAATAGTTTCCGCCTCCGCTGTATACCGCGCGCAGAGTATTGCGGCCATTGTGAAGTGAGGACGCGGGCAGTGTCGTCACGGCGGCACCAAGGCCGGTCACTGGAACAGTGGCCAGCAATTGACTGCCATCGTAGAACGTGACGGTTCCAATCCCATTGGGTGGCCCAGCGCTCCAGGATTGGATCGACACGTTCAGGGTTAAATTGCCTCCTGTCAGATACCAACTGGAAGGAGTCAATTGAATAACTACCGGCGCGGGAGTCACGGTGAATCTATCCGTGCTGGAAACAGCGGCTGCATAGTTCGTTTGTGCGGCATACCCAATAATGACCGCATGTGCCCCCACGCCCGGCTGTGGAATGACAAACTGCGCATCGCCGTTTTGCAATGGCAAGCTGACCGGGCTGCCACCATCATACTGATACGTGACAATACCTTTCGGTGCCCCGGCATTGGAGCTGGTATAGATTCCGCAATGATAGTCTGCCCCGTAAGGAAAGCTTGCATTCCAGCACGAGGTGCTGAGGCGAACGGGAACCGGGCTTACATTAAATGTCACCGGCGCGGAACTGCCTCCGGGATTGAATCCATCTCCGGAATACACCGCGCTCAACTGATGCACACCAGCAGCCAGTCCTTGAATGTAGAGGTAGGCTGCTCCGTTGCCTTGCAATCTCGAAGCCTGTAAAAGCATGGTGCCGTCATACAGCCGTACAGTGCCAGTAGCGGTATGACCGTTTGCCGGAGCTACGCTGATGACAACATTCGTTCCTTGCGGATATGTCACCGAAGTCGCTCGGAGCGAAATCTGGATCGCGGCATCATATGCGGCGACAGTATAACTGGCCGATGCGGAAGACTGGTTTCCCGCAGCATCGACAGCGGTGACTGTATAGGTCTTTATGCCGGCGGTTGAGGTATCAACCAGGCTTGCAATCGATCCGGTGTTCAGTACGGCGGCGCTGGCGGGAAAATTGGAAGTGCCGCAACGGACGACTCCAGAGCGCTCGTCGGTGCAGCTATAAGTGGCCGTCACAGCCTGGCCAACTGCGTAGCCCGAGCTGCCAGCCAGAGGAGAGAGAACTGGCCCCGACGCCACGATCGGCGCGATCGTATCAACGTTGATTGGGAAGGTGTAGTACGAAGTGGACCAGTTCGCACTGGAGTCCTGAATGAACTTCAACTCCTCTGTCCCGGCGCAGTCCTGTGCAAAGTAGTGCAGTAAATAATTACCGTCTGCAAGGCCGGTGAGGGTCTGTACCGCCGGCGTGAAAACAGTCGCCAATGGATCGAGCGGGTTTGCCGGGCTTGGACAAGGAATCGTATTCTCGACTACCGTATCCGTTGATAGGGGCGTTCCCGGTACCGGCACGTAGTTCGCCGCGGAGATACCGTAGGTAATGCTCTGAATCGGTGCGGGTACGAAGGCGCCGGAGCCGGGGATGTTGGTGCCGGCTAGAATTGGCGGCTGGCTCGAAAGCGTCACCTTGGCCGTTGAGGTGTTGATCCAGCCACCTGGCTGCTGGTTCGTAACCGTCACGGTAGTTAGGTCTTCGGGGACTTGCGCCACTGGAATAAATGTCGAATTGGGGTGCGAGGTGTGCCCTGTCACTATGTATAGTCCGGGTCCGCTGAAGTTGGAGAGAAGGTTTTGCGGGCACGGCAGATTTTGCAATCCGGACGCAGGATCGAAAGTACACGGACCGCCTGTCCATCCCTCACTCGCCATTAAAAATGCCACGCCTTCATGAAAGGTAAGGCCACTGGCCGTGACGATATCGGGCAGAGTAAATTTCGGTCCATCGAAAACATCCTGAAAAATTTCATTGGGCAATGAGGAAACAGGACACTGGGCCCCGCTTTCCGTTGCGCCGGCGCCAATCTTGCATTCCAGAGTAAAAAGCTTGCAAGCCGGCAGGCCATTGATGATCTCCCCGTTATGCACGAGGCAACTTGAAGTCGCAAACGAAGTGTTGGCAACATAGGCCGACTGGAACGAAGTTGGGTCAACCGGCAAATCTTCCGTCCCTGGGATGGTCTGCGGTGTGATCGACAAACTACCGGCTGATTGTGCCTGCGACAGATCGTAGACAAACTGGACTTGCTGATTGGTCGTTGGATTGAACGGAAAGCTTTGCGTCAACTGTTGCGGAGTCGGATTTGATTGTGGAATAGGATTGCCGGTGATCGAAGCCGGACCGGTCACCCCATTAAGCGAACAATTAGTGTTCAGGTAGATCGTCGAACTTGCGAGAAATCCTCCGTTGTCGACCAGATTGACCTGGAGTTGTATCGGACCCGGTTGCAGGCTGTTGCTGATGTCGATGGGCGCCACGCCGCCTGTATTGGCGAAGGTATCGGGGTCCTGTCCGGTCAATTGACCAGCGCTCGCCGCCGACTGGTAGCTGGTTGTAAAACAGTCTGGTGAGGGATCATCCGGTGTGCCATCGAAGGTCCCGCCACGACAGACGTTGGTCGGCCCTGAGTTGGCTGTCGATGAGGTGACAGAAAGAATGATGTTGTTATCGACCAGAACGTTTCCCTTGCCGTCTGCTGAGGAAGAAAGCATAGCCGTGATGGGAGAAAGGCCGCAAGTCAAATTCAAAGTGGAACTATTGAAGGCAGCGGATTCTGAGCCGAATCCTGTGCCGCTGGCGGATGCGCGGACATTGACCGGAGGAAAAACCTGAATAGTGTTCTGAGCGCTCAGAGATGGGACAACCATGCAGATGTAGAAAAAAGTGCAGACGCAACAGAAGACGGACAATCTTTTCATTGGAAGACAACTCCTTAATATTTTCCGGCAGCAACCGTTGCCGGAAGTCAAAACCGTAAAGTACGCGTCTCGTTTGAACTTTTGAGGTGCATTTAAAAAGCCAGGAGGAGGAGCCCGGCCTAAAACTTTGGCTGACGCCGCAGGAAACATCGCAATCGTAGTATCCGGACATAGAAGTGTCAACAAAAATTAGGTAAACATGAATGCGCAAATGGGAGAATCAGGATATGGAAAGCGTGCGGATGGACAAGTGGCTTTGGGCAGCCAGATTTTTTAAGACGCGGACTATGGCGGTGCGGTTCTGCGGCCTGGGCAGAATTGTCTGCAACGGGCAGCCAGCCAAGGCGGCACGGGAGGTTCACATCGGTGATTTCGTGCGCGTAAGAAATGATGGAGGTGAGTTTGAATTGGAAGTCCTCCTTCTAAGTGAAGTGAGAGGGCCAGCAGCTACCGCGCAAACCCTGTATCGAGAGACTGAGTCAAGCCGGGAACTGCGTCGGAGATTAGCCGAGGAGCGAAAAATCGCGCCCCATATAGAAGTTTCGAGGGAAGGAAGACCGTCGAAACGTGACCGTCGTGAAATTGCCCAACTGCGAGGCCGGCTCTGACCTTGACGCATTCTGCAACTTGACCGCCCAAGTCACAGGATGCACACGGCAATCCGTTTGTGTTTCTTCAGCCCGAGGCTATACTGTACGGCTATGCTTACAGAATTCAACGCTCGATCGCTCGATGTCCTCGATTTGCAGCAGCAGATCGCGCGTTTGCAGGCCCTGCTCGAAACTTCTCGCCAGGTGCATTCCACAATTCACCTGCAGGAAGTGCTTCATACTGTACTGCGCATTGTTGTGCTGGAACTGGAGATGAAGGGCGCTCTTTTTACCGAGCCGAGACTCTCTTATGGAGAAATGCCGCCGGAGCCATGGCACGACTGTGCTCGCTTTCCGCTGCACAGCAAGGATGGTTCACTGCTGATGGAGATGGTGGTTGCACCTGCTCCAGGCAGATCATTTTCTCTCTACGACCAGGATTTTCTTGAAGGGCTGATGCTTCAGGCCAGCGTGGCGGTTGAGAATGCACGATATCACGAGCGAAACCTGGAATGGATTCGGGTACAACGCGATCTGGAAGCGGCACGGCTGATTCAGCGCAGCCTGCTGCCGCAGAAAATGCCGGAGATCACAGGTTACTCCGTATCGGTTCGATCGAGCGCCTGTTATGAGGTCGGCGGGGATTACGTCGATATCGTTGGTCAGCCGGACGGTTCTCTAATCATGGTCGTCGCCGATGTTGCCGGGAAGGGTCTTGCTTCGGCTATCGTCAGCACTTCGTTCCGGGCTGCCTTCCGTGCCATGGCGCGTGCCGATCTTCCTTTAGAAGAGCTCGTCGCCGGGATGAACGAACACCATTATGCGGAAGGGGAAGAAGCCCAGCGGCGCTATGTCACGGCCATTTTTCTAAAGCTCGATGCGGAGACCAACACCATCCGGACGGTGAATGCCGGACACAATCCAGGATTTCTGATTTCTCGGGATGGAACGGTTCATGAAATCAATGCGAGTGGGACTCCCATTGGCCTGGTGCCGACTATGCAGTACAGCTCGGAAACGCATTCCTTTGGTCCGGGGTCGAAACTGCTGTTTTATACCGATGGCATGACAGAAGTGTTCCGGGGTGAGGACGAATTTGGTACCGAGCGGTTACTGGCTGCATTTCTGTCGTGCAATTCGTCAGAGAGCAATGCTATTCTCAACTCGCTGTGGCAGGAATTGCAGGAGTTTTGTGACGGAGCACCGCAGCATGATGATATGACAGCGCTGGCGCTCTTGAGAACGGGCACCTCGCAGGAGACATCGAATGGTTGAGACCAAAGGGACCTCAGTGGAGGTCCGGCTTCCATCCCGGCTAGGATTTGAAAAGGTGGCCATGGGCACGGCTGAAAGCGTGGCCCGTTTGATGGGATTTCCTGCGGCCCGGATTGAAGACTTGAAGACAGCCATCGCGGAGGCGTGCATCAACGCCATTGAGCATGGGAATAAACAGAATGAAAAACTGTCTGTCGGTGTCATATTGTCGGCCACAGACGATCAACTGGAAGTAAAAGTAATGGACAACGGGATCGGCATCACCAAGCAACCCGCTAAGCCTGACATCGACAGGAAAATGCACGGCGAAGAAGATCCGCGCGGCATGGGAATGTTCCTGATTCAGGCCCTGGTAGATGAAGCTGAATGGGTCAAAGGAAGCCATGGAGATGGCAGTTACGTGCGGCTGGTGATCCGGCTGGACAAGGAGGCAGAATGAATCAGGGCAACAACATGCAGGATGAGACGAAAGCGCACATCGAACAGTTAAAAGACTCAAACGGAGGCACAGTAACAGCGCTGCGTTTCAGTGGAGATATGTCCTCCAACTCCCGCGAAGCAATTCTCGGTAGCTACGAAAAAGCAGCTCGGAACCAACCGATTCTTCTCGACTTTTCTAAAGTGGATTACATCAACTCAAGCGGCATTGCGCTAGTCATTCAGATGATGATGGAAGCTGCCAAATCCGGGCAGAAGGTTGCAGTTTGCGGCCTGACCCCTCACTTTGAGAAGGTCTTTACTATGGTTGGCATTACCAAGTACGCTGGCCTGTACCCCAACCAGGCCGCAGCTGTCGCTTCATTCCTGTAGCAAAAAATCCTCCCAAGGAAATTGCTGCTATTTACCCCTTGAAAGATGCAATGGCAGACTGTTCATCGCTGCCGATATCAAAAACTGTCGCCAGCTTGGTGATCTGCATCAGACCGTCTACTTTTTTGGTAAGGTTGACCAGCTTGATTTCTCCACCTTGGTTTTTCACCGAAGAGTAGGCGCTGGTCAGCTCGCCGATTCCAGAGCTGTCCATGTAGCTGACATCGGCCAGATTCAGCAGGATTTTTTTATTTCCGGCAGCCAACTCCTTGTGTACCGCATCCCGCAATCCGACACTGCCTTCTCCAAGAGTAATGCGGCCAGCGATATCGAGAACAGCAACGCCGCCGGAATGCCTAACATTGATCTTTGCGCTCATAAAATTTCTCTCCGCTACAAATACATGATGCAGCGAAGTGTATCACGCGATGTCTTTTGCTCACTCGTTGTGCTATCTCAGTCAGGCTTCCGCAGATCGCTCAATTGCTTGCCCGAAATATCTTCCTGATGCCCACGCAAATATACCAAGGGGTAAACCGCTCATTTCGTCGTTGCCAAACGGAGGCTATGCTGATATTCGTGAATCGCTCCCCTCCGGCAAAACCAACATCACCCAAGAAAATGTCGTCGAAAAAATCGCGGAAACAAACCATGCGCGGAAAGAAAAAATCTTCGAACGCGCATACCACATCTTCAACAAGCGGCGGTAAGTAAAGATTGTTGAATATCCGATTTTTATCTTGCTCCCTCGAGGCATACGGTCGAAGCCTAGCCTGCAAAAAGGGCGCATCCCCCTAGCGCCGGCTGCCGGGCAGAAGACGCTAGGTCAAAGCCAATGTCGGCGCGAAACTTTTCTGAAAGCCCGCCTGACTGACTGCAACGTCATTTGAGTCTTGGTGCCCGGAGGGGGACTTGAACCCCCATGAGGTTGCCCTCTGCGGATTTTAAGTCCGCTGCGTCTGCCGATTTCGCCATCCGGGCTTTTCGGCTAGAGGATGCTCCTCGATTCTAGCGGAGAAAGAATGCTCGCCGGAAGCCGAAGGATAAATAGGCTTTCATCTACACATTCACTTGTCTTGCAGGTTGATAGGCATATTTTGCGGATCGACTCATTTCGCTCCGTAGAGGCGCTGGTAGATTTCCCGGTTGCGCAAAATCGCTTCAACATATTCGCGCGTCTGGGTAAATGGAATCGATTCTACAAACTCTGGCAAGCTGGCATATGGGCCATTTGCCTGCCATATCTTTACGCGGTCGTCGCCGGCGTTGTAGGCGGCTAGCGCATACTCAGGCTGACTGTTGAATTCGTCCATTAATTGCCGAAAATATCCGGTTCCCAACTTCAAGTTGACTTCAGGATTCAGCAGATATGACGTTTGAAAGGGATGAACATGCTGTTTGTGCGCCTGCTCCCTGCCCACACTTGGAAGTAACTGCATCAGGCCCCAGGCATTGGCGTAGGAAACCACCGCAGGATTGAATTCCGACTCCTGTCGAATGAGAGATGCGACCAGGAATGGATCGAGATTCTGCTTCTCCGCTTCACGCTGGAGCGTCGGCCAATACGGACGCGGAAATAACAGGTTCCAGTAGCTGCGCGGAACCGTGTCGATCGACACCGCGAAATACGAGTGAACCTTTTGCTTCAAAATATGCAACGCGCGCCAGCTCTCACCGTACGAGCTGTACAGTTCCGCTTCTGCATAGGCACGCCAGCCATCGCCGTCCACACTCGCGCCGATCTCTGGAACGATGTACTGATTCAAGCCTGCATTGGCCAACAGCCGAGCGCGCTCGACGTGGATATCATCATCCGGAATTTGATCGGTAAGCTCTGGCACAGATGGATCGGCAATCCGTGTCAACTGCGGCAAGCTCTCCGGCACGACCGCGCCCAGCGAGGCCAGCCTTTGCCGCGCCAGGCCAGCATAGTAATAGTGGCGAAACGCGCTGGTTAATTTTGTGTAATACGCGGCGGCAGCGGCGGGATTTTTTTCGTACTCCTGATAGACGACGCCGCGCCAATAGAGGGCGGCGGACAAATGCGTATCGGTCGGGTAGCGCGCGATCTGCTCGTCAAAAAGTTGCGCAGCAACTTTCTTGTCTCCCAGCCTGTAGTTCAACCACGCCGCGTGCCAATGGCAACCCGGGGCCATGGAGCTGTCGGGAAAGCGCGATGCCAGATCGCCATAATATTGAATTGCTGCCGGCATGTCATTCGTTACCAGCGCCATGTTTCCGGCGGAAAAAAGCGCCTCTGCTGTCCAGCGGCTGGCGGGGAACCTCTGTTCCAGTTGATCGACCAGTGCCTTCACCTGTTGGGGGTCCTTGCTGTCGCGGGCAGCCTCCATCGTCAGATAAAGCCGGGTAGCGCCAGCTTCGTCATCGCTATCGGAGAGTTTTGCCAACTGCGACAGGTTCACATGGTGCGTTTGCTTCAATGTGGCAACGGCCGCTCGAGCCAGCAGGCGGTTTGATTGCCCGGCTGCATCGGGCTCTGCGGCAAGGGCCTCATACTGTGCGGCGGCGGCGGCGAAACGCCCGGCCATGTACAAACCATCGGCGTGACGAATATTCTGCGTCAGAGTAAAGGCAGGGGAAATGCCCATCTGTGTCAATTGCGCGGAGACTTCGCCAGCCTCTGTGCTGACCGGGTAGTCGATGTAAATATGCGTATAAACCGTTTGTGCCTCATTGCGGTTTCCAGCGAGTTGATTGGCGCGGGCAACGGCAAAGAGGTATTCCGGAGTCTTCGCAAGACCTGTGTCATGCAGCGTGGCAAGATGCAGCAGCGCGGCCTGAGGGTCGGCCTGGTTCAGTTTTATATTGGCCAGCAAAAGCGTGGCGCGGTCAATGAGAATGCTGTCGGGATGGTGCTGCCCAAAATTCTGCAGTAGCTGTTCCGCGGCGGAATCTTGCAGCTGGGAAAACTCAGCCTTGGCTCCCAGATAATCAGCGTAGTCATCGAGTGCCTTGCCAGCCCGGTTAGCCCTCTGAAACGATGATGCAGCCTCGGCATATTTACGGTCCTGAAAATATGCCTCGCCCAATGCCATGTAAGCCGCTGCCGACGCTTCTCCTGTATGTGCGCGAGCGTACTGCAGCACACCGGCATAGGCTTGAGGTGTTCGCTCGGTCATCAACTGCTGCGCCATGGGTCGCAACTGTGCAGACGCGACGAAAGCATGATGCAGTAGGTGTGCGCGGGCCTGGGTGCGAGCGCTGACCGGATGGCGCTTGGATTTGCGGGATATACGAGATCGTGAAGACTTCCTGCGGCGAGAAGCGTTGCTTCCCTTCCTGGCGTGGGCCGTGCTTCGATTTCTGTTTTTTTGCTTTGCATGGCGGTGCTTCGTGCTGCCGGCTTTTGCGGGCGTCGATGCTTCGCTCTGCTGTGCGAAAGCAGCGACATGACCGACCATGAATACACAGACGGCAACGGCGAGTACAGTCCGGAAAAAACATGATCGAATTTTCAAACCGCCTCGCATCCCCGGATACGCACCGCCTGAACTGCGAAAAGTCAAAGTGAATCTGGGAAACAGCATATATCTATGAATTATCTATGAATTGAGCTGCGCCCCCTAAAATACCAGGCCTCCCCGAAATCACTTAAAATAGCGTTCTTCGTATAAATTTGTCCGCAACCATGTCTCCGGTCTACCATCTATAGATACTGCAGGACCTTGTGACGTTGTTTCATTTGGATACGGCACTGGGGTGTGCAGTGAGATCGAAAGGCACCTCAAATTCCATGGCAACCACTTTGATTCCGGACGAAAACGCTGTTCATCCAGATCTTGCACTTATAGAAAAAGTGAAGGCGGGCGATCTGGCCGCTTTCGAGCAATTGATGCGCCAGTATGACCGCCAGATCTTCCGCATCGCGCTGCACATCACGCAGAACCGCGAAGATGCGGAAGATATCGTACAGGACACATTTTTTAAGGCCTTCCAAAAGCTGGAGCAGTTTCAAGGCAACTCCAAGTTCTACACATGGCTGGTGCGAATCGCGGTGAATGAATCGCTGATGCGCCTGCGCAAACGCCGCTCGCAGAAAACGGTATCGATGGACGAAGAAATACAGACTGACGAAGGCTCGATTCCACGGGATTTTGCAGATTGGATGCCGAACCCGGAACAGAACTTCAACCAGGCAGAGCTGGCTGACATTCTGCGACGGACCATACAGGGCCTTCCGCCAGGCTTCCGCACTGTGTTTGCCCTGCGCGATATCGATGGCCTATCGACGGAAGAAACTGCCAAAGCCCTGGGACTGAGCGTGCCCGCAGTAAAGAGCCGCCTGCTACGCGCACGTTTGCAGTTGCGCGAACGGCTTAGCCGCTATTTCCGAGTTCCTACAGGAGAACACGCGTGAACTGCACAGAATTTCTCTCTAACCTAACGGATTATTTCGACGCCCGGACCGCGACCAAACTGCGCATGGAGTTGGAACAGCACATGGCGGATTGCAGCCACTGCTACGTCACCTTGAACACCACGCGGCAAACCATTGAGATTTATCGAAACGATGAGCTGTTTGAATTGCCAGAGTCTATCCGAGAACATTTGCAGCAGGCTGTCTTGTCAAGATGTGCGAGAGTAAAGTTAAAGCGAAAAACCGCTTCCCATCGTTGACGAGTGCCGATTCGTCAATGCTATTCCTGCATCTTTTGACCGTAACACCCTGATATTTTCGCGCATCCTGTCCCTTTCTCACGCCGCGGATGGCCCCTGTTTTGTGTTGACCCGGTTCGCCTGAGACTGCTACTGTAACCTACTGAATAAATACAGGAGTGGCGTAATTTTATGCCGGCGAGATCGACACACCCACAAGTTACTCCGGAGCGGTTGATGCAACTGGCGTGGGGTTATGCCGCACCGCTTGCGATCGAGTCTGCGATACGCCTCGGCATTTTTGACACGCTCGACGGTCAAAGCAAAACCGCAGAGCTAATCGCCTCCGACACGAAGTGTTCTCAGCGGGGAACATCCATATTGCTGAACGCGCTGGTAGGATTCGGCTTCCTTGAAAAAAATTTGAACAACGCTTACAGCCTGACCCCAGAAAGCGCCACTTTTCTTGTGAGCAAGAAGAAAAGTTTTCAGGGTGGCATGTTCAAGCACATCAGCCAGCAGCTGATGCCGAAGTGGCTTGGTCTTACAGAGATCGTGCGCACTGGAAAGCCAGCAGACAACGTCAGCGGTGAATCTGATGGCGTGGCTTTTTTTGAAACTTTTGTCGAGGATATATTCCCCATGAGCTACCCTGCGGCGTGCGTACTCGCAGATTCTCTCCGCATCGCAGACTCCAGTCAGACTATTTCCGTACTCGACGTGGCAACTGGATCCGGGGTCTGGGGGATTGCGCTGGCACAGGCATCGCCGAACGTAAAAGTCCGTGCTGTGGACTGGCCAAGGGTACTAGGAGTTACAAAGCGAGTCACGGAAAAATTCGGTCTCGCGGACCGCTTCACGTTCGCTGCGGGTGACCTGATGGAGGCAGATTTTGGCGCGGGTCATCAAATCGCAACCCTCGGGCACATCCTCCATACCGAAGGGGAGAAGAGAAGCTGTTCACTGCTCGACAAGACATTCGATGCGCTCGCTCCCGGCGGCACGATCGCCATTGCAGAATTCCTCGTCGACGACAACCGCACAGGACCCGTCAACGGATTGATCTTTGCAATGAACATGCTCGTAAACACGACTGCAGGGGATACCTATTCATTCGAGGAAATCGGTGAGTGGCTACAGAAAGCTGGCTTCGAGAATGTACGAAAGTTGAGTGCGCCGGGTCCTTCCCCTATAATTCTGGCCAATCGACCCGCAGCATAAAGCAAATTACATATTCTGGCGTCTGCCTGAACATGCAACCACTTTCATACAGTAGTATTACGAAGGTATTTACTCGGTGTACGCGATCAGGCTGGCATCTTAGGGATACGCTCGCGCAACCCTTCCGGCAGACGATCCTGCAGTGCCTTTGCCTGCTGGCTCAAGTAAATAGGTGCGGGGGTAATTACAGCCACGACTATCCATGCCAGCAGTGACACCAGCAGCCCTAGAATAGCCGCCCTCTCCACACTGACTACCAGTGACAATTGATGCAGTTGCAGGCTTAAGACGACCCAGTCCCGCAGCGGCTCAATTCTATGGAGTACCAGCAGCGCAGAAACGAACGCCGCAATGGCCAGGGTCGAAACACCAATCAACAGCATGTCGATAGCGCGGTGGATACGTTGGCGCGAATGACAATATTTGCATTCGCCTAGATGGACTTCATAGTCGGTACGCATTTCGGAGTGCAACCCGGAGATGTCGTACCGCCATCCTGAAAGGATGTCCCCAATTGGGGGGTCGATACAACGAACTTTCGCCATAGGCTCCTGATCCCTCAAAACTTACGTAACCTAATTCTCACCCCATTGTAACTGAAACGTAAGCAGGCAACCACGATTCTTTTGCCTTACATACGCCCGTATTCCCTGCCTTTATACGAGCACTCTCTCATAAAAGAATAGATTCCAGCGGAGTGCTCTGCGATGCAAGCAAAATCTTATTTCCCAGAAGGCCCATTCGGCCATTCAAAGCCCGCTCTGCGGACAAGCGCGCCAACTCAGGCAAATTATTGCTTTCGGAGATATGCGCCAAGACAACGAAACGCGCACCACCATCGTAATCCTCGGCAAGATAATCGCCGACTGCATCGTTGGAAAGATGGCCCACTCTTGACAGTACTCTTTGCTTCACCGCCCAGGGATAAGGACCATCGCGCAGCATTTCGACATCGTGGTTCGATTCGATCATCAGCAGATCGGCGCCGCGCAGGTGCATCCGCACATTCGGCGGCATGTAGCCAAGATCGGTCGCAACGACGATTCGCATTCCCTCCGCCTGCAAGACAAAACCAACCGGGTCGGCGGCGTCATGCGGAATCGTGAAGGGCATCACGGTAATGTCGCCGATGTCGAAGGAGATGCCGGCGCGGAAATGTTCTACACATGGCAAATAAGCAGGGTCGTCGCTACGTACGTCAGGAGGAAACAATTCCCGTTCGGCTTCGAGAAGTGCTGGATTCAAGGGCTGCGCGGCTTCCTGTTCCTCCGATGCGGTCAGGGAGGGAACAGCGGCCGTATCGCAGATATCTGAGGCCTGCAATTCTGGTTTAGCTTCGCTAGAGGAAGACATATCCGCCTGCTGTCTCCGCGCCTCCAGCCACGCTTTGAAGCTCATGGTATTGCGCGGAGTCACCCATCGTTTCCAGGCTGCATGGGTGGCCTCTGTGGCATAGACGGGGACATTCCATCGGCGGGCCAAGACTGAAAGCCCCTGCACGTGATCCTGATGCTCATGCGTGATGAGGAGTGCGTCCAGATTCTCCGGCTCTTCGCCGCAAAGGCGCATTCGTTTCACTATTTCCCGGCAGCTTAAACCTGCGTCCAGCACAATCCGGGTGCGGCTGGTGGTAACAACTGCGCAGTTGCCTTTCGAGCCGGAAGCCAGGATTGTGACGCGAACCATAGGGAAAGATTACCGCTTTTGATTGTGGAAACAACGAGACACAGTCGGAAAACACAACTTGGATTACACCTGAGTCGACGACAGTTCTCTGTTGCAAGCAGGCTCTGCGAGAGGGCACGATCAGGATTGCTATAATTCGGCAATCCTGTCGTAGATCTGTACAGGCATGTTGGTTTTGCGCATCCGTTCGCCAATCTCATCCGGAGACACTACTTATGCAGATTCAACTTACAGTTTCGCATCGGGCGTTTAAATTGTTGATATTTAATATGTTTCTCGGTCTTTTTCTCCTGCCGTGCATGTCGCCGGCGCAGACCCGTATCAACGACCGTGACCTAGCAACGATGATGCGAAATCTGCGTGACGATGCCAAGTCCTTCCACCCGCATTTTGATGCCGCAGTGCACAAAAGCACAATTCGCAAGACCAGCCAGGCAAAAAATGCACGCTCTCAGGCGGCCAACTTTACGAGGCAGACTGAAGCGCTGCTCAACCGTTTCAAAAAAGACCACAACGGGGTTGACGAGTTTACCGCCGTAATGAACAGCGCCCAACAGCTCGATGCCGTCGTGAACTTGATTGCACCGGGGCCGCAGGTAACAGCACAATGGCAAAAGATACGCACCGAGATTCATCTGATTGCCAAAGCCTACGGCGTGCCCGAACATTTTCAGTCCAGTTCGATGAGTCCCACAGATGGGATTGGTAGCGGGAGTTCTATTTCCTGTTTACAGTCGGCTGGCGCCGTCAAGGCCAACCAGTTAGTGAATGAGTGCCTACAGGTCTCTCCTGCGACGCATCCGCCCTGCAATGCGCAAAACTCCTGCGCGCTGATTATCAGTGAAATCAAACGAAGCTGTGCGCTTATAGGGTCGAGCGCGCCGGATTTCTGCACAAACTATCAATAATCTTCCGCAGATGAAAGTATGCCGCGTCCGCAGAAGCATCAACGAAATTTCTTGACCATTCGTGGGAATTCGTTCGCCTAATACTTATAAAATCCACGGCCGGACTTCCGTCCTAACCATCCTGCATCCACCATGCGGATCAGCAGCGGACAGGGACGATATTTCGGATCTCCGAATCCATCTTGTAGCACTCGCATAATATCCAGGCACACATCCAAGCCAATAAAGTCGGCAAGTGTCAGCGGACCCATCGGGTGCGCCATACCGAGCTTGAATACCTCATCCACCGCCTCCGGCGTGGCAACGCCTTCCATCACGGCATACATGGCTTCATTGAGCAGAGGCATTAACACGCGATTGGAGACGAACCCGGGTGCATCGTTTACTTCCACGGGGACTTTTTCCAGCTTCAGCGCCAGATCCCGCACGTTGTCAAAGGTCGCCTGCGACGTCGCCATGCCACGGATGACTTCCACCAGCTTCATGACTGGAACCGGATTGAAAAAGTGCATTCCAATGATGCGTTCTGGCCGCTTGGTCACGTTGGCCAGCTTGGTGACTGAGATCGATGACGTGTTTGACGCCAGGATGACACCAGGACGTGTGATCCGGTCGAGATCTGTAAAGATCGCTTTCTTGGTTTCAAATTTCTCTGTCGCGGCCTCGATCACAAAGTCGCACTCCACCAGCCGTTCGCGGTCGAGGACACCGGTAATTCTTCCCAGCGCGGATTGCATCGACTCTACTGTGAGCTTGCCTTTGGCAGCCTCACGCTCCAGATTCTTGCGGATGGTGTCTATCCCGCGGTCGAGAAATCGCTGCTCCACCTCGCACAGCAGAACGCTGTAGCCGCTCCGCGCAAAGACATGGGCAATCCCGTTGCCCATAGTGCCCGCGCCAATTACTCCGATTGAACGAATCTCACTCATCGCTTTTCCGCTCCTCTGGATGGTGTCCACTCTCGTTTGTTAATGCGGGGACAGCAATCAACACGATCGCACCAGGACAGTGGAGTGTAGCAGAACTCTTCGAGACTAGAGAAAAGCAACAGAGCAAATCCAAAGGATTTGCTCTGTTGCAGTGCGGTGATTCTGCATAAAATTGCCTGGCGGTTATTTCCCGTTCGCAGATGCCCCGCTATCAGTCTCGGCGTAGGTGATGATCTGCTTTAACGTAGTGTAAGGAAGGCCAGCCGCCGGGACTGCGCGGCCATTCACGTACAACAGAGGTGTTTGATCGACGCCAACATCCTGGCCCAGTTTCACAGATTCGGCGACGGTCGCTTTGGTGGCAGGGCTGGCCGCACAGGTGCTGATTGCGGCGGGGCTGGCGCCAGCTTTGGTAACAGCATTGTTCAAGGTTTCGTCGGCGTTTGCGGCCAGCCCTGCCTGAGTGTCATACACTGCCTGCACATATTGGAAAAACGCGGCATTCCCCTTCTGCTGTGCCACACAGACTCCATACTCTGCCGCTTTCTCAGCAGCCGGGTGAACGTTAGTCAGCGGAAAGTTCTGGAATACAACCCGCGCATTCGGGAAGTCGGTGACCAAGTGGTCCATGGTCGCGGCCGCTTCTTTACAGTGCGGACATTGCAGGTCGGCAAACTCTACCAGCATCAGGTTCCTGGAGCTGGAACCGCGATAGGGACCATCTGCCCGTTGCGCTAAAGTGTTGCCGATATCAGCAAATGGATGGGCGCCAAACGCAATCACGTCTGTACCCGCAATCGCATGCTGACCATCGGGGGTCACAAAGAACACGGTGGTCGCTGGCGTGTGTGAAACACCTTGCTCCGCAACCAGGATCGTTACCCGGCTGACATTTGGCGCTTTTGTGCTCTGGATGCCCATAACCTGCCAGACACGATTTGGGTCGTAACCCCATAGGTCCTTAAGAAATGCGTTCACCTTCTGTGTTGTTGGAGCTGCCGCTGTAAAGTTTTTAGGATCTGCGGCAGGAAACTGAATCTTCTCCGGTGGAGCGATGCTGTTCAACTGCAAGGGGGCCTGTGGAGCGGAGGGCTGAGACGCAGGCGCTTGCTGCCGGGATGTTTGTGCAATGGACGCCGCGCCGCCAAGGGTCGCAAGGATTGTGATAAATAATGCTAATTTATTTATTTTCATATAAATATCCTTTAATTTTCAAGCAATGGTTTATATCTGAACCTTGGCTGCAATTGGAAATCTGCGCCCGAATCCAAAGGCTTTTTGTGTAACTTTCAATACGGGCGCGGCCTGCTGGCGTTTATATTCACTGCGCTCCACCAGCCGCAAAAGGCTTCGTACCGTATCAGCATCGAGGTTCGTAGTGCGGCTCGCAATTTCTTCCGCTGTTTCATACCGCTCTATGTACGCCTCCAGAATGGGGTCCAGAATCTCATACGGAGGCAACGAGTCCGTATCCTGCTGTCCGGGCCGCAATTCCGCCGAAGGCGGTTTGATGAGCGTATTTTCTGGAATGATCTCACGCTCACGATTGACGTGCTGCGTCAGCCGGTACACACAGGTTTTATATACATCTCCGATGACCGCCAGTGCCCCCACCATGTCTCCGTACAGCGTACAGTATCCGGTAGACATTTCCGACTTGTTGCCTGTAGTGAGAACCAGCGCGGACAGCTTGTTCGACAGAGCCATTAAGAGTGTTCCGCGAATCCGCGATTGCAGATTTTCCTCTGTGATGTCTGGCGGATATTTTGCCAGCATGGACTGCAATACTTGCAAATAGGATTCGAACAGGCCTTGTATCGGGATCAATTCCCAGCGAATTCCCAGATTCCGTGCTAATTGATGGGCGTCGTCGATCGACCCCTGCGAAGAATATTCGCTGGGCATACCGACGCCAAGAACATTTTCGCTGCCAAGCGCTTGGGTCGCAATCGCCGCCACCAGGGCTGAATCAATGCCGCCGCTCAGACCGACGATCACCTGGGAGAAGCCGCATTTGCGGACATAGTCCCTGGTGCCGAGCATGAGCGCGTCATATAC
>JADEYI010000629.1_pt1 | contig 42592 bp, 41 predicted proteins | sample 8542331 | NCBI WGS metagenome assembly JADEYI01 (sample SAMN16510988, study PRJNA670497) | mine drainage metagenome | isolation source: biofilm near Copperflume 1 | place: Germany: Marsberg coppermine Kilianstollen | collected 2018-02 | reverse complement strand
GTAGAAATACTTCCGCCTTTTCATTTTATCTTCGTTTTTGTCGGATGACAGTAATTAAAAAAGGAGAGAAAACGGATTTTTACATGAGGTCTGTTTTTTTAAATTTATACCCCTATCAATTTACTATGGCAGCTGAACTAATTAATGGAGCGAAAATTTTCTTCGAATGTTCTTGGGAGGGTGAGGAGGTAATTGTTTTTTCGATGGATTACTTTTTGATCATCGCATGTGGGAGTTTCAAGTGGCGCATTTTAAAACTCGATTCACGTGCATTGCTTATGATCATCGTGGGCAGGGGCAAAGCGAATCCGTTGGTCATTTGGACATGGACACGTTGTATGAAGATGCTGCGGCCCTGATCGAAAAACTTAGCCCGAAGAAACCCGTTCATTTTGTAGGGTTGAGCATGGGTGGGTTTGTAGGGATGCGATTGGCCGCGCGTAAGCCGCATCTATTAAAAAGCCTTATTTTAATGGAAACATCGGCAGACCCTGAACCGAATAAGATTAAGTACATCGTTCTCAATTGGATATTCGCTTTAGGCGGTGCACGATTGGTCGGTAAAAAAGTGGTTGGTATTTTATTTGGAAAATCATCCCAACAAGATGCGTTGAAAGGATCAATGGTTGCAAAATGGAAAGCAATTATTGAAAGCCGCCCGACCAATGTAACAAAAGCCGTAGATGGCGTAATCTATAGGGAAGGCATCGATGGAGAACTTTCTAAAATTACCACCCCAACCTTGGTTATCGTTGGTGATGAAGACGTGGCCACCGCCCCTGAAAAAGCGGAGCGGATTCACAGGGCGATCCCTAATTCTCAATTAAAAGTGGTGGCAAAAGCCGGCCACAGCTCCTGCCTTGAACAACCTGAAGCTGTGAATGGCTTGATTGAAGACTTTATAAATGGATGAAAGCGCTGACTTTTACTGGAGTCGAAAAGATTACCTATGAGTCCGTAGAGGATCCGCAAATAATAGACGCCACTGATGTCGTGGTTAAAGTAAAATGTTGTGCGATTTGTGGTTCTGATTTACATATCTATCACGGCAGGGAATCTGGACTAGATCAGCATACCTGCATGGGTCATGAATTTGCCGGGGAAGTAGCTGAAACTGGGCGGGAGGTAAAGACGTTAAAAGTTGGCGATGTTGTTATTTCTCCTTTTACCGTTAATTGTGGCCAATGCTATTTCTGTAAAATTGGGCTAACAAGCCGTTGTGCATTAAACCAATTGTTTGGCTGGGTTGAAAATGGCAAAGGACTGCACGGTGGTCAGGCTGACTATGTCCGCATACCTCATGCGGATGCAACCTTGATGAAATTACCGAAAGATATTTCAATAGAGGAAGGCGTGCTGGCAGGCGATGTAATTTCCACTGGATTTTATTGTGCAAAACAAGCGCAGATAAAGAAAGGCGGAGTATATGCAGTTATCGGCTGCGGTCCTGTTGGGCTGATGGCGATATTGGGAGCTAAAGAATATGGAGCAGAAAAGATATTCGCCATCGATAGAGAATCTTCAAGGCTTGAGATAGCGAAAAAATTCGGTGCGATACCAATCGATACTTCTAAGACAAACGCAGTTGATCGGATCAAAGAAGCTTCTCACGGACGCGGTGTCGATGCGGTGATGGAAGCCATCGGTAATGAATTTAGCTTGCAACTTTCGTATGCCCTAGTCCGGGCGGGAGGAATTATTTCCAGTGTAGGTGTTTGCACCGATAGGCATTTGCCTTTTTCGCCCGCTCAAGCCTACGATAAAAACTTAACGTATGTTGCTGGCCGTTGTCCAGCCCGTGCGATGATGCCGACAATCATTCCGCTTATCCAGCAAAAAAAATATCCGTTCGATTCGATTATTACGCATCGAATGTCCTTGGCTGAAGGGGTGAGGGGATACGAAATCTTTGCTCTTAAGAAAGAAAATTGTCTTAAAGTAATGTTGATGCCCTGAGGTTTGCAACGATAAAATCAATTCATAATTAAATGAAATCTGAATAAATTCAATCCATTCGATGAAACGAGAAGGTTTTCGTTGGATGGAGTAATTGGCCTCTTAAATAAATACGCTTTTGAAATAGGGCATTAGCACCTTACATTCGAAAAAAATGTTTTTATCTTCGCAATTGTAAAAACTACATTACATTATTTACCTTTCAAGAGTCGTAGCTATTATAGTTAAGTGCCCATATGCCATTTCCGCTTTTTCGCAATCTCATCCTAGGCCACGATCAGTTTATTTTATCGCATAAACAGTATAAACGGATTCTGCTAACAGGACAGTTGAGTCTGGTCACGTGTCTAATATGCCTCAGTTATCTGATTATCGACACGACCCTTCAGGTACGTCACGCATGGCCCTATCAACTGGGATGTTCAATACTTGCCTTTTCTAGCTTTCTGTTAAACCGAGCCGGGAAATTTACGGCCGCTAAGTTGCTGTTGGGTTTCAGTGTTAATTTAACGGTATTCATTTTTTCGATCAATGAACCTTTGGAGGTGGGGTTGTACATGTATTTTATTGTTGGCAATTTGGGTGCCTTAATCGCCTTTGGATTTGAGGAGCAGGTCAAGGCTATTCTCTTTGTTGTTTTTTCAACGGGTCTTTTTTTACTGTCGCTAATTATTCACGCTGATTTATTCCACACGAAACCTATTCACAAGGCTATATTCAGCTTAATGTCGTGATAAATTTTTTTGGTGCTTCTTTAAGTACATTTTTCGTTGCTTATTTTCTAATCAATATCAATTACCGTGCAGAAGCAGTAATGAACAAACGAGAAAAGGAGTTGACCTCAGCCAATTCCATGCTGACAATGGTGAATACTGAATTGGATCGATTTGTCTATAGTTCCTCCCACGATTTGCGTGCACCGCTCCATTCCCTTCAGGGCTTGATCCAACTCACAGAACACACATCCGACCCGAAGGAATTGCGGGAATATATTGATATGATGAAAGGTCGTGTTACCAACCTTGAAAAATTCATTCTCGATATTGCCAACTACGCTAGGAATTCACAGCAGCCTCTAATTTTAGAAACATTTGCAGTTAAACGGATAGTGTTCGATTGCTTGGAAGGGCTACGATTTTTTTCTGGAGCTGAAAAAATAAAGATTTATCAGGAAATTCCAGCAGACCTAATTGTTACCACTGATTTAACACGCTTGCAAATTGTATTAAGTAACCTGATTTCAAATGCTTTGAAATACAGCGATTTGAATAAAGAGAATAAGTTTGTGAGGATAGGGGCTGGACTACGATCCGAAAAAGTAGTTATTACCATCGAAGATAATGGGTTAGGGATACCCGAAGATTCGCTTGAAAAGATTTTTCAGATGTATTCCCGAGTGCATGAGCAATCATTTGGTTCGGGATTGGGCTTGTATATCGTCAAAGAGACGCTTGAAAAACTGAAAGGAACAATAACTGTTCAATCGCAATTTGGCGTGGGTTCTACGTTCAAAGTGGAACTACCGAATTCAAGTTTGCCTCCCAAAAAAGAGACAGCCTGAATCAATCGGAATGATTTAGGTAACTTAAAAATTCAATGGCATTCGCTTCGTTTCTCAATCTATTTTTATTTGTCTTTAGCCAGACCTCTTGTTCTTTGGCTGGTTTCAGCAACGAGAACAATTCGGATTTGTTAAGACTTTTTACTGGCTCGATTTTTCCTTCCTCTAATAAAAAATAATTTACATGGGTTGTAAATCGGTATTCTGATCGGGTATTGATCGGATCATATTCTTTATTTAATAAAACAGTATAATTTTTCAATAATTGAATTTTGCCTTCATTTAAAACCTGAATAAAGGACTCCTTATCGTGAAAGGCGAAGGCAGCGAACCATTTGAACATAGAAGATATTTTGGCTGTATCCGTTCGATCATAAAATAGCACCTCCGTTATTTTGGTTGATGCAATTAATTCCGCCCCGGTATTGTCGGTATAGTGAATGTCATTTGTATATAAATTGAGCTTAACTTTTTTCAGTTTGACCGATCCGCCTTTCTTTAAAACCAAGAGGGCAGGATTCCAATCCTCGCCCCAAAAGCAATTTCCCATGATTTCTGAATAATTTAATTTTTCTTCAATCTTTTCCCCCAAGGCAGGGTAATTATTGAACCGTGTAGCACCACCCGCACCTAATGAATAATTATCTACCGATTGCACTTGGGCTTGAGATATTGCGGTTACAAAAAAGAATAAAATAAGCAGTACACGCATAAAAGAAAGGTAAGAATCGAATTTACTAATTTCTAATTTCTATCAAAACCTGAAAGCTTGTCCTTGTGAGTGAGCTCATCGGTTCATCGGTACCGTAAAATAAAACCGGGAGCCTTCGCCTTCCTTGCTCTCAACCCCAATTGTTCCTCCGTTTTTCTCTACAAATTCTTTGCAAAGAATCAGCCCAAGGCCTGTGCCCTTTTCTTTTGCCGTACCTAAGGTAGAATGTTTGGTGCCTAGCTGAAAGAGTTTTTGTATTACCGTTTGGCTCATGCCAACTCCAGTATCAATAACCGAGATTTCGAATTGATTTTCTATCTCTCTTGTATTTAATATGATATTGCCATCCGTTGGAGTAAATTTGATGGCATTGGAAAGTAAATTGCGCACGACCGTTTCAATTGAATGCCGATGGGCCTTTACGGGCAACTCATTTCTATTCTCATTGCGTATAGTGATTTTTTTATTCTGTGCCTGACCATTTAGCAGCACTTCACATTCCTTTAGCACTTCGGCCAAATCAAATTCTTCTGGTGTAAAGTCAATAGCACCTGTTTGCGATCGCGACCATTCTAATAAATTTTCCAGTAGGGAAAATAAATTCTTCAGCGACTTATCAATATCCAACGATAGCATTTTTATTTCTTCTTTTGAGATGCTATCCAAGTGATTGACCAAAAGGAATGAAAATGAAGAGAGCGAATTAAGAGGCCCTTTCAGGTCGTGACCAATAATTGAAAAGAGCTTATCTTTCGTGGCGTTAAGTTCCTGCAGTTTGCGGTTCGATCGCTGGGTAAGAAAATACAAATAGAGGGTCAAGGTTACAATTATCAAACCAAAAGCAATCAAGAGAATAAGGTTGTTTTTCAATTTGTTCTGTGCCTCAATGACCTTCTCCCTTTGCTCGCGGTCAACTTCAAGTTTATCAATTACAACTTCTTGCTTCCCCATCACATAACGGTTCTGGGCTTCAAGTAGCTGCCTTTCGTTCTTTTCGTTTTGAATAAAATCCTGAATGGTAAGGAACGCCTCCCGGTAGGCCAGTGCTTTTTGATATTCCTTACGCGCTTTATAGCATTGGCTTAAATAATCATTGCTTTTTAAAATTTGATTTTGAACTTGCCCTTCACTTCCGGCTTTCAGCCCTAATTCTAAATTTGCGGTGGCTCTACTAAAGTTGTCTTGCTCAAAATACAGTGCCCCGATATTGTTATACGATTCGGCTAAGCCATTTTCATCGTTCATGGCTTGTCTTATTTCTAAAGCAGCAACATGGTTGGCGAGTGCCCGGTCATAGTTTTTCATAAGGCGATACATTTCGCCCACTTCATTCAAGGCCACGGCCTCATTGGCCTTGTCTTTGAGCGACCGATAAATTGCCAATGCTTTTTTATAAGAACTAAGCGCTTCTTTGTTTTTTGTTTTTCGGGTAAATATCTGCCCCAAATGAATTAGCGCGTCCGCCTCGTGTCCACGTTGTTTCAGTCTGCGTGCGTAGTCCAGTGCTAATTCATAGTCTTCCGAAGCTTCGTCCAATTTGCCGTGAGCGGCCTTTACCCGGCCTGTTTCATTTAAGATAAGTGCTTGGATGCTCAAATTATTTTCTTTCTCGCTTAAACGTTGGGCTTGCTTTAGAAATTCAAGACTCTTAAAATGATCTCCAACTTCTTCAAATAAACGTCCCATGGCCAGGCAGGTGAAAATCTTTTCTTTGCCTATGTTCAGCGAGTCTTCGATCGCTAGCGATTGGATAAGCCAGCCCATGGCTTGCTCATAGTCAGTTACAAGCGTTAGATGAAATATCCCTAATTCAATGAGTGCTTTTATCTCGGTCGACCTGTCATTGATTTTTTGGGCCTTCATCCTTCGTCCGTTGGCTTGAAATATTTCTTTTTCTATTGATTTGTTTTTTTGAGGATGGAAGAATTGCTCAAACCACACTACATCAGGATCTTCTTGCGCTAGCGTAGGCAGTGCAAGAAGAAGAAAAATCACTAATCCAAAAAATACTCGCGCTCGAATGAACATTAAAAAAATTTCTTCAAAGGTAGAAAAGGGGGAACGGATGCAAACGAAAGTTTGAATGGAAATGGTACATAGCGGTTGGAAATAACAACATTTCGGAGCGATTGAAAAAAAATCGTTATAGGATATGTTTATTTGAAGTCGAACCCTAAATTAAAGCAAAGCTTCATTTTTTTAGCCAACCGCAATCGTTGAGCCAGTCGGCCATGCGCTGCGGCCATGATTTCAAGGAAGCAAATTCCGTGCGGTATCCCATGTTAAAAGCATGTGCGCCTTTTGCATAGAGGTGCATCTCCACGGACACTTTTGCTTTTCGATGCATTTGCACCAATTTAATAATCGGTTCTGAGCAACATTCGTCTCCATTGGCGGCAAGCAAAAAAGTAGGTGGGGCATTTTCAGGCACAATTTCCGGAACGGAAAGGGGGCCAGGATAAATTAATATCTGAAAGGAAGGACGCGCACTTAATTTGTCAACAGCATCAGTAGCTGGTGAATGATAATCTGCAAACTTGTAAGATACCCAAGCGGCTACTTCCCCTCCAGCCGAAAAACCCATAACACCTAATCGCGCGGTATCGATGTTAAATTCTTTTGCTCGACTTCGTACCAGGCGCATGGCGCGAAAGATATCTTGCATGGGATGGTCTTGCGTATAAGGAGATTTTTCGGCACGGAACAACCGGTATTTCAAAACAAAAGCAGCTACGCCAATGCTGTTCAAATAGTTGGCGGCATCCCTTCCTTCCGAATTATACACAATGTTCAGAAACCCGCCACCCGGACAAACCACTACTGCAGCGCCTGTAGCTTTTGACTTCGAAGGAAGGAATACAGTTACTGATGGATTGTTGATATTCCGTACCCACCAATCCTTAGCCTGTTCAGGTTCATCCTTTCGGTTTTCAAAACCCGGTGCTCCATTTTTCCATAAGGGGATGACCAAAGAACTATCTTGTGCAAATGAGCTGAGGCTAACACAACATAGAACTGCTGTTATTGTTAAAATGCTTTTCATTATAAAAATATTTTTCATTCCTCATAAAATCAAATCCCATTCGAACATTCTATCAACCAGTCCCATGGAAAAGGTGCTTTCATCCATTTGGGTGGTTTAGAAAACTCTGAATTCCAGGCATATTCTATTTTTTCAATTTTTGAAACGGTGAGTCCACATCGGCTAAATATAATCTTAATCTCTTGTTGTGTGTAATGTTTTGTGATGACGCCATCGATGGATATCAAGCCCTGAAGGATATCTGTCTTTTTCCCAGCGAATCCGCTCAGTTCTGACGATTCTATTTTTTCCGGCCTAACGTTTTCTTTTTTATACCAGTCGATTAATCGCCAGGCGGAAAAGAGAGCAGACTCAAGCGATGGAATGACAACTACGGCATTGCCATTTGGTTTTAAAGTTTTCTGGATATTTCTAAGGATTGCCATGTTGCTTTCTACCCCCGATAAAATGGCCACATTGCAACAAAACACAAAATCAACTTTCGGCAAGCGATTGCGCTTTGTCAGGTCAGCTTGTTTTAACGAAATGTTGTTATAAGGTAATTTTTCTGCCTGGTTTAATAGTTTCCGCGAAATGTCTATACCGAGGATATTTTTAAACTGCGAAGAAAGATATGAAAACGCCTTTCCGTTGCCACAACCAAAATCAATGGCTTGATGTTTGGGATTCGCGTGCTTTTTAAAATATTTTGATAAAACCTTTTTGGAATCACTTTGAAAGACATCAAAAATTTCCTGGTTGTAGGTGGGCGCAATTTGATTCCAGTGTTTTTTTTCGTTCATGATCGTTTGATAGTTCGTGAGACTTTGATCAAATATAGAGAAGGTAACGCGTTAAACCCATTGTTAAATTGCGATCTGTAAAAGTTTTGCTGTTGGCGGAACAACTTATCCCGGTGGCCCGGTCGAATAGATCAACTTTAGGATGGCAGGCTGATCTTCCTAAGACGAAAAATAGAATTGTCTTTGCGATGAATTTCAGACTCTGACCATTAAACGAAATTGTCCTTAAGCAGGGAAGCCAATACACCTTCCTTCAAGGAATAAGACGAGACACGAATTCTTTCAAAAGAATAAGTTTCCAGCACAAACCGAATTAAGCAGCAAGCAACTACGATCATGTCTACGCGCATTTCAATCATGCCCGGGACTTTCACTCGCTCTTCTCGATTCATAGAAATCAACTGTTGGTATATTTTTTCAAAAATGAGAATATCAAACGGAGTTTCAGGATTGTTTTGATAAGAAATCTCGTTTTGCAAGCAATACATTTCACTCAATGTGTCGAACGTGCCGGAAGATCCTGCTAAAATCCTGGGCTTGTGCTGTGCCATTGGTTTCTTCAAGGGGTCAAGTACTTCATTAAAATATAAATTCAACGCTTCAATCTCAGCGGGATGGATAGGATCGTGTTTTTGAAACCGTTCCAATAACCGCTGCGCCCCAATTTCAAAGCTGTGTTTCCAATAAATTGTTTTATTATTTCCGATGATGAACTCCACGCTGCCGCCACCGATGTCCATGATCAACACTTTTTCTTCGGTTAAATTCAGGGCGAAATTTACGCCCTCATAAATGTATTGAGCCTCTTCATTACCTGAAATCAGTTTTGTTTCAATTCCTGTCGCTTCTTTTATTTTTTCGATTACATCCCCTCCGTTTTTTGCATTGCGTAACGCACTGGTGCCGAAAGCCATAATTCTGGCGACACCTAAATGATCCGACTTAGTTTTGAATTTTTTAAGGGCTTCAATCGCCCGCTGAAGTCCTTCTTCCTTGATTATTCCCTGATTAATTCCATCCACCCCAATCCTTACCGGGAGCCGCTCATTTACGATGATTTTGAAATTCTTTTTTTCAATGTCCGCCACCATCAGATGAAAGGTGTTGGTGCCCATGTCGATAATAGAAATTTTTGGCAAGCGCAATCCGTTAAGTGTTATTGGTAGCTTCTGGCATTTCACAACGATTAACCACAAACGAACTGGTAAATATCCTTATATTTCGGCATTGACATCAAAAAAAAATGGAATCTAAAGACAAAGCATTGACCGAGAAATTTAATGAGTTGAAACGCAAAAACACGGAAGCCCTTTTGGGTGGTGGCGAAAAGCGGATCGAACAACAACATGCCAAAGGAAAACTGACCGCCCGCGAGCGGGTAGAACTATTAGTAGACGAAGGATCGTTTGAGGAACTTGGAAAATTTGTGATGCATCGCAGCAGAGACTTTGGCCTCGACAAAGAACATTACCTTGGCGATGGGGTCATTACGGGCTATGGCACTATTGCGGGGAGATTAGTGTATGTATTCTCGCAGGATTTTACAGTGTTTGGTGGGTCGCTTTCAGAAACGCATGCAGAAAAAATTGTAAAAATTATGGAACTCGCGATGAAGAACGGAGCTCCGGTTATTGGCTTGAATGACTCTGGTGGCGCACGCATTCAAGAGGGAGTCGTTTCACTTGGCGGTTATGCCGATATTTTTTATCGCAATGTGATGGCATCGGGTGTAGTACCTCAAATCTCAGCGATTATGGGGCCGTGTGCGGGAGGTGCAGTCTATTCTCCCGCGATGACCGATTTTATTTTCATGGTAGAAAATACGTCCTTCATGTTTGTAACGGGGCCGAATGTTGTAAAAACGGTAACCCATGAAAATGTTACCTCCGAAGAGTTGGGAGGAGCGTCCACGCACAGTACAAAAAGTGGGGTCACCCATTTTGCGTCTGCCAATGAAGCGGAGTGCATCAACGATATTAAAAGGCTCTTTAGTTATATCCCGCAAAACTGCGAAGATGATGCGCCAAGGCTGCCCTATACGCTCGGTGATGAAAAGCGCTTGGTACTCAATGATATCATTCCGGCTAATCCCAACCAACCGTATGACATGCGGGAAGTGATTACGGGAATTACAGATGAAAATTCATTTTTTGAAGTACACAAAAACTTTGCAGAGAATATTGTAGTTGGTTTCGCACGGTTGGCAGGAAGAAGCATTGGGATTGTGGGCAACCAACCGGCTTCGTTGGCAGGTGTTTTAGATATTGATTCAAGTGTAAAGGCAGCGCGTTTTGTTCGCTTTTGCGATTCATTTAATATTCCTTTGCTCGTACTCGAAGATGTTCCTGGCTTTTTGCCGGGCACCGATCAGGAATGGAATGCCATTATCACCAATGGAGCAAAATTATTGTATGCGTTTAGTGAAGCCACCGTACCTCGCGTAACCGTGATCACTAGAAAAGCCTACGGAGGCGCTTACGATGTGATGAACAGCAAACACATTGGCGCAGATTTAAACTATGCCTGGCCAACAGCCGAGATTGCCGTGATGGGCGCGAAGGGTGCCGCTGAAATTATTTTCAAAAAAGAAATTGCCGAAGCTGAAAATCCCGGGGAAAAACTCAACGAAAAAGTAGAAGCGTACACGAAGAAATTTGCTAATCCGTATCGGGCCGCTCACCGCGGGTATATCGATGAAGTGATCTACCCTGACCAGACCCGCGAGAAATTGATCCGGGCTTTTCAGATGTTGGAGAACAAGGTAGCCGTGCTGCCCAAAAAGAAGCACGGAAATATTCCGCTTTAGGGGTATGGGATTGTGCCGAGTTCAAAACAGAGACGAATAATCAGACTTATTGGATTTTTTGATACCTAATATGCGGAGATAAATCCTTTATCTCCGCATAATTTGCGGAGATAAATTAGCTAATCTCCGCATACCATACTATATTTACCGCATAATTTGCGGAGAATGTCAAGGTATATTCACTTATTAAAAGACTGGCCAGCCTTTACTTGGGATCATAAAAAACTGGTGCATCCATTGGCCAAAGTACGGCACAAACAAGGTCGGCTATTGGGCAAGCTGGAGGGATTAGGCTTTCAATTGCAGGCGGAGGCCTCGCTAGGAAATTTAATATTGGATGTAGTGAAGTCGAGCGAGATAGAAGGAGAGAAGCTGCCAATGGATCAAGTGCGTTCCTCCATCGCAAGAAAATTGGGACTGAAAGTCGCGGGTTTGGTTTCGGTAAGCAGAAATGTTGACGGAGTAGTGGAGATGATGCTCAATGCCACGCAGAAGTATGATCAACCCCTTGATAAGGAGCGGTTGTTCGGTTGGCACGGAGCCTTGTTCCCCACAGGAAGGAGCGGCCTTCATCAAATACAAGTAGCCGCTTGGCGCGATGCGGAGGGCGATCCCATGCAAGTGGTGTCTGGTGCGATGGGCAAAGAGCGCGTGCACTTTGAAGCACCTGAAGCAAGACGGTTGAACAATGAAATGAAAAAGTTTCTCACCTGGTTCAATAGTGCTGAGGAAATTGACTCTATACTCAAGGCAGCGATCGCCCATTTATGGTTTGTAACAATACATCCGTTTGACGATGGCAATGGACGTATCGCGCGTGCCATAGCCGACATGCAACTTTCTCGTTCTGACCAATCAAAGCAACGCTTCTACAGTATGTCTGCGCAGATCTTGCAAGAAAGAAAGGCTTATTACGATCACCTTGAGAAAACACAATGCGGCACATTAGATATAACCTCATGGCTTTTGTGGTTTCTCGATTGCTTTGACCGTACGCTTACTGCTTCAACTGAAAATGTGGCAGGAGTATTAAATAAAGCTTCTTTTTGGGAAAAGCACAGGACAGTACGATTAAACGAACGCCAACACAAGATGCTCAACGAGTTAATGGATGGCTTTGAAGGCAAGCTCACTTCATCCAAATGGGCGAAGATTACAAAGTGCTCACCTGATACAGCTTTGCGTGATATACAAAATCTGATTGGCCTGACACTATTGGAAAAAGAATCAGGTGGAGGGCGAAGTACGAGTTACAAAATAAAGTATTAGATGGAAGAATTTCTATTTTAAAAAGAACTTAGATTTATTTTTTAAAATCGACCGAAGTGGAATTCACACAATAGCGCAGATGCGTTGAGGTTGGCCCATCATCGAACAAATGACCCAAATGGGAGCCACACTTAGCGCAAATTATTTCAGTGCGCACCATGCCATGCGAGTAATCCGTTATTTTTTTGATTTTCCCACCCGCAATTTCCTTGTCGAAACTGGGCCACCCACAATCCGAATCGAATTTCATATCCGAAGAAAACAATTCATTACCACAGGCGGCACAAGAATACATTCCCTTTTCTTTGTTTAAATAGTATTTGCCAGTAAAAGGGGAATCTGTTCCTTTTTGGCGCAAGACATAAAATTGTTCTGGGGAAAGGATTTTTCTCCACTCTTCTTCTGTTCTGGAGATCACCTGCGTTGAATCACTCATTTTATCTTTGTTTTTGTTTTGACCATTGCCAGTGCAAGCGAATAAAACCAGCACCGTAGCAATCATTAATAGCTTTTGCATTAGGAAAAGTGTTTTGTTATGATCCAATATACGGATAACAGCTCCCAATAGGTTTTAGTTTTTACGATTTTCATGGTTCTTTGTCTTTGCAATGACAAACCAAACCAATTTCTTTAAATTTGGGAATTAACAATTATGAATATGGACAAACAAAGTAAAAAATTCCTTTTTGATTACCTCAACAATTCTTCGCCCACAGGGTTTGAATCTTCGGGCCAACAAATTTGGTTGGATTACATAAAGCCGTACATCAATGATCACATGATCGATGTGTATGGTACAACCGTAGGGATCATCAATCCAAAGGCTCCGTACAAAGTGGTGATTGAAGCCCACGCAGACGAAATCAGTTGGTTCGTAAATTACATCACCGATGAAGGTTATATTTATGTAAGACGAAACGGGGGTTCTGATCATCAGATTGCGCCCTCTATGCGGGTGAATATATATACCGAGAAAGGAATCGTAAAAGGAGTGTTTGGCTGGCCGGCAATTCATGTGCGTGATTCCAACAAAGAGGAAGCTCCCTCACTAAAGAATATTTTCATTGATATTGGGGCAGAATCAAAAAAGGAAGTTGAAGCCATGGGCGTACATGTAGGCTGTGTCATCACTTTTGTTGATGAATTGATAGAATTGAACAAAAATTACCTTACAGGACGGGCTTTAGACAATCGGATGGGCGGTTTTATGATTGCCGAGGTTGTGCGAAGACTCAGTGAAAACAAAAAGAAACTTCCTTTCGGGCTTTACATTGTTAATGCGGTGCAAGAAGAAATTGGTTTGCGGGGTGCGGAGATGATATCCAGACGGATAAAGCCCGATTTGGCCATTTGCACAGATGTAACCCATGACACCGGTTCACCGATGTACAATAAAAAAGAGAGTGGTAACCTCAAATGCGGCCTTGGACCAGTAGTTTGTTACGGGCCTGCCGTACAAAACAATGTGCTAAAAATGATTATCCAGGTAGCCGAAAAGAGAAAAATTCCTTTTCAGCGGCAAGCAGTTTCTAGGTCTACTGGCACGGACACCGATTCATTTGCATATTCAGCCGAGGGGGTCGCTTCTGCGCTTATTTCGTTACCCTTGAAATATATGCACACCACCGTTGAAACGGTGCATAAAGACGATGTCGAAAACGTAATAAATCTGATTTATGAGGTTCTCTTGCAAGTTAAACCTGGCCATGATTTCCGTTACATTAAATAAAAGGCAAGAAAACTTACATTAGAAAGGATACGGTCAATGTAGGCTCTTCCGCGAAAACAGGGGAGCTTATTTTTGTACCATCAAACGCAAACAAAAAAAATATTAAAATGAAAACAGTAAAGGTAATTTTGGCAGGGCTCGTGATGGTAATCGGTTCATCCACTTACGCTCAACAAGAGCGTCCAATTCATGAGGTTTACTCCATGATGGTGTTTAATTTTGTAAAATATGTTCAGTGGCCATCCAATGACAATAGCAAAGAGTTTGTTATTGCCGTGGTAGGCAATAATGAGATTTTTAATACCCTAACGACCTGGTATGGTGGAAAGCCAAAGGGCACGAAAACTTATGTGATCAAGAAATTTAACTATGCTTCTGAAGTTACGGATTGTCAAGTGATATTTATTGATCGCAGCAAAAGTGGAGAATTTCAAGAGGTAAGTGAAAAAGTAAAAGGAAAGGGAACGTTAGTGGTTACGGATCGCAACGGGCTAGGTTCAAAAGGTAGTTGTATCAATTTCAAAACGGTGGATGAAAAGCTGCGCTTTGAGTTGAACCAGCATGCCATTGAAGCTTCGAACCTGAAAGTTTCCAGCGCTTTATCCAGTATGGCCATTATGATTTAATTGGGTTTGTTTGTGTGAAAGAAGACCCTGGGTAATACTAGGGTTTTCGCTTTTTTTAAAACATTCCATTATTTTTAACACTAAAAAAAATCGAACATGAAAAAAATAACTATTCTTAGTCTTTTTGCATTGTTGCTTTTTGGTCAGGCATTTGGACAGACAGAGAAGCCAATTTATGAAATCCACGCAGCCATGCTTTACAATTTCATGAAATACATCCAATGGCCAGATGACGGAGGTAGTGAATTTGTGGTAGGCGTGCTTGGCGAGGACGATGTTTTCAACACGCTCAAAAATTACTATGATGGCAAACCAAAAGGGACTAAAAAGTTTTCAATTCGAAAATTGACGAACGCATCGGAAGCAGCAAGTTGCCAGGTAGTTTACATCGGAAAAAATAAAAGCAAGGAATTCGACAATGTGAAAAATACCATTGCCGGAAAAGCTGTTTTAACTGTTACCGATAGCTTTAACCTTGGTAAAAAAGGGAGTTGTATCAACTTTAAAGTAATTGATGACAGGTTGAAATTCGAGATCAATCAAGCTTCCATGACCAGTTCTTCGCTCAAAGTGGCAGGCCAATTGTCAAGTATGGCCATCTTAATTTAACCTCTAAACTAACGAATAGCGATTTGAATCTGATTTTATCTGAAGTTGTTGATTGATTTAGAATATGATAAAATCAGAATACTTATTGCAAGAGCTTTTTGAAAGCTCGTGGGCGATTGTGCTTATCACTGACGAAAAGTACAACATCCGCTATTCGTCCTCGTCTGCACAAGCGCTGTTGGGTGTCGACAGCCTTTCCCTTGCCGGAAAAAATGTTTTTGAATTTGCTCCACTGGATAAGCGTGAAACATGGGTGGAGTGCTTAAAGCGTGCGGGAAGTTCTAAGAGATCGGAAATTAGTTTGAAGTCTTTGAAGGGTGAAGACCTATATTTTGATGTTTCAGTAACGAACCATATTGCCCATCATGAAATTCAAGACATGGTCATCATTATGCATGACATCACGGAAACCAAACGTCAGCATATTCTATTGGAGAAAAAAAATGAGCAACTGGATCAATTCATCTATAAAACCACTCATGATCTGCGCTCGCCAATTCATACTGCGATGGGACTCCTCGCTTTATTAGAAGGCGCAAAAGAAAAGGAGAGACCGTATTTTTTGCAAATGGCCCGCAATAGTCTAGTGAAGTTAGAGTCGCTGATCGATGAAGTCAATAATTTTTATCGCGTTGATAAAATGGCCATTTTGCGCGAAAAGATCAATATCAAGAATCTGATCGAAGAGGAGATTAGCACGGTGAAAAATCATCCGCGCGCAAAAGACATTCAATTAGCTTTGAAACACGAAGGACAAATTGAACTGATTTCCGACCCCTTGCGGCTGAAGACCATCTTTGGGAATTTTCTCACCAACGGGGTAAAATACTCCGATACAAAAAAGGATTCTTTTATCCAGATCGAATCATTCGTAGACGACAGCGGGCTAACAGCCGTAATCTCCGATAATGGAATTGGTATCGCGGAGGAGAAAATCGGACGGATTTTTGATGTTTTCTTTCGGGCCACTACGGAGGCGAGTGGCACTGGCCTTGGGTTGCATATCGTAAAGGATACTGTTGAGCGATTGAATGGCACAGTCGGGGTGCAGTCGAAGTTGGGGTTGGGTACACAATTCAGAATTTTTATACCCCACTCTATTTTTTACGAAGCAGAGGACGTAATTTCGGTAGATGGAAAAAAAGCAATGCTCTGATCAACTCGGTAGGCTGCTGGAGTTCAAATTTCCGCCCCAGCGAATAATTTCATTAGTTCCATCACAAACTGAATTGCTTTATGACCTTGGGTTGAGCGATCGAGTAGTCGGCACCACTAAGTTTTGTGTTCATCCCAGCGAATGGAGAAAGTCAAAAACCAAAGTTGGAGGGACTAAAAACTTTAATTTCGATGTCATTGAACAATTGAAGCCGGATCTTATCCTTGGAAACAAAGAGGAGAACTACCAAGCAGGAATTGCGCAGCTGGCTTCCCACTATCCAGTTTGGTTGAGTGACATCACCGATTGGGACAGCGCGCTAAAAATGATACGTTCAGTTGGTGATTTGGTAGGAGAGGAGGCGAAAGCTAACTCGTTAGCAAACGCAATCAATGACAAATTTATTAACGTCAAGCAATTTTCAAATCAAAAAACACTTTACCTAATTTGGCAAAATCCATGGATGGCTGTAGGCAAAAATACATTCATTGATTCCCTTCTTTTGAAAATTGGACTTATCAATTGCGTTGAAAAAGAACGATACCCCGAACTTGCCCTTCACGATTTAAGGGAACTTTGCCCTGAAGTAATTCTACTTTCGTCTGAACCTTATCCTTTTAAGCCCGACCATGTGAACGAGCTGCAACTGATTTTCCATGAGGCAAAAATAATTTTGGTAGACGGTGAGATGTTTTCCTGGTACGGAAGTCGTTTACTTAAAGCTCCGGATTACTTTTCTTCACTTGATCTCTGAATCGTAATGCCCACTGCCTGAACATCTTCCCAAAAGCCGGGATACGATTTGTTGACTACCTCTGGGGTCTCAATGATAATATCGCAAAGTGTTGCCCACGGGGCAAAGCCCATAGCCATCCGGTGGTCATGATAGGTTTGGATCTCAGTAGACAAGGTGGAAATCTGTCCGGGGACAAGTCTCCAATTTTTCGCATCCTGTTCTATAAGTTCGGCACCAATTTTCTTTAGTTCGTTTTGCAAGGCAGCAATACGGTCAGTCTCTTTGATTCGCAAGCTTTCAAGCCCCGTAAATTCACCGGTTACACCTTTTGCAGCACAAACGGGTAGCACCGTCTGGGCCAAATCGGGGCAGTCTTTAAAATCCCAGACTAGGTGGTTGACGAAATCTTTTTTTGTTAACTCTAGCGAACGGTCTTTAAAAAACGAATTCACGCCAAGTTTTTCCATCACCTCTACCACTACACGATCGCCTTGGAGAGACTTTTCATCAATATTTGGTAGGAGTATGTCTGCTTCACCCGCCAAGGCGGTAAAGCCAAACCAATAGCTTGCCGCAGACCAATCGGCTTCAATGATTACTGAAGCAGGTTTGTATTTTCCTGGTTTTACATCGATTATTCTGTTTTCGAAATCCAAATCCACCTCAGCGCCAAACTCGCGCATGAGCGAAGCCGTCATCGTAATGTAAGGTACACTTCCCGTTTCGCTAGTCAAATTGATGGATAACCCTTTTGGCAATGTGGGTGCAAGCATCATCAAAGCAGAAATATATTGACTGCTTACGTTACCCGGGATAGACAGTGAAGAAGATTTCTGGGAGAAGAAACCTAGCGTTTCATGAGGCGGAAAACCTTCTTCCCCTCGGTATTGGATCTCAGCACCAATCTGCCGGAGCGCGTCTACCAATAGTTTTATAGGGCGTTGGTTCATTCTCTCTGTGCCAGTCATTATTTTTTTTTGATTGGTCAACGCGAAATAAGCAGTGAGAAAGCGCATAGTCGTGCCGGCATCCATCACGTCAATTGTGGGGGTCGTGCTGTTTATCAACGACATCATTAGCTTGGTGTCGCGAGCTGACGAGAGATTGCTAACGGTTGATCGGTTGCCTGTGAGTGCGTTTAAGATCAACGCCCGGTTGCTCATACTTTTGGAGGAGGGTAGTTCGCTCACAGTTCCTTTTACTTTTGGATTGTTTTTTAAAAGAAGAGACGAATTCAAAATTTGGGTCGTTTATTAAGTTATAAAATAATTTTTTACAAATGTTTTTATGGGAGAATGGAAACTATTTATTTTGAAATAAAGTTTAAGGTAGTATGAATACAACACGAAAAATAGCAATTGGTCTCGGAGTAGCGGGGGGTGCTTTGCTCACCGCTTGGCTGCTGACGGGGGATCGGAAAAAGAAAACGAAAGAGTTTGTGGCAAAGAAAGCCACTGACCTTAAAAAGGCTTTTGTCAACAGAGCGCATGCAGAAAGCGATGATGTTCATTATGTTTAGATTGATCGGTAATAGTCGAATGACTTCTCCAACTCCTCTTCACTAACAGTGACATCCCACTGGGCTTTGCCAATTCCCTCAGGTAAAGCCATCAAAATTTTATTGTCTCTATTTTTTTTATCCTGCCTTGTTAATTGAATAAGGGCGGAATCGCCCCAGGGCATTTCTTGCTTTTCGAAGATTTGGATCAGGTAGGAGGTGATTTCATTGAGTTCTGTTTCGGTGATCATTTCTTTATGAAAAGCAATGAAGCTCTCCATAACCATCCCCATGGCAATAGCCTCCCCGTGAAAAATGCGATTTCCTTCTGCCAAAAAATAACTTTCCAAGGCATGACCTATAGTGTGGCCAAAGTTCAGGATCTTCCGCAGGCCTTTTTCATGCGGATCTTTTTCGGTTACCGATTTTTTGAATTCAACGGAGTGGTGAACGAGCGTAGTCCAGTCTTGTTCCTTTAAGTTCTTCGTTCGGATGGCTTGCCATTGAGCTGAATCTGAAATGAGGCAATGTTTAATGACCTCAGCAAATCCACTCCGAAGCTCCCTTTCGGGTAGCGTATTTAAGAATGAAGGATCAATAATTGTAGCCTTGGGTTGGCAGAAAACACCGATCTGGTTTTTATAATGCTGGAAATCGATACCTAGCTTGCCGCCAATGCTGGCGTCCACTTGAGCGAGCAATGTGGTAGGCACGATCATGAAATCGATGCCGCGTTTATATGTAGCGGCACAAAATCCACCCAGATCACCCAAGACACCACCACCTAAAATAATCAAGAGGGCATGTCGGTCGAAATTCATATCAGTGAGCAGTTGCCAAACGAGTTTACAGGTATCCAGATTTTTGTGGTCTTCACCGGGTGGTACTTCAAGCAGATGGTGGATTGGCAACGCGTTTTTTATAGCCGAATAGCAGTGCGTTTTTGTATTGGAATCAGCTAAAACACCAATCTGAGAATAGTTGTCTTTTAAGGATAGAATTTCCTGATTTTTAAGAATACCGCTGAAAATGATTGATCCGTGATCCATGGTCGAATTGTCAAGAAAGCAAAGTAAGACAAAATTTATTTGCGGAAAGGAAAAGCTTTGGTTCTTATATTTGTAGCCGAAAAATCCCATATACATGAAAGGCTTCCCCATTCATTTTGACGATACCGAAATAGCCTTTTCTTACAAAAGCAGCGCTGAGTTAAAGCGAGCAAATTTAATTTTTTCATTGGTCAATAATCCATTGATTTCCTCCTTTGCTACGGGTTTAGCCAAAATAAGTTTGGTGCTTCACTTGCCCATAAAAAGTATAATCCGGGCTACGGTATTCCGGCATTTTTGCGGAGGTGAAACTATTGATCAAAGTGATAAGACCATCCAGAGTCTTGCTAAATTTGGGGTGCGTACTATTTTGGATTATTCCGTTGAAGGCGCAAAGGATGAGGTTGGTTTCGAACGGACAGCCCAAGAGATCATGGCCACGATCGAAAAAGCAAAGAATAATCCCTCTATTCCTTTTTCAGTATTTAAAACTACAGGCCTTGCTTCCTTTGGTTTGCTTGAAAAGGTTCACGCGAAAGAAAACCTGACGACCGAAGATTCGGAGGCTTGGAATCATGTGCAGCAACGCGTAGATCGCATTTGTAAAAAAGCATCTGATTGCAACGTCCCTGTTTTGATTGATGCCGAAGACAGTTGGATACAAGACCCGATTGATAGCATGGCCTACAGCATGATGGCGAAATATAATATTGAAAAGGCCATTGTGTTCAATACCTACCAAATGTACCGTGCCGATATGTTGAGTAATCTTAAGAATGCTTTTGATAAGGCTGCTCAACTAAATTATTTTCTTGGGGCGAAGTTGGTGCGTGGCGCATACATGGAGAAAGAGACAGATCGAGCTGCAAAACTTGGTTATCCTAATCCAATTCATCCTAGTAAGCAAGCTACGGATGAAGCGTTTAACCAAGGCCTTGCTTTTTGTATTGAGCACAGTAAAAGGATTTCATTGGTCTGTGGTTCGCACAATGAATATAGCAATCAATACCTTGCCTCTTTGATTGAGCAACACGCGCTGAAGCACAACGATACCCATGTTTGGTTTGCCCAACTTTTGGGTATGAGCGACAATATTTCTTTCAATATGGCTAAGGTGGGCTACAATGTGGTAAAGTATGTTCCTTATGGCCCTGTCGAATTGGTTATGCCCTATCTTCTTCGTAGAGCAGCCGAAAATACTTCGGTGGCAGGCCAAAGCAGTCGTGAATTGTCTTTGATACGCAAGGAGCTTCAAAGGCGAAAGAATGGCAGGTGATTCGTATTTTAAAACTGAATTTCTACCTTTGCGGTGATGAACAAACAAGAGATTATATCAATTTTATCCGGACAAAAGCATCTTTTTTCGAGTAAGTACGGTATCACCAAACTGGGATTATTCGGTTCTGCTGCCCGTGGGGAAAACCCAAATGACATTGACGTGATTATAGAGTTTGAGTCCGGTAAAAAGGATTTATTTGAAAAGAAAAATAAAATTCGAAATACACTCGAATCAAAATTTCAATTGCCAGTTGATCTGTGTAGAGAAAAATTTATCCGAGCCAAGGTGAGGGGATTAATCTTGAATGATGCCATTTTTGTCTGACAAGGATAGGATCAACCTGAAAGTCATTCTTGAATCGGCAAACAAAAAATTTAAAATTTAATAACCGTTAATTGTTAATCGTTGACTGTTAACTATTAACCAATAACTTTCTGATAATTAATTTATGCAATTAACTGAACAAGAATCCATCCGTAGACAAGGTTTAGAGGAGTTGAACAAACTCGGGATCAATCCTTATCCGGCCGAATTATTTGAAGTAAACATTACTTCAACGGATTTCCATGCCAACTATTCCTCCCTTGAAGGGAAGGATTTATCCATTGCGGGTCGCATGATGTCGCGAAGGATAATGGGTAATGCTGCGTTCATTGAGCTTCAAGACGAAACCGATCGCGTGCAAATTTATTTTCGCAGAGATGACCTTTGCCCGAGTGATGACAAGACACTTTACAACACGGTTTTTAAAAAACTTCTCGACATAGGAGACATCCTTGGTGTGAAAGGTTTTACCTTTACCACCCAAACAGGTGAGCGTTCTATACATGCAAAGAGCTTTACAATTTTGTCAAAATCCTTGCGACCGTTGCCCATAGTAAAAGAAACGAAAGATGAGCAGGGCAATATTCATTTGCATGATGCCTTCACCGATCCGGAGCAGCGTTACCGCATGCGATATGTTGATTTGGTTGTAAACCCTCAAGTACGTGAAGCTTTTGTGAAGCGAACAAAGCTGGTGAACTCCATGCGTGAATATTTGAATAAGCAAGGCTACCTGGAAGTGGAGACCCCCATCTTGCAACCGCTTTACGGAGGAGCCGCAGCCAAGCCTTTTAAAACGCATCACAATACCCTCGACATGACATTGTATTTGCGGATTGCCAACGAGCTGTATTTAAAACGACTCATTGTTGGAGGCTTCAGCGGAGTTTATGAATTCAGTAAGGATTTTCGTAACGAAGGGATGTCCCGATTTCATAATCCCGAATTTACGCAAGTGGAGCTTTATGTTGCTTACAAAGATTATTTGTGGATGATGGATTTGGTGGAGGCTATGATCGAAAAAGTAGCGATCGATCTCCATGGGACAACTCAGGTGAAAGTAGGGGAGAATATCATCGATTTCAAACGGCCATGGAAACGGTTTACAATGTATGAAGCGATTCAGCATTTTACGGGTATTGATATTTCAAACTTCGATGAGCAGCAGTTACGCGAAACCTGCAAAAAGCTTCATGTGCCAATGGATGAAACCATGGGCAAAGGCAAATTGATTGACCAGATTTTTGGAGAGAAATGCGAACCGAATTTGATCCAGCCAACCTACATTACCGATTATCCTTTGGAGATGTCGCCTCTGGCCAAGAAGCATAGAAGTAAACCTGGATTGGTCGAACGTTTTGAAGCGATTTGTAACCGAAAAGAAATTTGCAATGCGTTTTCGGAATTAAATGACCCTATTGATCAGCGTCATCGCTTTGAAGAGCAACTTGAATTGGGGAAACGTGGAGATGAAGAAGCTATGACCTTAGATGAAGACTATCTGCGCGCTTTGGAATACGGAATGCCACCTACCGCAGGCTTGGGAATTGGTATTGATCGGTTAAGTATGATCATGACGAACTCGCCTTCTATTCAGGACGTGATCTTCTTTCCGCAAATGAAACCAGAGAAGAAATTGGAAGTTGATTTTAACAAAGAATTCGAAGCGCTTGGAATCCGGTCTGAATTATTTCCCATCCTCGAAAAATTGAATATTCGGTCGGCTGAACAATTAAAGGAAATGAAGCCTTCCAAACTTTTTAACGATATACCGGGTATGCGTAAAAAATTAAAATTGGAAGCGGTGCAAAATCCAACACTGCAGGAAATTGAAGGATGGATCAAATGATTATTCTAGAAAGACTTTTTAAAAGCCAGCTTGTGAATCTTGGAAACTTCGAACGCGGTTCAATTTCAAATCCTTCAATAGAGAAGACTTGATTCCAATATTGAACGTGTAAGATTGAAACCTCCCAAATGGAACCCAATTAAGCGTCATCTGCCAGCAATGCAAATCGCGAGTAAGACCTAAAGTAGTTTGGGTGAAAGCATGATTGGCAAAATCATATCCGGAACTGTAGGTGATTTTCCATTTTTCGCTAAGGCTCACATCGCCAGAAAAGCGTGCGGCTTGCGTAATGATGGCAGCACCTGTTGTGCGCGAGTATGAGATGTTGTACATCAGTCGTAAATTCCAGGGGATTTTAAAATCCACGTAGCTGCCAGGGTTTTTTAATAAGTAATCTTTATCCGCTTGCGAGGCATTGGCCTTTCCTATTTGCTCCCGGGTATCGCTGTCTTTTTTCTGGCCTTTTGGATTTAGATTAGTACTTAAGGCCAATGAGGCAGAAGTGATCCTTCCTATATTTCCTTGATTCCATGCATAACGGCTCACCCTCAATACGGTGTACTGCTGCTGATCCGTAACCGTGTTAATGCCATTTTTCACATTCCAATATTGGTAAGGGTCCAAGGTGCTGCTTACATTCATATTGATTTTATTGTCAAGAATATTGGAGTTGGCACTTATGCTGATAGGGGCAAGCTTGAACGAATCTGCTAAAAAATTATAACTTGAACTAAGTGACATGTTGTTGAGCAGTGAAATCTTTTTGTCTACTGTGTCTTTTGGGTTTCTTACTTTCATTTCTAGTGTATTGCCGAGTCCAAAACTTAATGAACCACTCCTTCCAATTGGGGCTTGTCCGTAAATGAATCCAGCATGAACCGATTGAAGGGACACGGTAGGTTTTCCAGTGGCGTCAGTTAGTCCTACATGCTGATAGTATCCATATTTGGCTGCTGAAAAGTCAGGGCTGTAACTAAGGCCAACATTGGGCGTGATCAGGTGTCGGATGGCCCGTATTCGGCTGGTCTTGCTTTTGGCCAGGTGCATTCCGTAAATCCGCGTGGTGACACTCATTGACAAATTATAGTAACCTTCCGTATTAAACTGATGGAGGGTATCTTTTTTTACAGCCTGTGTACCAAGGCTAAGCGGCCCGGATGAAGCACTTCCCCAAACCAATTTATCAAAATAGGCAAGGTTGGTATACGTGCCGCTCGCTGTTATAGTAAAGAATTTAAATACTTTAAAAGAAGTGCTAATGGGGATTACACTACGTATGCCTTTACTGGCATTTCTGAAAAAGACAGGAAGGTTCTGAGTGTTAAAGGCGGCCACGCTATCCTTTAGTGTTCCGTCAGTATTTTTTGCAATATTTCCCAAATCGTTAGAGATCTGGTTTACGGCATTCATGGTGTATTTAAACTGAAGATTTTGTAATATTTTATAGGGGGAGGACTTAAAAGGATATACGTTGTTCACGTTAAAACTGATATCAGGTAAAGAAAGATTAACAAGTCGAGTTTTAAAATCTTGGTTGTGGCGCAAGTTCATTGCTAAAGCAAAAGGTGTTCCGGGAAACGATTTGGAAATGGAAATATTAGAGGTGGCTTTTTGTTGCACATTACTGTTTTGAACTGATGCTATATTGGTTTGTCCTGCTCCCAAATAATTATTAGTACTGTTGGTGCTGGTGGCCAAATTAACTGAAGCTGCAAAACGGGTAGTTCCTTTTGTTTTGGGTGCGTGGCTCCAGGTTAAGCTAAAGTCTTTTGCTATGGTGGGGCTTTCAATCTTCGTACTGGTGTTGTTTTTGTTGTAGGAGAAATTGAAAGAGCCCGAATATTTGTACCTGCTTAAGTATGTGGTATTGATGTATAAACCTGAAGAACCTTTCGAATAAAGGTCTGCCGTAAGGCTTAATTTTACGTACTCATTAATATCGAAGTAATAACCTCCTCTTCTCAAAAAGAATCCCCGAACAGATTCTTCACCATAGGCCGGCACAATGATGCCGGACGAGCTTTTGCGCTGGGAGGGGAACATGCCAAACGCAAACCCGAGGGGCGTGGGCACATGATTGAATTCCAAGTAAAAAGGACCCGTCACGATTTTATCACCCGGGATTGCCTTGGCTTTTCGGGAGATAATTCGAAAGTGAGGGTCGGCAAGATCGCATGTGGTGTAGGCATTGCCAATGGTGAAAAGCTCATTTTTTGAATTTTTAAAGACGGTTTCACCATGCATAAAGCCTTGATCTTGTTTAGTGACGACTTCAGTGATCTTGGCTTTTTTGTTTTTAAAATTATAGACCATTCCCTTGGTCTCGTATTCACTGCCACCGTCCTTGAAAATAGGGAACCCAATCATTCGACCTGTCGAATCTATTTTTCCGCTGGCAGTAACCGTAGATTTTTCGTAATCAATCACGATCTCCTCCGCATCCATGCTAATGGTGCCGTAGGTCACCTTAGCATTTCCATAAAGCTTAACGATTTTTCTTCCCAATTCAGATACAATAGAGTCCTCGGCAGAATAAACTATAGTAGTTTCTATATCCCCTTTCTGAGCTACCTTGGCGGAGTCTTTCTTTATTTTTGTGGTGTCGCCTTTTGCCTTTGCGGTGTCGAGCAAAAGCAACCTTTTTTTTGTAAGAACGGTGTCATTTTTTACCGGCAGCACTTCTGAAGGAACTTTTACCGGTTTTTCAACTTGCGCGATTGCGGTGGACTGAAAAACGTAGATATAAGTTATAAAAATAATTAAGAATCGAATCACAGTACCTTTGCGCAACGTTAAGGTTAAGGAATGTTTAGCATGTTGGGGAAAATTCACAACTTTACGTAGATTTAATTCAATTCGGCCACCAAGTGAAACATTTGTGAGCAATTTTCGGCTAAAAGTTCTCTTATTAGCAATAACCTTGCTAAACTCTTCAGCATCCTTTTTTACAACAGGAATCAAGGTGGCGACCGTTGTCATTGACCCTGGGCACGGTGGCCGCGATCCGGGCACTTCGGGCAAAAATTTCAAGGAAAAGGATGTAGCGTTAAAGATTTCCTTAAAATTTGGTGCCTATATTGAAAAAAATATGCCTGACGTAAAAGTGATTTATACCCGCAAAGATGATCGCTACATGGCTTTGGAAGAAAGACCTGAAGTGGCTAATCGCGCCAAAGCTGATCTTTTTGTTTGTATTCATGCCAATGCATTGCCGGGTGCGCCCGCTTATGGCACCGAAACCTATGTAATGGGCTTGCACAAAGATGAGGGTAATTTTGAAGTGGCAAAACGCGAGAATTCTGTAATGCTTCTTGACGAAAATTATAAAGGGCGCTATGAGGGATTTGATCCAGAAAGCCCTGAGTCATACATATTATTTACCCTGAGCCAAAGTGCTTATCAGGAAAGCAGCTTGCGATTCGCCCAAAAAGTTGAAGATCAATTCAAAAATAAAGTGGGCCGACATAGTCGTGGGGTGAAACAAGCTGGCTTTTGGGTGCTTTGGAAAACATCTATGCCCAGTGTGCTTATTGAGACCGGTTTTTTGTCCAATGAAAGGGAAGAAAATTATTTGGCAAGCAATAAGGGGCAGGATATGATTGCCGAAGGTATCTTTCAAGCCTTTAAGGAGTATAAGAAGGAAATGGAATCGATAAATTAATTACGAAATGCTGATGCGTAACACCAACTCTGACAGCGTGTTTAGGTTAGGACAGGTACGTCTCCCAAAAAATATTTAAAGCATGAAACACAAAGAATTAAAAGTTGGTCTGTTCAGCGCTATTGCTTTGGTCTTGTTCTATCTCGGGTTTAATTTCCTTAAAGGCATTGACTTCCTTAAAAAGAAGAGATACTATTATGCGGTTTATGAAAACATTGATCAATTGGAAGTTTCAAACCCTGTGCTCGTGAATGGCTATGCCGTGGGGCGTGTGAGTAATATAGATATTTTACAAAACAGAAATAATAATGTGCTGGTTGAGTTGGAGATTGATGCGAATATTGTGATAACTGACTCCACCAAGGCGATTCTCAACAGCGAATTATTGGGAGGCAAATCCGTTTTTTTGAAGATGGCTACTTCAAAAAAGATACTTAATGCCAGGGATACCCTTCTCACGGAGGTGGCCAAAGGGATGTTTGATGTATTCTCTGAAACGGCCACACCCGTGGCCACCGATTTGCAAACCACCATGCGGAAGTTTAACACCATGATTGATAATTTCAACGCAAATTTTCAGAAGCTTGATGTGATTTTAACCCGGTTTCAAAGTACGCCTAACCTGCTTAACAAAACCTTGATTACGGCTAACAGCAATATCGAAGGGCTTGCTGTAAGTTTTAAAAGAGATGCTGATAAAATCAATTCGGTAATTGAAGAATTAAAGCCAACGCTGGACAATTTCAAAACCCTTTCCGATTCCCTGAAAAAGTTGCAGCTAAACCAAACGCTGATGAAGGTGCAGCAAACCCTTGGGCACGTAAACGAAACATTGGCAAGATTTAAGAAAGGGGATAATACGATGGGCAAACTATTGACAGAGGATTCCCTTTATGTAAATATGAACAAATTGCTTTTGAACCTGAATACGCTCATTACCCACCTTGATAATAATCCAAATCAATTCTTGGCGCCCTTGGGAAAGAGCAAAAAGAAAATTGAAAAGGCCAGGCGTAAGGAAGAAGAAGAAAAGAAAAAGGAGGCAGCGAAAAAAAAATAACCTAAATGGATTTGGAATTTAACATCAACGAAGATCAATTAAAACAACTCTGTTTTCAACTCCAATCGAAGGAAGAGAAAGTTAAGCAAGGGGGAGGAGAAAAAAAAATCAAGGCACAGCACGAAAAAGGAAAACTTACCGCTCGTGAACGCATCGAATACCTAACCGATAAAGATTCGAATTTTTTAGAAGTAGGCCTGTTTGCTGGCGATGGCATGTACCAAGATCAGGGCGGTTGCCCTTCTGGTGGTGTGGTTACCGGAATCGGATATATCAAGGGTCGCCAATGCGTGATCGTGGCCAATGACGCAACGGTAAAGGCAGGTGCCTGGTTTCCGATCACCGCCAAGAAAAATTTGCGGGCTCAGGAAATCGCCATGGAAAATCATTTGCCGATTGTTTATCTGGTCGACAGTGCTGGTGTTTTTCTCCCCATGCAAGATGAAATTTTTCCTGACAAAGAACATTTCGGACGACAGTTTAGGAATAATGCAAAGATGTCATCCATGGGGATAGTGCAAATTGCGGCTATCATGGGCAGTTGTGTAGCCGGAGGGGCTTATCTCCCCATCATGAGTGATGAGGCCATGATTGTTGATAAAACCGGATCAATATTTTTGGCTGGCTCGTATTTAGTAAAAGCTGCTATTGGTGAAACGATTGACAATGAGGCGTTAGGTGGAGCGACCACCCATTGTGAAATATCAGGCGTTACCGATAATAAATTCCCCAACGATCAGGCATGCCTCGATTACATCCGTAATTTGTTTGATAAACTTGGCGCTTCTGCGAATGCGGGATTTGATCGGATGATTTCAAAAGTTCCAAAAGCAAATCCGGAAGAAATATATGGAATCGTTCCTGCCGATAGGGTGAAACCTTATGATATGCTGGAAGTCATCAAACGCATAGTAGATGACTCTGAATTTAATGAGTACAAAGCCCTTTATGGAAAGACAATACTTTGTGGTTTTGCCCGCATCGATGGCTGGGCGGTAGGTATCATTGCCAACCAGCGCAAGACCGTAAAGACAAAACAAGGGGAGATGCGCATGGGCGGAGTAATCTATTCGGATTCTGCCGATAAGGCGGCTCGATTTATTATGAATTGCAACCAACGAAAAGTGCCCTTGGTTTTTTTACAAGATGTAACGGGCTTTATGGTAGGAAGTAAAGCCGAACAGGGCGGGATTATCAAAGACGGAGCAAAGATGGTGAATGCGATGGCGAATTCCACCGTGCCCAAATTCACTTTTATTATTGGCAATTCGTATGGGGCAGGCAACTATGCCATGTGTGGTAAAGCCTACGATCCACGGTTAATTTATTCGTGGCCCACCGCACAGATGGCCGTAATGAGCGGAAGTTCTGCTGCAAAAACGTTACTTCAAATCAAAGTGAGCTCATTGAAACGGCAAGGCAAAACGATTTCAGAAGAGGAAGAAAATAGCCTTCTTAAAGAAATCACGGATCAATACAATGAGCAACTCAGTCCCTATTATGCTGCCGCCAGACTGTGGGTGGATGGCGTGGTAAACCCGTTGGAGACGCGCACGATTATATCGATGGGGATTGAAGCGGCAAACCATGCTCCGGTTGAAAAGTTTAATGTGGGCGTAATTCAAACCTAGCCTAAAAGTTAATGAGTTGTTGGAAGATGATTGATGAATGCCGAATATTGAGTTTTGAATTTTGAAATTGCTTGTGGAAGAAAAAGAACTCAAAGCATTAGTTTCTTTGCTTGATGATGAGGATCAGCAAATTATTTCCCATGTCGAGGAGAAGATTCTTTCTATTGGCAAAGAGGTGATTCCGTTTTTGGAGCACGAGTGGGAGAGCAACCTCAGCCCTTCTGTACAAAGCCGAATTGAAGAACTTATCCACACCTTGCAATATGACTTGCTGCGCGAGCGATTGAAAAACTGGTATAAAAGGGAAGAGCATGATCTGCTAACTGGGATGTGGATACTTGCCACCTTTCAATATCCCGACCTTGAACTTGAAAAATTAAAACAAGAGCTGGAACAAATATATTATGAAACTTGGTTGGAGTTTCGCCCCGACTTGTACGCATTTGATCAAATCAAGGTGGTTAATAGTGTCTTGTTTGGTAAACTGAAATTCGGAGCCAACACAAAGAATTTTCATTCACCCGGAAATTCCATGATTAATGTAGTGTTGGAATCGCGTAAAGGGAATCCAATTACGTTGTGTGTTATTTATCTGTTGGTAGCACAAAAACTAAAATTGCCTGTTCATGGGGTGAACCTGCCCAACCTATTTATCCTCTCTTACAAAGACGACAACCACCAGTTTTATATCAATGCTTTCAACCGTGGGCTCATTTTTTCTAAACAGGATATTGAGAATTATATTAATGAGCTACATCTTGTTCCTCAGCCGTCTTTTTTCGAAGCGTGCAGTAGCCTGGATATCATTCGCAGGGCGCTGCGAAACCTGGTGATGAGTTTTGAGAAAATGGGCGAGCATGCGAAGGCCAATGAAGTGAAAGTGTTGTTAGTCGAAATCTCGGATGGGGGCGATCTGGGTGTGTGATTTGAGTTTGGTTGTCCAACTTGGCGGCAAGGCAAATTATAATTCGCTGGCCTGCAGCTTTGCTCCGACATTCACGTTCGTAGCCAAGGCAACACCAATCGCAAAAGAGATCAGCAAACGTGGCCAATTTAATTACTGGCTTACGTTCATAAAATTTTCTTAAATAAAATCGAAAACTGATTGATGCAAACTACATTTATTAAAATTAAGAAAGAAAGCCTTGATAGCTTTCGCCCTTAACAAGGGTACAAAATTTGAATAGGCGATACATCAAATTACTATCTCTCAAAAAATAACAACATGAAGTCAAAATTGTTAATCTTGGTTCTTCTCCTTGCATTCCATGTTCAGGGGCAAAGTATCGATCCAAAGGCTGTCGATATTATCCGTGATAAATGGGGCGTGCCTCATATTTATTCGAAAACCGATGCGGGCGTTGCTTATGGCTTGGCCTGGGCGCATTCGGAAGATGATTTTAATACGATCCAACAAGGGTTTCTGGCAGGCAAGGCCATGCTTGGATTATATTCTGGAAAGCCGGGTGCAACCCTGGATTATATAGTTCAATTCCTAGGCTGCCGCAAGCTGGTAAACGAGCGGTATGAAAGCGATATATCACCACAATACAAGAAGGTTTTAGAAGAATATGCGGAAGGGATTAATGCCTATGCGAAAGCGCATCCACACGAAGTGTTGGTAAAAAAACTTTTTCCGGTTGGCCCGAAGGACATGCTTACCTATTCGGTTTTACAACTCGCTATTTCATGTGGGGTGGACAAAGCATTAAAAGAAATTTTAGAAGGAACTACGCCCTTGGTCCTACCGGAAGCTCCGGGAGGTTCTAATGCGTATGCCTTCAATTCCAAAATCACAGCGGATGGAAATGTTTACCTGGCAATCAACTCGCACCAGCCATTAGAAGGCCCTGTCGCTTGGTATGAGGCGCACTTGATGAGCGATGAGGGTTGGAATATACTTGGCGCGTTGTTCCCTGGCTCGCCCATAATCCTTCATGGATGCAATGAATATTTAGGTTGGGCACACACGGTAAACAATCCAGACAAACTAGACGTTTATCAACTCGAGCTAAATCCAGTTAATAAAAATCAATACAAACTGGACGGCCAATGGGAGAACCTAATTGTAAGTGAGGTGAGATTAAAAATAAAGTTTTTGGGAATCCCCATTTCTGTGAAACGCAAAATCTATGAAAGCAAATTTGGCCCCACCATGGTTACTGCCAAAGGTGCATTTGCCCTGCGCACGGGCGCGTTGATGGAAATTCGTGCGCTTGAGCAATGGTACTGCATGAATAAAGCAAAAAACTTTTCGCAGTTTAAAAAGGCATTGGGTATGAGTGCAATACCCGGTTATAACATCGTGTATGGCGACCGCTATGACACGATTTATTACTTGAGCAACGGGAAACTGCCGGTTCGAAATCCTTCCTTTAACTGGATGACTTCCTTGCCAGGAAATACTTCTCAAACCCTCTGGTCAACTTTTCATTCTATTAAGGATTTGCCTCAAGTACTCAATCCTCCTTCGGGTTATTTGTTCAACTCCAATAACTCGCCTTTCAATGCCACTTCGCCTTTGGATAATCTTCAATCAAAAAACTTCGACCCGACCATGGGCTATGAGACGCAGGATAACAACAGAAGCTTACGCTTTATGGAATTGATCGCCCGGTATCCGAAGCTGACCTACGAAAATTTCAAAACGATAAAGTACGATTTGCAATTGCCGGCAAAGTTGGCTTATCGCACCAATGCCGATACCTTGTTTCTTCTTTCACCAAAAGATGATCCGAGTCTTCAGGGAATGATAAACACGATTACGACTTGGGATAGAAAGGCCACTTTTGATAGTAAGGGCGCAGCGCTTTTTGCCATCATCTACTATCAAGTGGTAAAAGAGCAAACAGAGGGAGCATCGTATCGTTCCCTGTCGAAAAAGAAATGTCTTGAACTATTGAATTTTGCAAAAGGCTATTTGGTGAAGGATTTTGGTAGTACCGAAGTCACCTTAGGAGCGTATCAAAAACTAGTACGAGGTAAAAAAAGTATTCCCCTTCAAGGGATTCCGGATGTGATTTCGGCCATGCGGTCAGGGGTTTATGAAAACGGTAGAGTGAAAGGGGAGCAGGGAGAGTCGTACATTGAGTTGGTCAAGTTCACACCTAATGGCCCGGAGATAGAGACTATCAATTGTTATGGCGCTTCCAACCGACCGAAGAGTGAACACTATGCCGACCAGATGGAATTATTTGTTCAACAAAAAACAAAGCCAATGACCTTAAATAGGGAATTGGTTTATAAGGAGGCGAAGAGGGTTTATCATCCTGAAAAGATAAAATGAGTTGAAATAATTTGGGGTAGTTATTATGCTACAAATTTTTTGATGTGCGTTAAATAATTTAGCCCAGCCAATTCTTCCGCTGCTCTTCAGTCAAGTTGCCGCCACAAAAGATAGTGACAACGGTTTGGTTTTGAAACATTTTTGGATTTTCAAGGATGGCTGCTATACCCACTGCACCGGAGGGTTCTACAACCAATCCTGAGTGTTGATGAATGAGTTTCATTGCTTGAATAATCGAGCGGTCGTCAACCAATAAGGCATCGACTACTAAACCCTTCATGTCCTCCAGCGCTTGGGGTACGGGCATCCTCACCGCAATTCCATCAGCGATCGTGTTGACGGAATCATGTGAGATGAAATGGGAAGCTCGCCACGATTCGATCATAGCCGGAGCACCTTTTGCCTGAATGGCAATCAATTTCGTTTCTGGTTTTAAAATTTTAAATATCCTGGCGATGCCGTTGAAGAGGGCACCATTCCCCACAGGAATAAGAATCGTATCAATCTTTTGTGGAACTTTCAGAAGTTCCAGTCCGATCGTGGCCGCCCCTTCGAGCGTTTCAATATCTAAACTATCTTCTACAAAGCGTGCATTTAATTCTTTGGCCTTTTCTCTCGCTTTGAGTTTTGCAGTATCAAAATCTTCCCCTGCTAATATTACTTCTGCTCCCAATGATTTCATCCTTTCCAATTTGAAAGGATTCGCTTTGGTACTCGCAAAAACAGTTAACGGGATTCCCCTTTTTTGGCAGCTATAGGCCGTAGCCTGCCCAAAGTTGCCGGCACTAGCGCAAATCAACGGAGTACCTGGCTTTACTTTCTTCACCAACAAATCGGCACCTCGCCCTTTAAAGCATCGGATTGGGTTTGCTGTCTCCACTTTTGTAACCAGGGTAAGCCCCAACAGTTGACTTAATGTATCGTTGACGTATTGTGGGGTGTTTAAGAAAATAGGATCGATAATGGGAATAGCGTTTTCTACATTTTCTAATGAAAGGCGGTAGCTCAATGTTGGTATGATTTCGATTAACTGCTCCGTTCAAAAAGTCTCTTGTGTAATTTTTAAATCATTTTGAAACCAGATAATTCAGTAATGTACCGAAGTATTCATGGATCAGTTTGTTTCGCATCACTTTTATCAAACTCCAGGGTACTTGTGGTTCTTCCTTTCTAATGTCCTCGTCAAGCTGGGCTACCGCTTGGCCTATAATTTGGATGTTATACAAGCAAGCCTCCACGATCATAAAATTCGTGGTGAACTGCTCAAAAGAGATTTGATGAGTATAACTTTGCAGATGCTCGATGCAAGTAAGTATCTCTTTAATAATCAATGAAGGGCTTCTTTTAGGCATAAACAATATCCCTTTCTACAGATGGAAGAAATTGTTCTTTTATCGATCGTTTAGGAACAACATCTACCTTGGTTTGAAATAATTCTTCAATTTCATTTGCCAATGCAATAAAGCTTAGTCCCATGGGGCCAGCGATATCAACGGCAATATCAATATCGCTATTTTCTGTTGCTTCACCCCTCGCATGAGATCCAAAGAAGCCAATTCCAGAAATTGGATATTTTTTTTGCAATTCAGGTTTGTGTTGGCGCAGCGTAATAAGAATTTTTTCAAGGGTGTGCATGATGCAATTTAACAAATTTCCAATTTATTCGTTGGCACCCTTTCTACCCATCACAAAGGATCGGATGGATAGAGAGTCTAAATCAGTCTTTCTATTTGCCTGTGGTCGGTGTTATCACCGCACCACAACTAAAGTAAAGAGTAGATAACAAAAAAAATTAAAGGACGAGAAATGGGTTGATGATGGTGAGCTTGCCTTCGATGAGCTGGCCGTGCTGCGAATCTTCTGAGTACTGGTACATGGGCAGCAAAAAGCTTCATGTTCCATGATCGAGACTCCACTCAAAATCGGATTGGACTTTTGTTTGGTGAGATCAGCAAAGTCGGAGAAAAAGGGGAACGGTTCGGGATTGGGGTAATATATCGCACATATCGCGCGTAAAATTATTGATCAGCTAAACGGTCACATTGAATGTTCAAAATAGGATGGGTTGACTCGTTTCAAAGTCGGGCTGCCTAATGCTTCACACTTTTAGCTTTCTCAGCAAGCCCAGTAAGAAATCTTTTCTTTCCTACCATCAAATCTTTGACCACCGACTCTGTCGCGGAAAAATAGACTCCGTTTTGTTCGGTGCTTTTTAATGTCCATTGGTCTCCAGTTTTCCATCCTTCCACAGAAGCAAGAACGCCATTCTGACCTTCAATAGTAAATGTAAAGGGAGCCGATGCGGGAGCGACAAAACCTTCTGCAAAATCATTCATATTTTTAAAGGCCAACTGTCCGAGGAATCCCTGAACTTTATTGAGATCTCCTTTTTCGTTACCAACGTACCAGAGCGAATCTCTTTTGTTTAAGACAAATCCAGAGTCAGCAGGATACTTAAAGGTTAGTTTTGTGATGTCATCTTTCTTCACCCGAAGAAAAGCTTTGTTTCGCCAGTCATTAAAGCTACGGTTGAAATGAGATTCAAGAAAACCATCTACTGTATAGACTTCATTTTCATCGCTAAGCCGCACATAGGTGAAAGCACTTCCATAACCACCGGGGCCACCACCGCCCTTTGTAAATCCGGTCTTGCCAAAATTTATATCGGCCACCTTTTTTGAGCCAGCAAAAACGGATACATGGGTTCCTTTGTCACCAACATTGTACGTTTCCCACTTGTCCTTCTTACGCGAAGCCATGCGCTGGGTTTTAAGGTTTAGCAAAACACCCAACATGCTTTTCACCGAGCCAATGTCGGTCAATGATTTTTGTTTATCGGTAGCCACTTGCCAGGTCTTTCCTTCTTTAACCAATCGGATTTCGTTAGCGCGGTTTTTGGCTGGTTGTATTTTTACTTCAGTAACGGAAGCCGTGTCCACCGCTATCAACGATTTTTTTAGGTTGCCTTCCAGACCTGGAGAATGAAATACGCGGGATAAAACGAACACACCGATTAAACCGATAAAGACTGCAATAAGGATTTTGACATTAAGCTTCTTCATAATTCTCACTCATTCTTTTGAAACGTCTGATTTTATTTTGTTGCGACCGGATGATGCCATAACCAATCACCAATAAAATGGGGAGTAGGAAATTGGTATATTTTAAAAGAGTTTTGGTGGAGTCTTCCAATTCATCAATGGGTCTGGAGGTAACGCCTTTCGTGCGAAGGCTGATTAATCCGGTGTCGTCCGAAAGCCAGTCAATTCCGTTAGAAACTAAGTTGACATTATCGGGTTGCACTTTGCGCGGTTGTTGCCCCGCTCCGTTGATGATGAAATCACCGTCTCCGATCACTACCATTTTAGAAGCTGTTGTTCCGGAAAGTTTACCTTCAATCGCAGCCGCCAAAACTAAATTTTTTAAGGACAGATCAGCAGCTGTCCACTGTTTTTGAATATCGAAATATTGAGGAGCCTTTAACGCATTCGACTGATCGGAACTCATGGCAAGTGGCGTAAAGTGTTTGGTGGAGTCTCCAACGTATTTCATGTTGCTGACAAATTCAAACAGTACATTTTCCAATCCTTTTGAAACGGGATGGTCTGCAAATTTCCCCACTAAAGGAATGTATGGAAATGCAATTTGCGACTGCATGGTAAAGAAACCTTGCTTTTGCTGAAGGGTGACCTGACCGCATTTAGCATCCACTACAAAATTGTCTTCCACTTCAATGCCTTTATTTTGAAGCCACCCTTCTAATCCTGTCGAAATCGGATAGCCATAGCTTTTTTGAAGGTCTCCATTAACTCGGTTCATCGCAATCATGATCCGACCGCCTTTCGCCAGGAACGCATCCAGTTTTTCGAATGCGGAAGGTGGTATGGTATCGGTAGGACGGATGATGGCAATTGTTTTTACAGAAGTGGGTATGGAAGTAGTATCACTCAACTTAACGTCCGATAAATCATAGAGAATTCTTAGTTGTTCCGTGAGCTGGCTCATCTCATCGATTCCAGGTTCACCGTGTCCTTGCAAGAATCCAATGGTTGTTTTGTTTTCTACGGAGATTTTTTTGATAGCCGTTGACAGCGCATATTCCATCGCAGTTCCGGGCTGAATCACTGGGATCACTTCCTTCTTTTCTCCCAATGAAACCGTTGCCCCGAGAAAAGCTTTTTGCTGTTTCACCTGATCCTTTTCGCGGATGTTGATCATCACAGGTTGAATACCATTTTGCACCGCATCGTTCTCGGTTGATTCTTTTTCGTTGGGATTGATGAATTCGTAGAGTATGTTTCCGTCTCCCCGTTTGCTGTACTCGACCAACAACTCCTGAAAATCTTGACGCGTTTTAGCAACCGAGGCTGGCAGATCCTTCGAAAAGTAAGCTTTGATCGTGACGGGTTCTTCCAGGTTATTAAGAATGTCCCGCGTGGCCGGACTTAGCGTGTATTGCTTATCATCGGTAAGATCAAACCGGAAATGAAATTCATTGGAAAGTAAATTCACCACGAGTAAGATGCCGATGATCAGCGAGGTAGTGATATAAAGTTTTTGTTTCATAGAGAAATCAATCGTTTAACTGTTGCGTTTGGTCAAGGATAATTCGGATAAAAGAAGACCAATGAAAATGATCGAAAAGAAATAAATGAGATCGCGGGAATCGAGTACCCCGCGGGCGATACTTTCAAAATGATCGGACATGCTTAGGGTATTAAACAGCGTGCTGAGGACTCCGCTGAAATTACCTGCCAACACGCCAAAAATGAGATGAAAGAAAAGCCCGATCGATAAAGCAGAAAGAAAAGCGACAATCTGATTTTGCGTAATGCTGCTGGCATACAGGCCGATGCTAATGTACGCGGCACTCATCAAGAGCAACCCGCAATAGCCGCAAGCCACTTGGCCGAGGTCTAAATTCCCAATATTAGCTACAGTGATCACGTAAGGAAGTGTGAAACCCAAGGCGATGGCCACTAAAAGAAAAGTAGATAGAAATTTTCCAACCACTACTTCACGATCGGTAACCGCTTTGGTTAATAGTAATTCAATGGTTCCGGTTTTCTTTTCTTCGGCCAACAAGCGCATGGTTAACGCGGGTATGAAAAAGAAGAGTGTCCAAAAGGCGATGTTGAAAAAACCTTCGAGGCTGGCTTGGCCTACAAAAAAGATATCGGAGCCGAAGAGCCAGGTGAAGAAACCACTGAAGCCAAGGAAAAGGATGAGCATGATGTAGGCAATCAACGAATCAAAAAAAGATTGCAGTTCACGTTTGGTAATAACCCAGATCGCATTCATATCAATTGACAGTTAGGTTTCGGAAAATATCTTCGAGGCGCGTTTCGATCGGAATCAACTCACTGAGCACCCAGCCTTTTTGTACGCACAGATTAAAGACTTCACGCTTGGATGAAGCGCCTGAGCGACTTTGCACTTCAAACCGGTTCAGGTTCTTGTCCACCAGCTCCACCAGATCAATCGATCGGATTCTGCGAAGCTCATGCGTAATTTCATCCGTCATGCCGTCTTCAATTCGTACTTTGAATATTTCCTGACCGGTAGCTTGCTTGCGTAAATTTTCTGCGGTGCCATCAGCCACAATTTTTCCTTTGTTGATGATGAGAATGCGATCGCACGTGGCTTCCACTTCAGGAAGGATGTGCGTGCTGAGGATCACCGTCTTTTCTTTCCCTAATTCACGAATCAATTTTCTGATCTCTACAATTTGGTTGGGATCAAGACCCGTGGTGGGTTCGTCAAGGATTAAGATTTCCGGATCGTGGATCATCGCTTGCGCCAGCCCTACACGTTGACGAAAGCCCTTTGATAGTTCTCCGATTTTTTTGTGCTTCTCAGAATTAAGGCCACAAGCGCTTACCATCGCGCGAATGCGTTCTCCAATTTTATCTCTGTTAACCCCTTGCAACGAAGCGCAAAAGCGAAGGTAATCCAATACAGGCATGTCCAAATAGAGCGGGTTGTTTTCAGGTAAATAGCCAATGTGTTTTTTTATCGCATCACCATTTTCTTTTACTGATTTTTCCCCAATCCGTACTTCCCCTTCGCCAATGCCGATGTAACCAGTAATCATTTTCATGGTGGTGCTTTTGCCAGCTCCATTAGGCCCCAGGAACCCCAAAATTTCCCCGGTCTTTACCTCAAAAGAAATATTATCGACCGCCCGTTGAGGGCCGTATTTCTTTGATAGATTTTCAATGACTACATCCATAGTTCATGCGTTTTTTGCGTTGCAAAAATATTTTTTTTGATGAAAAAGCAAAAAAAGATGAAAAAAAAGTTACAATTTTTCTGGATTTTCCTTTCTCTAGCGCAAGCTGTTATCGGGCGCAAGCGTCCCGCTTGTGCGTTACCGCTACCTTTAATTACGTACTCACTCTTGTGCAAGCGTCTCGCTTGTGCCTCCCCTAAACTCGGCTTCATTTTAGCGTCCCACTTGTGTCTACTCAAAAACCAAGTTGCACCAAAAAAGTATAAGCCGTAATTTTCAGCATGAGCAGAAAATATAAATTTGGAGATTCGAGCCAGCTGTATTTCATCAGCTTTTCTGTGATCCAATGGATCGATCTGTTCATAAGGAAGGTATATAAAGAAATTATGCTTGACAGTTGGCGGTTTTGCCAAAAGGAAAAAGGACTTGAGATTTATGGCTGGTGCATCATGAGTAGCCATGTCCACATGATTGTTGGCACGAGTGGCCAACCATTAGAAAAAACAATTGGAGAGATGAAGAGTTTCACATCGCGCAGCTTGCGAAAGGAGATTGAAAACAATTTCCGGGAAAGCCGTAGGAAATGACTTATGGCAATGATGAAACAAGCAGGGTTGAACAACAATAACAACAATGACTGGCAGCTATGGCAGCAAAACAATCATCCGATTGAATTAAGAAATCCAGCGATATTTCATCAAAAGCTGCAGTATATACACGATAATCCCGTGGTAGCGGGGTTTGTCGAAAGAGAGGAGGATTATTTGTACAGCAGTGCGAGGGATTTTCATGGACGAAAAGGGTTGATAGAATTGAGTTATATTGTGTAGGAGAGAGGGGAGCCTAGCACAAGCAGGACGCTTGCGCTACGTGAGGAAATTATTAGTTTGGTGTACCATCAACAATTCATAAGAATTTACAATCTCTTCTTATAGAATTGTGCATCCATAATTTGTTTTCCAAATCTATTTTTCAGAATTTGGTTTTGAATCATAGATTTTACCTAAAACTTATGATTTGACGTCATCGCGAGTTCCTGCAGGAGGGAGCGGGAGGAGACGAAGCGATCCCCTAACAGGAGATTGCTTCACGCAAACACACAAATCCATCGCAGGTGCTCGCAATGACGTTCATAATTTTGAGTAAGACCAGTTAATAATCAACCAACAAAACAAGATTATCATGACAGCTGTACGAGTACTTGTAGGCACGAAAAAAGGCGCATTTGTCCTCACCTCCGATGCCAACCGCGCAAAGTGGAATGTAGACGGTCCCTTTTTTGCCGGATGGGAAGTGTATCACCTAAAAGGATCACCGGCCGACCCCAACCGGATTTATGCCTCGCAGAGTAGCGGATGGTTTGGGCAGATCGTTCAACGTTCAGATGATGGCGGTAAAACCTGGTTTCAGCCGGGTTTCAAACCGGAGGAAGCTACAACCACCGCTGACGGAATGCCCAAGACGGAAAGCAATAAGTTTGCCTACAACACCACCGAAAAAGGCAAGCCACTGACCACACACCAGTGGTATGATGGCACGCAACATCCGTGGGAGTTCAAGCGCGTATGGCACATGGAGCCGTCCATGACAGATGCTAACACCGTGTATGCGGGCGTGGAAGATGCCGCGCTTTTCAAATCGACTGACGGAGGAGTTTCATGGCAGGAACTGTCTACGTTGCGTGGTCATCATACGGGCAAATTGTGGATGCCCGGTGCGGGTGGCATGGCGGTACATACCATCATTGAAGATCAAAATAATCCGCAACGAATTTTCGTAGCCATTTCTTCCGCGGGTGCGTTCCGCAGCGATGACGGTGGCGCATCGTGGAAGACGATTACCAAAGGCTTGTCATCGCAGTACATCCCTGACCCCCATGCCGAAGTAGGTCATTGTGTGCACCGGATAGCGATGCATCCCGCGCGGCCGGAAGTGTTGTTTATGCAAAAACATTGGGACGTGATGCGCAGCGACAACGCGGGCGATACCTGGTACGAAATCAGCGGCAACCTACCTTCCGATTTTGGTTTTGTGGTAGACGTTCACGCGCATGAACCCAATACGGTGTATGTGATCCCCATCAAGAGCGACTCCGAACATTTTCCGCCCGACGGAAAGTTGCGGGTGTATCGCAGCCTACAAGGCGGCAACGAATGGGAAGCACTCACCAAAGGACTTCCTCAAAAAGATTGTTATGTCAACATCCTGCGCGATGCCATGGCCGTAGATACGCTCGACTCGTGCGGAATCTATTTCGGCACCACCGGAGGGCAAGTGTATGGCTCTGCCGATGGTGGCGACAGCTGGAATCCGATCGTACAAAATCTCCCACCCGTTTACTCCGTAGAAGTTCAAACCATCCGATGATCCGCGTTGCCCTTCCTTTTCATTTGCGCAATCTGGCCAACGTAGGATCAGAGGTGCAACTGACGGTAACCGGGGAGGTCACCGTGCAATCCATTTTGGATGCCATGGAAGAACACTACCCCATGCTGGCAGGCACGATACGCGATCATGTAACCAAACAACGCAGACCTTTTTTACGGTTCTATGCCTGTGGCGAAGATCTCTCGCTCGCCTCGCCCGATACACAGTTACCCGACAAAATAGCGAAGGGAGAAGAACCTTTTTTGGTGATTGGAGCTGTGGCGGGAGGGTAGTTATTTATTTTCAGAATGTAGACTTCAAAAATTTGAGAAGTCTTAATGTTGGGACTAAGACAAACAAACCTATTTGTGCTTTTTTGGAGTTAGTTCAAATTTGTCCAAAAGCTTATTCAAAAAATTCGTCAGTATGTCTGATCCGGGATGTCCAGGAACAGGGCTTGTAATTTTTTTTGAGGGTGATTCGAATGTAAACGCGTCCCTAGTCAAGGAATCTTTTACAAGATCATCATATCCGGTTAAAGAATTGTTTCCAGCTATCCGAATTCGCAAAAAACCAAAATAGTATTGTTCAAGTTTTGATATCTCTTTCAAATGATACCGGTAAAAAGATGTAAGTACACCGAATATTATTATGAATAGTGCATATAACAAATAATAGAACATGTTCATTTCAAGTTTATTTTCTGGAATTTTCTCCTCCCTCAATTTTCTCGCAAGTTTTTTTGTAATGGCGATTGAAGTATCAATGCCATAGCTTACCTCATTTAAATCATTTCTAAAATCATTCATTATTTTATTATGTTCTCCAACGTACTTAAACAAACTGTCTAAATCCTTTTTGTTTTTCGTATGATTAATCAGTTCAATTAAAATGTTTGTATTTGAAATATTCTCTTCCACCAAATTATTGGTCTCATTGTATAACTTATAGGCTTCAATCGCCTTTTGATTAGCTAATTCGAACGTTGTGATGTCAAAATGAGTTGCTGTATCATGACTGAAGAGAGTATAACTTACAGCAATATATCCAAGCACAAATACAATTAAAAAACCCAGGAAAAAATTAGCTTGGACTCGATGTTCTTTTATTTTGTCGGAACAATTAATAATGGCAGTATCAATGGTGTTTTGTTCCTTGGTGTCTTTTTTTTTGTCCATTAGTCTCTCTTTTAAAGATTGCTGCACTGCTGTGTTTCTGCAGAGTGACTTTCAACCCGCGTTCTGTCCCAGAAATCAAATGTGGAACGAAGGTAAAAACTTATAGCTTGCAGGTCACCGCACCATTACAGAAAATTTTGTTGCACTAAACCTTCGGTAGCTCTTGCGCACTTCGTTGTAAGTTGTATAGGTA